>ENA-OOZY01001874-OOZY01001874.1-human-gut-metagenome-genome-assembly--contig:-NODE-1874-length-11831-cov-3.268342_pt1 | contig 11831 bp, 10 predicted proteins | sample MGYA00241047_ERZ501410 | MGnify/ENA primary metagenome ERZ501410 (study PRJEB25962, sample SAMEA2042621) | human gut metagenome | biome: human gut; feature: human-associated habitat; material: faeces... | reverse complement strand
TTTGCTTGTTTTATCAACATGTGCATAAAAGTTCAATGTGGTTGCGGCACTGCTGTGTCCGAGCCACTCCTGAACCTGAACAACCGTAAATCCCATATTAAGCAAATTACTTGCAACGCTGTGTCTGAGGTCATGAAGTCGGATATTCGGCAAATCACTCTCAACAATCATTTGATGAAAATTTTTCGTGAGATAATTCGGTGTGATGACCTTGCCGTCAGGCCATACACACACATAATCGTTGTCAATATAGCCGCTGCCGAGCAACCTCTTTTCACTCTCCTGCTTTCTTTTTTGAGCAAGCAGATATTGAAATACCTTGTCGGGAATCGGAAGTGTTCTGTAACTGCTTTCGGTCTTTGGCGGTGAAGTATATGAGCCACCGACATGCTGTTGAAGTGTTTCGCTAATTGTAATTGTCCTATTTTCCATATCAACGGCTTTCCACTTCAAGCCAAGCACCTCTCCACGGCGTAATCCGAATACGGCGCAGATTGTAACAGGCACTTCAATCGGTGTGTCCTTAACTGTCTTCAAAAGCTCATTAACCTGCCTTTCGTTCAAATACTGGCTTTTGAATTTTACCGAATGAGGCTTTCTTGCAAGTGAAGCAACATTGACCGTTATAATGCCCTTTCGTGCCGCATCATTTAAAGCCTTGCTTATACAGCGGTGGATGTGCGTTATAGTTGTGGGCGACAGCGGTTCGCTCCCGTCAGATTTACTCTTTTCAAAAACAAGATACTTGTAAAAATCTTCAAGGTCACTCACTTTCAATTCCTGAATTTTTATTCTTCTCGGATAAAAGTACGGCACAATATGGTTTCCCACATTTCCCGAATAGCCTCTGTATGTATTCGCCCTGATTTCCGGCTCAATTTCATCAAGCCACTCAACCATATAATCAGCAAAATACATATCGCAGTAGTCCACATTGCGTTTTGAATACTCACGGCACTTTTCATTGAGAAATTCCTTTGCCCGCTTTTTATTTCCTTTGACTTCAAAACCTGTTGAAATCCATTTGGTTCTGTATTTGATTTTTCCTTTTTTAGTAAGTTCGTTTGTTCTCAGGCTCAGAACTGCATAATATTTTCCGTCCTTTACCTGAAGGCTGCCTGATACTCCCATTTATAATCTCCTTTCATAATGAGAACAGACTGCCAATGCACATACTAATTGTACTCTGCGTTGACAGTCTGTTCAAGTGTTTATTGGCTATTTCTCGTTGCTTTTTTCGGCATTGAGAAATTCTTCGAGATATTTTTTAGGAATAATATATCTACGCCCCGCTCTAACGGATTTGATTGTACCTTCTTTAAGCATTTTATAGGTCAATGTTCTGCCTGTATGGAGAATACTCATAAGATCAACCGTAGTCAGCACATCACTGTAATTGTCGAGAATACCTTTCTTTTCGCTTTCGCTCATAAATTCACCTCCAATCTATAAAATATTTTCATCAAACCAATAAGCCTGAAAGATTTTTCCGCTGTTTGTCAAAAACCGTCCCTGTGAAGATTTTGCAATTTTATCTGAGGCATCCGTATTATCAAGGATAATCTGCGACAACACATTATCCGCCCTACCGCATATTCTCGTATCAATGTTATTCCGTATCTGACCGTTGAGGATTGCGGCATCAGGTCTTTGTGTTGCAAGAACAAGGTGAATTCCAAAGGCTCTGCCCTGCCTTGCTATTATTGAAAGTTCGGATTCAATTTTCAAAATTTCGTCCTTCTGTTGCTTTGAAAGACCTGTTTTGTCAAGCACTTCGGCAATCTCATCACACGCAAATACAATTCTGTAAAGTTTTTTCTCGGCATTACGATTGTATTCGTCAATATTTGCAACACCTGCCGTGCGAAGAATTTGTTTTCTATTTTGCAATTCATCGGTTATGCTGACAAGCACCTTATGCAAAGTTTTTTCATCAGTCAGCAAAGAGCATTTTGTATGCCATATCGGCGGAAAGTCTACACCGCCTTTGAAATCGGCAATATAGACTTTTGCATCCTTTTTGACGCATTGCGTCAAAACAAGCTTGAGTAAAACGCTCTTGCCCGAACCTGTTGAACCACCGATAAGCATATGCGGAATTTTGGCAATGTTTACACTCACCCGTCCCGAATAACCTTCACCAAGCACAATTTCAAAATTCTCATCGCTCAGCAAATTTTCCGACCATTCGATATAATCCGAAAGCCTGTTTTCACCGTCAACACATCTGATAATCACGATACGGCAATCATCGCCCTCACGCATCTCATCAATATGTATATTGAGTGCAGATTCTATTCTGTCTTGATTATCAGTCCATTCCGACAGAGGAATGCCAAAGGTTTTGAATTTGAGAATCATAACCCTGTCATTGCTTTTATCAACTGATTTTGACAAAAGCAACGGTGCTTCTCCTGCGGAATTTACAAATCCTATTCTGTGCAGATTGTTGCTGACACCGATTGAGCCAAACGGCATACCGATTAAAAAAGTCAGGGCAAATGTTACTGACGGAATCAAAATAAGCACCAGCACAGAAGTCATAAATTTCTGCAAATTTTGAAAATAACCGTAAGGCTGCCAGATTGAATAGCGACATTCCCAGAAAATCAAACAAAATGCAAGATAGATAATTGCAATAACTCTGCCCGAATTTTTGCCAAAAATTCTTTTCAGTCCGTTTGTGAAATATATACCGAGGATACGCATATTCCACCGATTATGAAGACTTGATTTGTCATTGTTATCAATCATCCGCTTTAACCTCTTTCACCTTGTTGATTTCAGTAACCGTGTAGGTATTGACATCGGTATATTCCACAAGAAAGTTTACTCTTCGCAGAAAGGCTTTCCATGTTTCAGGCTTATAATGCTGAACCTCGCTGTATTGCTCACCGAGAGAAATATTTGAGGTGATATACACCGTGTCATAGCAAGCGACTTTGTCGTTGAATCTTGCCGGAAGCATAAGCGGATAAATGTCAAGATAATTCAGCATATCTTCTATCTGAATCTGCGATGCAAATTCTTCAAAGACAAGTACAGATTGTCCGTGATAGCTGTCAAAATTTATTCCTGTGTTACGGCGATAAGCAGTAATTCTGCAAATATCGGACGCTCTGTGTTTTTGATATATTCCCATTGTTTTGCCTGTTCCTGACTTTCCGTAAACATAGTAAACGGTAACATTCCGTTTCTTTTCACGGAAAATATTTGAAAGTACGGTCTGCCTGAGTGCGTCAATTTCTTTTATCCTAAAAGCATATTTCGGATGGAGCTTGATGATTTCATATGTATCAAGTCCGTTTTCAATTTCTTCAATCAATGCAGACATATCAGGAGAATTCTCATCAACAGGCTTTGGCACATCACCGAACTCTTCAAATGTATCAATAAGATTCGTATGTTCCTTATCAGAGCCTTTCCACTTACCATCTTTGCGAAGATAGTCACGGTTTTCGATTACACTTCCGTTAGCCTTGTCAATATGGGCGATAGGGAAGCGTTTTTTCAATGTTGAAAAGCGAATTGGTGACTTTGAGTAAATGAAAATGTGCGTGTGCCTTGTACCTGTTGTTGCAATCTCATCCACAAGGCAAAAATAATCAGGATTAAACAGATGCAGAATGTTCTTGATTTCAGCATGATTCAGTCCGTAATCAAGCGGATTGTTTACGGTCAAAAGCCATTTTCTCGACTGAAGATTTGTACTTCCCATACAACCTCCCTGCTACTGCTACATTGCTACGATAGGGGTAATACTACCCCTATCGCAGAGTCTCTGCACGGTGTGCTTAAGGCACACCATGCAAAGACTGATTTGGTGCAGTTTAAGCCTTTCCCGCATTGACAGCACGAATATTCTTCGCCGTTGCAGAAACCTTGTAGCCCTCGGGAGTCCAATACGGACGCATCTCAAGTCCATCAAAGATGACCACCGGATAATGCCTGTCATCAGGCTTTTCAAGTTTGCACTCGCCGTCAATCTTGATCGTCAGCTTTTCAAAAGCCTTATCAGGCAAGGCAACGGTGTACTTAAATCCGCTGACTTCACCTGTTCTCTTGCCGTTCTCATAGACATACGCAGGTGCAACATCTACAAGCACAGGATTTTTGCCGATTGTCTTGTTGGCATCAATCGCAATTAAGTTAATGTTCATTCTTAAAATCCTTTCAAATAATAAATTATCATCGATGATGGCTATATTATACATTTCTGATTTTTATCAGTCACTCCGATTTACCGGATTGACAAATGAAAAAACTGTTAATTTTGCAAACGCACAAATTGTAAAAAAACAAGGCACACTGCAAAATACTGCAATGTGCCTTAATAATCATATCTTAATGAAGCTTAAGCATTCGAGCTAATCTATCATTCTCTATCTTATTTTCAATATAACTATTTACTTTTTCAATAGCATATTGAATAGGATCAAGCTCATCCTTGCCCTCATTAAGGTATTCGGGAATCTCTTCTAATATCTCATACGCTGTATTCGATATTACGGTGTCCGTTCTGCATATTCCGGCTTTAGTTAACAATGAATAGATTATATCTACATCAATATATAACGCTAATGCAAACATAAAACGAAACACCTTAAGTCTTCCGAAAGTGATATCGTAATGATTGATCAAACTGTTAATGGTATCATTTGAAAATTCGGTTATCAACTTGATATCCTCCCAGGTGATGCCATTATTTCTCATAATAGTTTTTACAACATTACCAAAGGTTTCACTCCCATTTGTTTTAACATCTTTAGATGTAATATTTTTGCTGTTTTGCATACTACTGCATCAAAACACAATATCCATACGGTAACTAAATTTTTAAATTTATATTGCATAATATAACCTCCTTAAAAAAATTATTTTTTGATGACTTTTTTAAGTCCTGTCATCACGGACTTTTTATAGGCACTAAACATTAGTGCTGATTACTAAATTTTCTCTTTGACCTATAACATGATTTATATTATCGGTCGGTTATAAATGATTTATTTCCATACAGTATTTTTATACCATTTAACCCTCGTATGGAAGGGTTCTCGTGTTAGTTTTGCAAACAAAAAAGAGCACAAATCAAAATTGTACTCTTTCGTCTTTCATAATCGAATATAACATAGCCGATTATGTTTCTATTTAATTTTCATTGATTTCGAGTAAAAAAGGGTACACTACCCTAAGGAACTCAAAAATGACTTAAAATCATCTACTTCAGTGCAATGTTTCAGCACCGTTTCATCTTAATTCAAATTCAAAGTTTTACCTTTGATCTAGCTTTTCGCCAATTTAATCTTTTAATTGATTTTTCTTAACAACTTAGGTAACAAGGAGAATACCTAAATAATATCACATTCATAAAAATATTGCAATAGTTATTTACAATTTTTCACAATATTCCGTATTGCAATTTACAAAATATCGGTTTCATAAACCTATTTTTTGTAAATTGGGGCTTACTTTTATGTCTGTTTACACTTCCATTACATTATCAGTCCAAAGCTCGCACTGTGTCATAACCGTCTGCACAGCATCTTCCATACCTTCGGGCGGATACTTGTGCTTTTTCAGGAGCTTTTTGATAAGCATACGCATTTTTGCTCTTGCAGACTCTCGTTTTTGCCAATCAATCGTCTTGTTTTTGCGGAGAGTATCAGCAAGTTCTTTTGTAATTGCAATTAACTCGTCATTTTCGTAAAAATCTTTAATTGCCTGTGGCTTAGTCAAAGCATCATAGAAGGCAAGCTCATCAGCAGTAAGTCCGAGTTCTTCGCCCTCTTTTTGCGCTGTCGCAATTTGCTTTGCCAGCTTCAGCATTTCTTCAATGACTTCTTCATTGGTCAGCATACCGTTCAAATATGCATTGAGCGAACGCTGCATAATCTCGCTGAACTTCTCAGATTTAACAACATTCGTTCTTCGATATACTGAAACCTGTTCTGCAATAAGTTTTTTAAGCAACTCAACCGCAAGATTCTTCTCTTTCATATTGGCAACTTCTTCAAGGAATTTCGGGTCAAACAAAGAAAATTCTTCCTTAATATCCGAGAAAAGATTGATAACTCCGTCGCTTTTGATACTCTGCTTCAAAAGCTCGTTTATTCTTGCGTTCATTTCCGGCAGAGAAATCTTTTTGTCCACACCGGTATTCGTCAATCTGAGAACCAGTACACGCACAGACTCAAAGAACGCCGCTTCAAATCTGCTGTCCTCATCAACCAAAGAAGAACAGAGAGATAATGCCTGATGAAGCATAAGGGCTTCTTTTACAAAAGAGTCTTTATCATCAATCTTTTCTCTGCCCATAATAAAGTTGACAGCACCGCTGATTGTTTTTGCTCTTTCAAGGTCTGTTCCGTTTTTGAACTTGGAGTAATCGTATCCGTGAAATTTATCTCGGCACACATCTAACTTCTTAAGAAATTCAGGATATGCAACCTTTGCTACATCGGTATCGCCGTAGTTCTTTTTATCACGGGATGTGTAGTCATTCATTGCCTGCTTCAAAGCGGTTGCAATTCCGACATAGTCAACAACAAGACCGCCTTCTTTATCACGGAACACACGGTTTACACGGGCGATAGCCTGCATAAGATTGTGTCCGGACATAGGCTTGTAAACATACATTGTGGCAAGAGACGGCACATCAAAGCCTGTAAGCCACATATCAACAACAATCGCAATTTTAAGCGGACTGTTGTTGTCCTTAAATTTCTTTGCAAGTTCGTTTTTGTGGTGCTTGTTTCCGATTATTTCACGCCATTCTTCCGGGTCATTGTTGCCGGAAGTCATAACAACTGCAACCTTTTCTGTCCAAGCAGGACGAAGTTCTAAGATACGCTTGTAAATTTTCATAGCGATAGGGCGAGAATAAGCAACAATCATTGCTTTACCTGTCAGCAGGTTTTCTCTGTTGTTCTCGTAGTGGTCGAGTATATCGCTTACTAGCGAATTGATGGTGTTATCATTGCCGAGGATTGCTTCCATCTGACCGAGTTCACGCTTGCTCTTTTCGATAACTTCTTCATCGGCATTGGCGGACATAATATCATACTCGGTATCAATCATCCGTAGCGTTGCTTCATCGAGATTGAGCTTAATTACACGGCTTTCGTAATAAACTGGGCGGGTTGCTCCGTCCTCGACAGCCTGTGTCATATCGTAAATGTCGATATAGTCACCGAATACCTCACGGGTACTACGGTCTTTTGAAGAAATAGGAGTGCCTGTAAAGCCGATATATGTAGCGTTAGGTAAGGTGTTGCGGATAACACGAGCCGTACCGATTTTTACCTTACCGGTTTTAGCGTCCACGGTTTCTGTCAGTCCGTATTGTCCACGGTGCGCTTCGTCTGCCATAACAACGATGTTGTGGCGTTCGGATAACGCTTCGTGTGACTCCTCAAACTTTTGCATAGTGGTAAAAATAATACCGTTCGCCTGTCTGCCGTCCAACCAGTCCTTTAATCCCACATCATTTTTACCCGAAGTTTCTGTCAGCTTTCTGCAAGTAGCGTGTACCGGCTCTTGCCTTAAAAAGTCTTTGCACTTTGCAAATTGACCGTAAAGCTGGTCGTCAAGGTCGTTTCTGTCTGTGATAACAACAATCGTCGGGCTGTTCAACGCTTCTTGCAACAAATGAGCATAGAACACCATAGACAGCGACTTTCCGCTGCCTTGGGTATGCCAAAATACGCCGCCCTTACCATCGGTAACTGTAGCATGTTTAGTGGATTCAATTGCCTTTCTAACCGCAAAATACTGGTGATAGCCTGCAAGAATTTTGAATGAGTTAATACCCTCATTTGAAAAACAAATGAAGTTCTTTACAATGTCAAGCAGTCGCTCTTTCTTGAACATTCCCTCAAAGAAAGTATCAAACTGTGCATACTGCGTGTTTTCATAGTCGCCGTCCTTTGTTTTCCACTCCATAAAGCGGTCTTCACCGGAGGTGATCGTACCCGCTTTGGAGGTCAACTGGTCGCTCATAACACAGATGGCGTTATATACAAACATTGACGGGATTTCCTGCATATAGTTACGGAGCTGCCTGTACGCTTCGGAAGCGTCGGTTTCCTCACGGGAGGGAGATTTCAGCTCAACTAAAACTACCGGCAAGCCGTTCAAAAAGAGAATTACATCAGGGCGTTTATTGCTGTTTTCAATGAAAGTCCATTGATTTGCTACGATAAAGGAGTTATTGTCGGGATTTTTGTAGTCAACAAGATAGACGATAGAGGAGCGTTCCTCACCGTCAACAAAATACCTAACAGGAATACCGTTTTGCAGATAGTCCATAAAGACAGCATTTTTCTGCACAAGCTCTCCGTTTTCAAAGTTTTTGAGTTTAAACATAGCATCCTGAATAGCATCATCAGGCAGCCCTCTGTTCAAACGATACAGGGAGTCAATCAGAATCTCCTCATATAACGGGCAGTAAAAGTCTCTTTCAATATCGGGACCGTATGCGTACTCGTATCCCAAATTGTTTCTAAATAGCTCGATTACAGAGTTTTCATAATCGGCTTCGGTATATAATCCCGGCATAAATCTCTCTCCTTCATTCTTCTAAATTCATTAGCATATTCTTCGCATTACCCACACTCTTGAAGTATTCTGTTCCTTCTGTATCCTTTGCATATAGATAAATTTTGGCGTCTCCGCTCAATAACGAGAGCGAAGATAGTAAATCAACTTTTCTATACAATTCAGTTTTAATCTCAGCAGGTGCTATCATTCCAATACCAGTTATTTCATCTCTAATTTTAATCATTTTTTGTTTGTTCCATTTGGACTTTTTATCTTTTATACATAAACCCAAATATACAATAGATACATTTCTTGACCCTATGTTCGCAGCATTAACCGTAATTCCCATTATGCTACTAATAACTTCTCCAGTGATAGTATTGTTAGAAAAAGCCACATCGACAGATGAAGTCAATTTTAGCTTTTTCTTATATGGCAATCTTGCAGTTCTTATTGACACAACAATAGCTATTACACTTAACAAAAGTCCTATTGCAGATAAAATCGCAGTAATAAAGCCATTATTTTTATTACACCAATTTACAATTAGTTCCATATAGATTTCCTTTCTATTCTAAACAATAATTTAGCGGCTTAAAGGTCTATTTCGGAGACATCAAGCTCACCGGACATCAATTTGGGTAAGAGGGTATCTCTTAGCGAAGCAAGTTTGACATTCTCTTTGTTATTTGCTTCCCATTTAATCATCAATGAACCTGCAAATTCCTCGAATTTCGCAAGTGTATTCTCGTCAGGAACTAACACAACTACCTTTTTCATATCTCCCTGTGTAATAAGTGGTTGCGTTGAACCTCGATTCATTGATGAATAATCAATTCTGTGCAGAATTTGATTTGTAAATTCGTAATAAGGACTTGTTATTACAAGTGTATTATCAGAAGTCCAGCAAGGAGTATTAAACCTTTGAACAACGCCGTGTGTTCCAACTCGACCGGTAACGAGAATTTTATCTGTGTGGTTTGCTTCAGAAGTAAATCCCATAACTGATGCCGCACCAACAATAGAAATGGGCGTTTCTTGATTACAAACATTTGACTTTACAGGTGGACGTTTTCCGCTTGCAATATCTGCAATTGATGAAAGTTCTTGATAGCTCCAATCTTCAGGACAGACACCATTTGTAATTTCGAAATCTTCAAACCACGACTGATAAAGGATAGAAACTTGTTGCTCTAAATTATTGTTTATATTATGAACAGGGAGGCAATTATGAATAAATATACCTTTAAGCCGCTAAATTATTGTTTATCGCATTATTAAGTGCAATTTTATCATCTAATGATTTTAAAACACCTGCAATTTTGACTTGATCAGAGAGTTTCGGAAAATCAATGTCTAAATTTGCTATGACGTCTGTCTGTACTCTTTGTCGCCCTGACGAACCAACCATTGATTTAATAGCAGGATCTCTAACAAGAGAACTGCATATTAGATAATAGACAAAGTCAGGTGTGGTTAAATTCTTTTTAGCTCTAAATACAATATACTCTGTAGAACCAAATCCAACTTCATTACTATCAAGAATGTTTACCATAGCTGTTTTTCCATTTTCCAAGCAAGGAGTAATCCTAGCCATAATGGTGTCACCGTTACGAAATTTCGAGCCACCGTTAAACTCGGATGTTTCATATTCCGGTATATCTCGACAAAATGGTTGCAATTTATCCATTGGTATTTTTTTAGCCAAACAGCCCCTAATAATTGTTTCTTTTGGATTTATATCTATGTATTCAAATAAAAAAGACATTTAGTCAGCCTCCGTTTCATCTATTATTTCACAAGATGCATTTAACAATTCTTTAGCATTTAAATTATACTCAATATCAAAGGAGTATTGAATACCGTTTATCAGAGCTTTAAAACTAACTTCAGCATTGTCTTCATTCGATTTACAAGATTTTATTGATAAGCTATCCATATGAGTATTTTTATCAAATTCACACTCTGAAAGAATTCGCTGAATTAAATAATCATCTGTATGTAAGAGCGTTTCGACCATGTCAGCCATTGTTATGTTGAACTCTTGTGACAGGATATTTCGAACCTCTTTGACATTATTGCACATTTTTAAGTTACTGGCATATTCGCCATTAAATAACTCTGAAAAATCATTGTCATTTGAAATTAAAATTCCAAGCTGCTCGTTCGTATGTGTAAGGATCGTATGAAATATTAGTGCATCTTTAAATCCTGCATCACTATATTCTTTACTACCTGCTTTGGCAACTCTAAAAGGTCGAATGGAATGGATTGCCTGATCAATAATCATTTTCATCGAATTTTCATCTTTGGGGCAAGGAATAATTTTTGAGTTTACTCTTGGATTATCGAGAAAATCTTGAGCAATTTCGCTGACATAATTTTTATAATCGGAATCATCTACACAATCCTTAAACTCGCAATATATTTCTGCTAAGTTACCAAAAGATTTACGAAATGCATTGATTTTTGATTCCATAGAGCTTTTTTCAGATTTAAAATGTTTTATCAAATGCTCCTGTAATTCTAACCAAACCACATCGGGAATACATAATTCAACTTTATCTGTTAATCCCATATTAAAAATCATATCTTCAATTTCATAATAAGATGGATTCACAGTGAATTGAGAAAGATAGAGGGATTTTCCTGAGTGCCTACATTCTAGAAAATTAGTGTCAAAATATAGATAAGCTTTTTCATATTTACTCATATTCATTTCCTTCATTTCTTATTGTAAAACCAATCGCCCCCAGTTTCTTGCGGATTTCGTTCTCTAACTCGTGAGACTTTGCGAACATATCGGAAAGTTCGGATGTCAGGCGTGTCATTTTTTTTTCAAACGGTTCGCCGTCGTCCTCGACTTCCTCAATGCCGACATATCTTCCCGGTGTCAAGATGAAGTCCTGCTTTTCGATTTCCTGAAGGTCGGCAACCGCACAGAAACCTTTTATATCTTCAAGTGTACCTTCTTGGAAAGCGGTAAATGTATCTGCCAACTTCTGAATATCGTCATCGGTAAAATCTCTGTGCTTGCGGTCAACCATATAACCCATCTTGCGGGCGTCAATAAACAGGGTTTTGCCCTTTTGCTTTTTGTTCTTGGTAATAAACCAAAGCGTAACAGGAATTGTAACGCTGTAAAAGAGCTGAGTCGGCAGAGCGACGATACCTTCCACAAGGTCAGCCTGAATAATGTTCTTTCTAATTTCTCCCTCGCCGCTGGACTGAGAGGATAAAGCACCGTTAGCAAGTACAAGACCGATTTTTCCATTCGGTGCAAGGTGGTGTAT
>ENA-OOZY01001870-OOZY01001870.1-human-gut-metagenome-genome-assembly--contig:-NODE-1870-length-11841-cov-2.837689_pt1 | contig 11841 bp, 8 predicted proteins | sample MGYA00241047_ERZ501410 | MGnify/ENA primary metagenome ERZ501410 (study PRJEB25962, sample SAMEA2042621) | human gut metagenome | biome: human gut; feature: human-associated habitat; material: faeces... | reverse complement strand
AAGAGCGTCTTTTGACCCGCTTCAAATGGGGAATGGTAGCCGAGTTGGAAAAACCGACAGTAGAATTGCGGAAGAATATTTTACGAAATAAAATCCATCGTGACGGATTGCAATTTCCACCGGAGGTTATAGACTATATTGCGGAAAATGTCAATGAAAGCGTTCGTGACCTGGAAGGTATCGTAATCGCTATTATGGCACGTTCTACAATCTTCAATAAGGAGATAGATCTCGACTTGGCGCAACATATCGTTCGCGGTGTTGTCCGTAATGAGACCAAAAGTATCAGTATTGACGACATTATCAATACTGTTTGCAAACATTTTGGCCTTGAGACCAATGCCATTCATACCAAATCAAGAAAAAGAGAAGTGGTGCAAGCACGTCAAGTAGCGATGTATTTGGCAAAGACATACACAGATTTCTCTACTTCGAAAATTGGGAAATTTATTGGAAACAAAGATCATGCCACCGTACTCCACGCATGCAAAACCGTAAAAGGGCAATGCGAAGTCGATAAGGGATTCCGTGCCGATCTGGAAACTATAGAATCTTCACTGAAAAAGAAAAACAGTTAATAAAAAAGAGAGACTATGAAAGATCCAGTCTCTCTTTTTTCATATGATAAATCACATAAATCCTTGCTGATGCAACACTTTCAATAAATTATCAGACATGAACTCGTTATCTTTCTTCGTATAACGAACATCTGTGAATACTTGCGCCAATGTTTCCTTCCGGTTTTCTTTCACAAACTGCTCATTTTCCGGCAATGATTCTTTATAAGCATACAGTTTATCAATATCGGCTTTGGAATAATCATGATAATACTCTTCGTGAACAGTTGCCTCTAACGGCAAACGGTCTACTTGGGCAGGAATACCATCCGGGTAACCTACCGTTACCGTAGTGATAGGAAAAACAAGTTCAGGAAGTTGCAAAGCATCAATAACCATTTGAGGATTGTAAGTGGTAGTCCCCAAATAGCAAATTCCCAAACCAGCTTCCTCCGCCAATGTACAGAAAGTCTGTGCAAACAACAATGTATCCATTGCCGCATTCATAAACGACATCAAATTATTGTACCCGGGCACTGCGTTACGCTGTTCACACCATTTACTAAAACGACGAAAATCTGCACAAAATGTAAGTACAACAGGAGCCCCCTTAACCATGGGTTGATTAAAATGTGCCGGTGAAAGTTTTTCCTTCATTTCAGCATTACGCGTGATAACGACACTGTACAACTGCATTCCTCCCATAGTAGAAGCACGGGAAGAAGTTTCAAGCAAATCATTTAACAAATCAGATGAAATATCTTTTTGTAAATACTTTCTGATTGTTCTTCTGTTCTTAACGGTATCAATCATATCTTTTTTCCTGCAAAGATAACAAAAAGAATATTCAATTCATTATTTCTATAAATAGATTAATTTTCTTTTTAGAAAACTTCAAGCAACAAACAAAAACATCATTATATTGTTTTTCAACAACTTAGCATTTAAAAACGGGAAACTTATAATCTATATATAAATTATCCCATTTTTATTTTGATATACCAAAAAACATTCATAGCTTTGCAGGCACGTTTGTTAATGATAAGTAAGCTTCTACACATTTACTTATTAAATAAAGAAATCTAAGACACATACTAACGTGAAAGAACAAATTTATTCTTATGAAGAAGCCTTTGAAGAATCTTTACGATATTTTCAAGGTGATGAACTTGCTGCCAGGGTTTGGGTAAACAAATACGCAGTTAAGGACTCTTTCGGAAATATTTACGAGAAATCTCCGGAAGATATGCATTGGAGAATTGCAAACGAAGTGGCACGTATCGAAGCCAAGTACGCTAACGGCCTTAGTGCGGAAGAATTATTCAAACTGCTCGATCATTTTAAATACATTGTTCCACAAGGTAGCCCGATGACCGGTATCGGTAATGACTATCAGGTAGCTTCATTATCCAACTGTTTTGTAATCGGTGTAGACGGATCGGCCGACTCTTACGGTGCTATTATCAAAATTGACGAGGAGCAGGTACAATTAATGAAAAGACGCGGTGGTGTGGGTCATGATCTTTCACATATCCGCCCTAAGGGATCGCCTGTCAAAAACTCCGCATTGACTTCTACCGGTTTGGTTCCTTTTATGGAACGCTACTCCAACTCTACACGAGAAGTTGCACAAGACGGACGTCGGGGAGCATTAATGTTAAGCGTATCTATCAAACACCCAGACTCTGAGGCATTCATCGACGCCAAGATGACGGAAGGAAAAGTAACCGGAGCCAATGTTTCCGTAAAACTGGACGATGCTTTCATGCAAGCTGCCATAGACAATCAGTCTTATGTACAACAATATCCGATTGAATCCGCTAATCCGACAACAACAAAAGAAATTGACGCTTCCGTTCTGTGGAAAAAGATTGTGCACAATGCATGGAAATCAGCAGAACCGGGTGTACTGTTCTGGGATACGATCATTCGTGAATCCGTCCCTGACTGTTATGCAGATCTCGGCTATAAAACCGTTTCTACCAACCCATGTGGAGAAATTCCTTTATGTCCCTACGACTCATGCCGTCTGTTGGCCATCAATTTATACTCATACGTAGTAAATCCGTTCAAGCCAGATGCTTATTTTGATTTCGATCTCTTCAAAAAACATATAGCATTGGCACAACGTATCATGGACGATATCATCGACCTGGAACTGGAGAAGATAGAACGGATCATGCAAAAGATAAATGAAGATCCGGAAAATGAAGAGGTAAAACGTACCGAACGTGTGTTATGGGAAAAAATATATAAGAAAAGCGGTCAGGGAAGACGTACAGGTGTAGGTATCACCGCCGAAGGTGATATGCTTGCCGCATTGGGACTGCGATACGGAACAGAGGAAGCTACCGAGTTTTCCGAACAAGTCCATAAAACAGTGGCTCTTTGTGCCTACCGTTCCTCTGTAGAGATGGCAAAAGAACGTGGCGCTTTCGAAATATACGATACGGAACGTGAAAAAGAAAATCCATTCATCAATCGCCTGCGCGAAGCAGATCCGGAACTTTACGAAGAGATGAAAAAATACGGCCGCCGCAATATAGCTTGCCTTACCATTGCCCCGACCGGAACAACCAGTTTGATGACACAAACCACCTCAGGTATCGAGCCTGTTTTCTTACCGGTATATAAACGCCGCAGAAAAGTAAATCCGAACGACACAAATGTCCATGTGGACTTCGTGGATGAAACAGGAGACGCTTTCGAGGAATACATCGTATTCCACCATAAATTTGTCACTTGGATGGAAGCCAACGGCTACGATCCGTCCAAACGGTACACACAGGAAGAGATCGATGATTTGGTTGCCCAATCACCCTATAATAAAGCAACGTCCAACGATGTTGACTGGCTAATGAAAGTAAAAATGCAAGGACGCATCCAAAAATGGGTGGATCATTCGATCAGTGTTACGATCAACTTGCCTAATGACGTGGATGAAGACCTTGTAAACCGTTTATATGTAGAAGCATGGAAATCCGGATGTAAAGGTTGTACGGTCTATCGTGACGGCTCACGTTCGGGAGTATTGATTTCAACCAAATCGGATAAGAAAGAAGAACTACCTCCATGTAAACCGCCTACGATTGTAGAAACCCGTCCGACGGTACTTGAAGCAGACGTCGTTCGTTTTCAAAACAATAAGGAAAAATGGGTAGCCTTGGTCGGTCTACTCGACGGACATCCTTACGAGATATTTACCGGTTTGCAAGACGACGACGAAGGGATATTCATCCCGAAAAGCGTAGTAAGCGGACGTATCATCAAAAATGTAGATGAAAATGGAAACAAGCGTTACGACTTCCAGTTTGAGAACAAACGCGGATATAAAATGACTATCGAAGGCTTGTCCGAAAAGTTCAATAAAGAATACTGGAATTATGCAAAACTAATTTCAGGAGTACTTCGTTACAGAATGCCTATCGAACAAGTTATCAAACTGGTAAGTTCATTACAGTTAGACAGTGAAAATATCAATACCTGGAAAAATGGTGTAGAACGTGCGTTGAAGAAATATATCCAGGACGGTACGGAAGCTAAAGGTAAGAAATGCCCGAACTGTGGAAACGAAACTCTCGTCTATCAGGAGGGATGCCTTATTTGTACGACGTGTGGGGCATCACGCTGTGGATAAACTATTCTTTCTTTTGCCTTGATGCAAAAGAAAGAACCAAAGAAAAAATCAAGGCTGCATTTATGTAGCTACTGCACTCCGGCAAAAAGCTAAAAGGGCTCGAACTCGCTTCGCTCAAACAATCGCCCTTTCTACGCTTTTTACCGGAGTTCCGTTTTACGCTACATAAATGAGGCCGGGGAGCCATTCGGCGTGGAAATGATAAATAATGATATAAGCACAGGAATATAATAAGAATAAACTTTTATCATATAAAAACAATCGAAAACGAAAAGGGCAAAGTCCTTTCATTAAATATAATAAAGAGAAAATTTGATATAAAAGAGCATAGATAAGTCATACTAAAGAATCATATAGGAAAAGTATATATGGGAATCATATATAAGAATCATACAAAAAACAAATATGCACAACATACAATCGAAAAAACGAGCAAATGCCTCACTGCTCTACGGTAACCGCAGCGGCCTCATTTTTTCTCCGTCAAGCGAACGCCCGCAGTGTAGCGTAAAAAGGGGCGATTGTCTGAGCGAAGCGAGTTCGAGCCCCTTTAGCGAAACGAAGGAAGAGAGTAGGAGAAAAAATGCAGCCTTGATTTTTTCTTTTGGTATCTTTTCTTTTGTATCAAGACAAAAGAAAAGTACACCTCAACACAAACGTTTGCATAACATTTTAAATTACTTCCAATAATCCCAATACATAATATATAAAAAGAATGTCTTATACTTGCATTATCAATCAATCGTCTATAATCAAAATCTAATATATATGACAGTATCGTTTAATATTGAATACCGTACCAACTGGGGAGAAGAAGTAAGGATTACAGGTTCTGCCCCCGAATTGGGAAATAATCAGCCCGAACATTCCATTCCTCTCCATACCGTAGATGGGATTCATTGGACAGTAGAAACTGAAATACAGATTTCCGAAAGAGGAATAGTAGACTATAGCTATCTCATCTGGCAAGACGGAAAAGCAGTTCGTCGTGAATGGGACAGCTTTCCCCGTCGTCTTTATCTTATAGGAGACAGCAAAAAGAGATACCTCATAAATGACAGTTGGAAAAATCTTCCTGAACAGCAATATTTTTATAGCTCGGCTTTCACCGAATCACTTTTGGCGCACCGAAACAGAATGGAAATACCCAAAAGTTATAAAAAGGGGCTGATGATAAAAGCATATGCTCCACGTGTCAACGAAGATTATTGCCTGGCTATTTGTGGTAATCAAAAGATATTGGGAGACTGGAATCCGGACAAAGCGTTATTGATGAGCGATATCAATTTTCCGGAATGGCAAACAGAACTGGATGCCGGTAAACTGAGTTTCCCTATCGAGTACAAATTCATACTCTACAACAAAAAAGAAAAACATGCCGAAGCATGGGAAAACAATCCCAACCGTTATATGGCAAAGCCGGAACTGAAAGCCAACGAGACACTTGTCATTTCCGACCGTTATGCATACTTTGATATTCCTGCCTGGAAAGGTGCAGGAGTAGCCGTTCCTATTTTCTCACTGAAATCAGAAAAGAGCTTCGGCGTAGGCGACTTTGGCGATCTGAAACGTATGATCGACTGGGCGGTCAGCACCGACCAGAAAGTAGTACAGATACTACCGATCAACGATACTACCATGACGCATACATGGACAGATTCTTATCCATACAACAGTATCTCCATCTATGCATTTCATCCGATGTACGCCGATCTCAAAAGAATGGGTACGTTAAAGAACAAAGAAGCAGCCTCGGCTTTCAACAAAAAACAAAAAGAGCTGAATACACTTCCTACCATCGACTATGAGGCGGTAAATCGGACAAAATGGGAGTATTTCCGCCTTATCTTCCTCCAGGAAGGTGAAAAAGTATTAGCATCCAAAGCTTTCAAAACTTTCTTCGATGCCAATAAGGAATGGCTACAACCCTATGCTGTTTTCAGCTATTTACGTGACGCATTCCAAACGCCCAATTTCCGTGAATGGCCACGCCATGCCACATACAATGCAGATGAAATAGAAAAGATGTGCCAACCGGATTCAGTAGATTATCCATTCATCTCTATCTATTTCTATATCCAATTTAATCTTCATCTTCAACTGCTGGAAGCAACCACTTATGCCCGCGAAAACGGTGTAGTACTTAAAGGGGATATTCCTATCGGAATCAGTCGCAACAGTGTAGAAGCTTGGACAGAGCCTTATTACTTCAACCTCAACGGTCAGGCCGGTGCACCGCCCGATGATTTCTCTGTAAACGGACAAAATTGGGGATTTCCTACTTATAATTGGGAAGTGATGGAACAAGACGGTTATAGCTGGTGGATGAAGCGTTTCAAAAAAATGTCCGAATACTTCGACGCTTACCGTATCGACCATATACTCGGATTCTTCCGCATCTGGGAAATACCCATGAATGCAGTTCATGGATTGTTAGGCCAGTTTGTGCCCTCATTGCCCATGAGCCGCGAAGAGATAGAAAGTTACGGATTGCCCTTCCGTGAAGAGTTTTTAAAACCTTATATCCATGAATATTTCCTGGGGCAATTATTCGGTCCACATACCGATTATGTAAAACAGACCTTTATCGAGCCTACCGAAACATGGGAGGTGTACCGCATGCGTCCCGAATTCGATACCCAACGTAAAATAGAAGCTTTCTTCACCGGAAAAACCGATGATGACAGTATCTGGATTCGTGACGGACTCTATGCACTTATCAGTGACGTATTGTTTGTACCGGACCGACAAGAAGCCCATAAATATCATCCGCGTATCGGTGTACAGCACGACTTCATCTATCGCTCCTTGAACGATTGGGAAAAAGCCGCTTTCAACCGTTTGTACGATCAATATTACTACCATCGTCACAATCAATTCTGGCAACAACAAGCCATGAAAAAATTGCCTCAATTGACACAGTCCACCCGCATGCTGGTATGTGGTGAAGATCTTGGTATGATTCCTGATTGCGTAGCCTGGGTGATGAACGATTTACGTATCCTCAGCTTGGAGATACAACGCATGCCTAAAAATCCGGCTTACGAATTCGGACATCTGGATGAGTATCCGTATCGTTCGGTCTGCACCATTTCCACACATGACATGTCGACGCTCCGCGGATGGTGGGAAGAGGACTATCAGCAGACACAAAGGTATTATAATACGATGCTCGGACATTACGGTTCCGCTCCATCGACAGCCACTCCGGAATTGTGCGAAGAGGTAGTACGCAAACATCTGTATAGCAACTCTATCCTTTGCATCCTCTCGTTGCAAGACTGGTTGTCGATAGACGGTAAATGGCGCAATCCGAATGTACAGGAAGAACGTATCAACGTACCTGCCAACCCACGCCATTATTGGCGTTACCGCATGCATCTGACATTAGAACAACTGATGAAAGCAGAAAGTCTGAATGAAAAAATAAAAGAGCTCGTGAAACAGACCGGAAGAAAACCGGAAAAATAACAGCCCGTTCAACAACAAGTTCATTCTAAAATCATCAATACGCCTTCTCCCGATAAATCAATCCGGAGGAGGCGTTGTTTTTTAATAGATATCCTGTATCTTTGTGCACTTTAAAAAGCAGATAATGAACGACAACACAAATAAACGGATTGATTTTGTAGACCTAACCAAAGGGATCTGCATCATTCTGGTGGTTATGGCACACATTGACGGAGCATTTGCCAAATTCGATGAAAGTTCAATGATATCCTGCTTTCGCATGCCGCTTTATTTTTTTATATCCGGCATCTTCTTTAAATCCTATGAAGGGTTTGCTGGTTTTCTTATCCGCAAAATAAACAAATTGCTCATTCCTTTCACTTTCTTCTATATAACCGCTTTCCTACTAAAATACGTCGTATGGAAAATCGCTCCGGGAGTATTCCATTTACCGGTTCAGTGGAGTGAAATGCTCGTCATCTTCCACGGTCACGACTTGATTAAATTCAATCCGCCTATCTGGTTTCTAATAGCCCTGTTTAACTGTAACATCCTGTTTTACCTGATCCATTTTTTACGCAACAAACATTTGAATTTGATGTTTACCTCTACCCTGCTCATAGGGGCTGCGGGATTCTATATGGGAAAATATCGTTTCGAACTGCCATTTTACATGGATGTGGCAATGACTGCCCTCCCATTTTATGCAGCCGGATTCTGGATACGGCGTTATAATTTCTTCTTATTTCCTCACCGTTTCGATAAATGGATCCCATTGTTTATGGCAATGGCCCTTACCATCATGTATTTTACCGCTACCACCCCCGGAATGCGCACCAACAGCTATACAGGAAATATCGCTCAATTCTATATAGCCGCGCTTGCCGGCATCTTTATGATCATGCTTTTCTGCAAACGGATCAAGCACATCTCCGTAATATCCTATCTCGGACGTTATTCGGTCATCACACTCGGCATTCACGGCCCCATACTCCACTTTGGCGGACAATTCGTATCGCGATACATCCACAACGAATGGGTACTCGCCTTTACTTTGTTATTCGTGACCCTTGCCATTTGTATTGTATTGACCCCATTTTTTCTAAAAGTCATGCCGCAAGTAGTAGCACAAAAAGATTTGATTAAAATCAGATAAAGAAAACCCGAGTTTTATTATATCTTTGCAAAAAAGATCATCTTAAAAACATTATCATGAATATAAACAGTTGCCATATACTCCTAAAAAATGTACTTTTCTTTGCCCACCACGGAGTGGCCCCGCAGGAAATGGTTACAGGTAATGAATTTTACATCGATCTAAGGTTAAAAACAGATTTCAAACATGCTGCCGTCACAGACGAGTTAGACGATACAATCAGTTATGCGGACATTTATGCAATACTGAAACAGGAGATGGAAATACCGTCCAAATTATTAGAACATGTATGCGGACGTATCGCGACCAGATTATTTCAAGAGTTTCCGGGCATTGAAGAGATAGAAATCAAGTTGTCAAAAAGAAATCCCCCAATGGGAGCAGACATTGATTCTGCAGGAGTAGAAATGCACTGTACCAGAAGCTAATTTTGCATTCCATTTCATGATTCCAGTATTTATTTCATGCACGAAAAGAGAATATCCGGTAAACATTCTTTTCCTCTCTCTATAAATTCCCGATAAACTACGCATCCGTTTTTCGCTTTACACCAATTTGCTTTTCCGGATTATTTAATAAGAAAAAGTATTTAATTGCGCACATGATAAGAATCATTTAATTTTTATTTTCTATTCCTAAATTTGTAGCAAATGCAAGTCTCAACCCATAAACAATCTCCTGACTACTAATAAAAGTAAAGAAAAAAACATGATAAAAAGCTATATCGTAAAAGAATTGATTAATGAAATGAAAGATAGAATGCCACAAGATCAAAGTCTGGCAAGTTATCTGATAAATACATTATGCATAGGAAAAGAAGCTGCCTACCGTAGATTACGGGGAGAAGTAGCATTCACCTTTGACGAAATAGCCATAATCTCTTGCAACTTGGGAATATCTATCGACCAGATTATCGGAAACCACTTAGCAAACCGAGTAACTTTTAATATGAATTTATTACATAAATCCGATCTGTTAGAAAGTTATCATGAAATTATAGAGCACTATCACCAACTCCTCTATCTTATAAAAGGAGATGATAATACTGAAATATATACTGCCTCCAATACAATTCCATTTGTACTCTATTCATCATACGAATACCTCACAAAATTCCGCCTGTGCCAATGGATTTACCAAAACGGAGAAATAAAAGCTCCCAATTCCCTATCTGAAGTACAAATTCCGGAAAAGCTTATTATCGCCCATAAAAGATTAAGTGAAAGTGCAAAAAAAAGTGGAAAGACCTATTTTATATGGGACAACAGCATCTTTCATTCTTTCGTAAAAGAAATACAATACTTTGCCGGATTAAAGCTAATATCTGTAAAGGATGTCATCCAGCTAAAAAAAGAATTGCAACAACTGCTCACCGATCTGGAATACCTGTCTGTCAAAGGTGAGTTCAATAATGGTAATAAATTACCCATTTATCTGTCAAACATTAATTTTGAAACGACTTACAGCTACATTTCCAAAAAGAACTTTGAGGTCAGCCTTTTCAGTATCTACTCTCTCAATTCCATGGATTCGCAAAATCCTCATATCTGCCGGATGCAAAAGAAATGGATTCAATCTTTGAAACGACATTCTACGCAGATATCAGAAAGTGGAGAAACACAACGTATCGCTTTTCTTGAAAAACAGAAAAACATTATTGCAGCCCTATAATTCGCCCCCTTCACTTCCTTCACCATTTCACTACATCCCCTTATTGATGGGCAATACAAGGTGAAGGCGGTATCCCCGTCTCTTATACATCATGCCTAAGACAGCTGAATCGGCTACACAAGTGCACTAAACATCCTAACTGCTTTCCACAAGAACAGTATCAAGAAAGCTTTCACCTCGTATTACCCATCAATAAGGGGATACAACCAGAAGGTGAAGAAGGTGAAAGGGGGAAATCAAACTGAAAAACAAGTTATTTGGGAATATAAATTCTGTCTACTTCACATCAAAATGTCGTTTACAAAAAAAGATATAGCATCTTTCCGAAGAAGCTTGCTACATCTTTTTTTAAAAACCGTTACATCTTTTACTGAAACCTGTTACATCCTTTTTTAAAAGATGCTACATCTTTTTTCTCAAATCCGTTATTTCTTTTTCTTACGCTTATTGACAGATGCCACTGCTTCCGTTACCACCGGTTTGTTCTCGAACCGCTTGGTATATCCGGAATAATCGGGATGAGTCCGTTCATAGTCGGGATCCATAAACAATGGACTGGATATGATATGATCGGCCGTAGAACGGTTACAGCAAAACACGATATTCTCCACGCCGGCCAAGCGGGTCAAGGCTTTAACATCTGTATCGTGAGGTTGCAGTGTCATTGGATCGGTAAAGAAAAACAAATAGTCAATTTCCCCATCCACAATACGTGATCCCATCTGTTGGTCACCCCCCAACGGACCGGATTTCAAAATAGTAAAATCCCACTCTACATCGGGATGCTTTTCTTTAAGAGCTTCCAAAATCAGTGTTCCGGTCGTCCCCGTACAGTAGAACTTATGCCCCATTAACAATTCGGAATTCCAAAGTACCCATTCAATAAGATCTCTCTTCATAGCATCATGTGCCACCAAACCGATCTTTCTAACCAACCTTTTTTCCATTTATGCTATCCTTTAAAGTTAGACAATTGCGAAAAACGCTTGCGCCCTTTCGCATAAAACTGCCACAAGATACAGTTTTTTATCTGTTCGGGAATCGGATTCACATAAGTTTTTCGTAAATTTTCCTCCCGGGCCTTACTAAAATAAGAACGAAGCCGCTTATACTCTTTTCGTGCATGAAGCACCGCCTTGGCATTCCCAAACTGTCCCTTAAGCAAAAATTGAAAGGCAGCGATGTAATCAAGAATCGTACGAACACGCATTACCCCACTTAATTCTTCAGAAGGAAGATTTTTGTAAAGCATGACAAGGTTATTACGAAAATTGAGAAAAGTCTTACGCGGACTCTCTTTTTTCAGTGTTGCCGCACCTACATGATAAACTACGCTTTGCGGAATACAGACAATGCCCCTTCCCCGCGAA
>ENA-OOZY01001863-OOZY01001863.1-human-gut-metagenome-genome-assembly--contig:-NODE-1863-length-11862-cov-3.152960_pt1 | contig 11862 bp, 8 predicted proteins | sample MGYA00241047_ERZ501410 | MGnify/ENA primary metagenome ERZ501410 (study PRJEB25962, sample SAMEA2042621) | human gut metagenome | biome: human gut; feature: human-associated habitat; material: faeces... | reverse complement strand
AGAAGAACTCAGACCTTCCAAATCTCCTTCGCGTACTGCGCAATCGTGCGGTCGGAGGAGAACATGCCTGCGCTGGCGATGTTCATCAGGCACTTGCGCGCGAAGGACAACTCGTCGCGGTAATCGCGGTTGACCGCCAGTTTCGCGTCCACATAGCTGTGGAAGTCGTGGAGGATGAAGTAGTGGTCGGGCTTGTGCCAGCTTGCGCCCAGCAGCAGGGAAGACACCAGCTCCTTGATCGAGCCGTCCGGGTCGGGGAAGGTGCCGTCCACCATCGTGTCCAGCACGCGCGCAATTTCCTTGTCGGCCTTGTAAATCGCGCGCGGGTCGTAGCCGTTCTTCTTCAGCGCGTTGATTTCTTCAACCGTCGCACCGAAAATGTACTCGTTCTCGCGGCCTGCCTGCTCGGTAATCTCGACGTTTGCGCCGTCATATGTTCCCAGCGTGACTGCGCCGTTGAGCATCAGCTTCATGTTGCCCGTGCCAGACGCTTCCGTGCCGGCGGTGGAAATCTGCTCGGACACATCCGCTGCGGGAATCAGCTTCTCCGCCCACGAGCAGTTGTAGTTGTGCACGAACACCACCTTCAGCAGGGAAGAGGTGTCAGGGTCGTTATTCACCATGTCGGCGACCATGTTGGTCAGGTGGATAATCGCCTTGGCGCGCGCATAGCCCGGCGCAGCCTTCGCCCCGAAGATGAACGCCGTGGGGGTGAAGTCGGTCAGCGTGCCGTCCTTGAGGCAGAAATACAGGTGCAGGATGGACATGGTGTTCATCAGCTGGCGCTTGTATTCATGCAGGCGCTTCACCTGAATGTCGAAAATCATGTTCGGGTCGAGCTTCACGCCTTCGCGCTTCTCAATCTCGGCGGCAAGCTGCGCTTTCTTTTCCTTCTTCACGGCGATGAACTCGCGGCACAGGTCGTCGCTGATCTGCGGCTTCAAGGCTTCCAGTTTGTCCAAATCGGTCCGCAAACTGCTCCATTGCCTTGATTTCCTTCAGCAAAACGGTTACGCGGTCGTTTCCGAGCTTCTCGCACACAAAGGAGAACAGCTCCGGATTGCACAGTGCAAACCACCGGCGCTGTGTTACGCCGTTGGTCTTGTTCTGGAAGCGCTCCGGGTACAGCGCGTACCAGTCCGCAAACACGTCGTCCTTGAGGATTTCGGTATGAATCGCGGCGACGCCGTTCGTGGCGACGGTCGCATAAACTGCCAGCTGCGCCATATGCACCTGATTGTTCCAGATGATGCAGCGGGTTGCCTTGACCTCCGCACCGCGTGCAGCCATGTCCGCCTTGAACTTCGCGTCGATTTTGCGGATGATGGCAACAAGCTCCGGGCAGACGCTTGCAAGCAGCGCCAAATCCCATTTCTCCAGCGCTTCCTGCATCACGGTGTGGTTCGTGTACGCAAAGACGTTGCGGACAATCTCAAACGCCGCGTCGAACGTGAAGCCATCTTCCATCAGCAGGCGGGTCAGCTCCGGAATCGCCATGACCGGGTGCGTGTCGTTCAGCTGCACGGCGTGCTCCTCGGCGAACCACGCGTAATCATCGCCGTGACGCTTCTTGTAGGCGCGCAGCATATCCTGCAGGGACGCACTGACCAGCACATACTGCTGCTTGATGCGCATCTGCTTGCCTTCGCGGCGGTCGTCGTTGGGGTAAAGGAACTTGGTGATGTCCTCCGCCTTGTTCTTGTCGGCGGATGCCTGCGCGTAATGCTGATTGTTGAAGGCAGTGAAGTCGATTTCGTGCAGGGATTCGGTCTGCCACAGGCGCAGCGTGCCGATGTTCTTTGCGCCATAGCCGATAATCGGCATGTCGTAGGGGACAGCCAGCACGTCGCCGGTCTTCATTTTCACGACGACTGCCTGGTCAACGCGGCGGATGCTCCACGGGTCGCCGAAGCGGCTCCAATCGTCCGGCTCTTCGTGCTGATAGCCGTTGACAAACGTCTGCTTGAACAGACCGTAGCGGTAGCGCAGCCCGTAGCCGGTCAGCGGGACGTTCGTCGTGACCGCGGAATCAAGGAAGCAAGCCGCCAGACGCCCCAAACCGCCGTTGCCGAACGCATCGTCCTCAATGTCTTCCAGAATCGCGATGTCAACGCCTTTTTCCGCCAGCAGTGTCTTCACGTCGTCCAGCAGCCCAAGGCAGAACAGGTTGTTGTACACCATGCGGCCGACGAGGTATTCTGCCGACAGGTAGTACGCCTGCCGATGCGCCTGCCGTTTCGCTTCGCACTTGACCCAAGTGGGGGTGAGCGCGTTCATGGCGGCGGTGGACAGGGCGTTGTGCAGTTGCGTCGCGGAGGCTTCCGCAAGGGTGATGTGGTCGTTCTGCAGCAGCAGCGATTCGGTCTGCCGAAGCAGTTCCTTGGCGTTCATCATGTTGCTCTCTCCTTTATATTCGTCGATTGATAGTGGGGATTCCACAAAATCAGATTCTCTGATATTCCTGATTCATTTCGCGCAGATGGCGGGCGACATCCTCCGTCGCGGCGCCGGGCTTCATGCGCCATGCCCAGTTGCCGCCGATGGTGCCGGGTAGGTTCATGCGGGCTTCGCTGCCCAGATGCAGCACGTCCTGCATTGGCACAACCGCCATGCAGCACGGAGAGGACAGCACGCAGCGGATGAAGGCTTCCACGCCGTCGTCCGTGCCATCAAAGTGCAGGTAGTCCTTCGCGGCTTTGAGTGTGGTTTCGTCGGCGGTGGCAATCCACCCGGCGGTGGTGTCATTGTCGTGCGTGCCGGTGTAGGCAACGTAGTTCTCCGACCAGTTGCCGGGGAAGTGCTGGTTGCCGTCCGCATCGCCGCCGAAGCCGAAGGTCGCCACCTTCATGCCCGGATAACCGACGAATTTCAGCAATTCACGCACACGGTCGCTTTGTACGCCGAGGTCCTCCGCCACAACGCGCAGATTCGGCAGCTCCTTCTTCAGGCGGCGGAACAGCTTCTTGCCCGGCCCGACAATCCATTTGCCGCTGCGGGCGTTCGGCGCGCCGTAGGGGATGGAGTAGTAGTTCGCAAAGCCGATGAAGTGGTCAACGCGCACAATGTCGTAGAGCTTGCTCATGCCGCGCATCCGCTCCACCCACCAGTCGTAGCGGCGGAAGAACAGGTACGTCCAGCGGTAGAGCGGATTGCCCCACATCTGCCCATCAGCGGAGAAGTAGTCCGGCGGCACACCCGCGACGCGCTTCGGCGCGCGGTTCTTGTCCAGTTGGAAAACTTCCGGCTGCGTCCATGTGTCCGCGCTGTCTTCGGCGACGTAAATCGGCATGTCGCCGAAAAGCTCAATCCCCTTGCTGTTGCAGTATGCCTTGAATTCCTTCCACTGGCGGAAGAAAATGAACTGGCAGAAGACGTGATAGCGCACATCCTCGTCGAGCATCATGCGGTATTGCAGCAGCGATTCCTTCCTGCGCATCTTGATGCCCTCGTCTGGCCACTGACGCCACATGACGCCGCCGAAATGCTGCTTGACGGCGGTGAACAGCGCGAAGTCGCTCACCCAGCGCTCGTCACGCAGAAATTGGCGAATCTCCGGCAGAAGTCCCTTTTCGCTCTGATGGAACGCTTTGCGCAGCAGCTTCTCCTTGTTCTCGCGCACTTGGTCAAATTCCACCCGCTCATCCTGCGTGGGCACAAATTCTTCACCGGGTTCAAGCGTCAGCAGACCATCCGCCACCAGCTTCTCGGTGGAAATCAGCATTGGATTGCCCGCGTGGACGCTGAAAGACTGGTAAGGAGATTCGCCGTAGCCGGTCGGTCCCATCGGCAACACCTGCCACAGCTTCATGCCGCTTGCTTCCAGAAAGTCCGCAAACGCATAGGCTTCCTTCCCCAGACTGCCGATGCCGCCTGCACCGGGCAGGGAAGAAATGTGCATCAAAATACCGCTTTTGCGCATGAGTCGAGTCCATCCTTTCGGGAAAAATGGAGAAATCGGAAACGTTTCCGAAAATCGTGGAAAGAAATGCGGGTTTTTCATCCCGCATTCTTGTTCAAGGAAGAAGATTCGCTGTCAAACGCGAAAATCCTGCTGATTTCGGGGAAAAAGTTTACGGTAAACGCACGATTACGCCCGACAGCGGCGGCAGATTCGCCGTACCGTCCGCAAATGCCGCACCGCCGATGCCGCCCAGCAGCTCCGCACCGCGCAGCACATCCAGCGAGACAGTCAGCGTATCTTTCTGGCTGACATTGCTGATGATGGCGACGGTGCTGCCCGCGTCGGTCACAGTGTAGGCGCAAATGGCGTCATTGCCGCCGTCCAGCGCGGTCATTTCGCCGCGGGTCAGCTCGGGCGCGAGATTGCGCAGGGCAATCAGCTGGCGGTACCAGTTCAGCAGGCTATCCGGGTCGCTGTCCTGCTCCGCCACGCCGTCTGTCAAGCGCTGGGCTTGGTCGGCAGCGGCGGGCGCTTTGCACTGCGTGGCTGCGTCGCTTGACCACACCATCGGCAGGCGTTTGTTTTCGTCGCTCCCGGAGCCGGACATGCCAAGTTCTTCGCCATAGTAGACGGTTGGGACACCCGGCATGAGCAGGTACAGCAGCGCGGCGGCTTTTTCGTTCGGTACCTTGGAGCGGAGCATCCCGCGTGCGCGCGCCATATCGTGGTTGCTCACAAACGGCGCGTCCACCGAAGCCGGAGAGACGGCACGGATTCGTGCGTTCCAGTCCGCCTGCGCAGAGGCGACGGTGCTGCTTTTGCCCGCCAGCGCTGCTTTCACGAAGCGCCCGGTGCTGTCCGACGCGGGGAAGTTGAACAGGCTGTCAATGCCGCTTTCGTAGAGGGTCAGAATGGTTGCTTCGTCCGTCCATGCTTCGCCAACGAGGTAGCAGTCCGGGTCGTTCGCTTTCGCCGTTTCACAAACGAAGCGCAGGAAATCAGCGGTGGAGGCGTTTGCACCCGTGTAGTAGCTGGTCACGGCATCCAGGCGGAAGCCGCCCACGCCATGCGACTGCCAGAACGTGATGATTTTGGCGAACTCCGCCCGCAGCGATTCGCTGTCGAGGTTGAAATCCGGCATGTGGCTGCCGAACTGCCCTTCATACCACCACGAACAGCCGCTGATTTTGTGCCGCGCGTTCCCTTCCTCCGGGTAGAAAACGTACCAGTCGGTCGTTTCGCCCGTGCGGGAGAAGAATTTGTCGTCGCACGCCGCGAGAAACCACGGATGCGAACTCGACGAGTGGTTCAGCACCAAATCGAGGATGACGCGGATGCCGCGCTCCTTGCAGGCGGCGGTCAGGCGGTCGAAGTCATCAAGCGTGCCGTAAGACGGGTCAACAGCGTAGTAATCCAGCACATCGTACTTGTGATAGCTGGGGGAGGGGTGGATAGGCATGAGCCAAATCTGCCGGACGCCCAGCGACTGCAAATAATCCAGTCGGTCGATGATGCCCTGCAAATCCCCGATGCCGTCGCTGCCCGAATCTTGGAAGGAGGCAACGAAAATTTCGTAGGTCACGCCGAGGGCAGGTTCTTCTGCATACGCGGCAGGGAGAAGCCCCATGAGCAGAAGCAGAGACAGGATACCCGAAAGAAACTTGCGCATAAGGCTCCTCCTTGCAATACACAGCTAAACACGCGGACACAGGATGAAGTTGCGCGCAACTCAATCGCGCGAAAGGGTCAAGGGAGGAACTCCCTTGCGGAGTCCAGAGGCAGAGCCTCTGGTTACCCCTTCACCGAACCGCCCGTGATGCCTTCGACGTAGAACTTCTGCATGATGACGAAGAGAATGGAAATCGGAATGGAGACAATCACGCCGCCGGCGCAGAACTGCGCGAAGTAGTTGTTGCGGTTCACCTTGTCCACCATCGAGAACAGTCCCAGCGCGACGGTCTTGTTGGCCGCCGTGCCGCTGGTCATCATCAGGTCAGCAAACACGAAGTCCATCCACGGCGCGAGGAAAGAGTTGATAACCGTGTAGACGATAATCGGCTTGGACAGCGGCAGAATGATTTTCCAGAAAACGGTGAATTCATTCGCGCCTTCCAGATACGCCGATTCACGCAGGGACTTGCTCACCGTGTCGAAGAAGCCCTTCGCAATCAGGTAGCCCATGCCCGAACCCGCGCTGTACACGATAATCAAGCCTGTCAGCGTGCCGGTCAGCCCGAACTGCTTCATGATGAAGTAAACCGCGATCATGCTCAGGAAGCCGGGGAAGAGGTTCAGGATGATAGCGATATTCATCAGCGGCTTGCGCGCCTTGAAGCGCATACACGACATCGCGTACGCCACCATCAGCACGAACAGCGTCGAAATGACGCAGGTGAAGCAGGCAACGATGAACGTGTTGAGCATCCACTGCGGGAACTGGTTGACCGAGTCGGGCGAAAGCAGCGCCTTGTAATGGTCAAGCGTGTACGCTTTGGGGAAGAACGTCGAGAGGTTCGGCCCCTTGTCCACGCCGAAGGATGTGACAACCAGCCACAGAATCGGAATCAGCCAGAAGGCGGCAAGCAGCGCCAGCACAACGTGGCGAGCCGTTAGCTTGGCAACCTTCGCGGGTGTCATGCGGTGTTTGTCGTGATAACGGAGCGCCTCGGCTTTGATGGCGGCTTCCTCGCGCGCCAATGCCGCGTGCTTCTCCTGCTCCGGCAGATGGTCATATTTCGTCGTACTCACTGGAAGCTCTCCTCCTTATCGCCCTTAATCATGCGGCTGAAGGCGACCAGCGTCAGAATCGCGCAGACCACGAAGACCAGAATGCCGATGACCGATGCCATCTTGTAGTTGCTCTGATCCTGCGTCAGGCGGTACAGCCACGTCACCAGCAGGTCAACTTCGTTCGCGTTCGCGTTCGCCATCAGCTGGTCGGACGTGGTGTACACGTCGCGGCTGAGCAGCCAGATAACGTTGAAGTTGTTGATATTCGCCACCAGCGAGTTGACCAGCGACGGCCCGGTGATGAAGAGAATGTACGGCATGGTGATGGACTTGAACGACTGCCACGCGTTCGCACCGTCAATCTTCGCCGCCTCAATCAGCTCCGTCGGGATGTTCATCAGGATGCCCGTGGCAATCAGCATCTGGTAGGGGATGCCGACCCAGATGTTGATGAGGATAATCATCGGGCGCGCCCACGCGGGGTGGGTAAGGAACGGGATGAAGTTCGCCGTCGGAATCGCGCCGATGGAGTAGAGCCAGTCGGTCAGGCCGATGTTCTTGCAGATGGTGTTGACGATGCCGAGGTCCGCGAAGAAGTTACGAACCAGCAGCAGGGAAACGAACTGCGGCACAGCCATCGCGACCATGAAGCAGGTGCGCCAGAACTTCTTGCCCTTTGTGTTGCGGTTGTTGATGAACATGGCCATCAGGATGCCGCCGATATAGCAGGTGAACGTCGCCAGCACTGCCCAGACGAGCGTCCACACCAGTACGCGAGTGAACGCATAGCCGAACGAACTGTCCGCGGTCAGGGCGGTGAGTCTGGTGAAGTTATCCAGCCCAACCCAGGTGAACAGCTTCGACGGGGGCAGGTGGTTGCGGTCATAATTCGTGAAGCCGATGAGAATCATGACAATCAGCGGGATGATGGTGAACAGAACCACGCCCAGCACCGGCAGCGTCAGCAGCGTACGGTGGAACTTCCTGTCCAGCGCGTCGTTCAGGTCGTCGCGGAAGGTGTTGACGTGCTTGCCGCTCTTGGCGGTGAGTTCCACCTCGCGTGCGTTGCGCAGGTTGCGCATCCACAGGATGACCGCCGTAATCAGCAGCACAACGCCCAGAACGCCGAAGAGCAGGATGAGGAAGGAGTTATCGTAGTCGTTGAACTCGTTCTTCATCGTCTCCGGATTGAAAACGCGCTTCTGCTGTACCGTGCCCAGGGTGGACAGCTTGCTCATGTAGGGGAAGAAGAAGGTGGGGAAGACGATGATGATGGCGGCTTCCAGCAGGCAGAGGAGGAAGCCCTTCAGGTACTGCTTGCGCGCAAAGCAGCTTGCACCGCAGAGAAGCGCAGACAGCTTGACGAAAATATCGCCCTCGACAAAGGCTTTGACGGTACTGGTGAAAAATTCTGCGATGCCTTCAAAGAACCGAACGACGCCCGGCTTTTTTCTGGCCTTGGTCTGACTCATAGCATCCGCGCTCCTTACTTATGTTTTGCAGGGAAGAAAAAGAGCCGCTCCGCTCAACTGAAATGAAGAAGCGGAGCGGCCGAGAGGATTCTACAGAGCCGGATTACATATCGCCGGCAGCGGTGATGCCCGCCACAGCGTTGTCCAGCAGGGTCTGGAGCTCGATGCCGTCAGGATTGCCGTTGACCAGAATCTTGCCCAGCGCAGCGGCGGGATCCCAGTACTTGTTGCCAACGCGCTGCACGGTGGAGAAGGCGGACTGAGCAGCCAGCGCAGCAATCGCGGGAGCAGCCTGCACCTTTTCGGAAGCGGCAGCATTCACGTTGGACGGGCCCTGACCACGGATTTCAAAGCGGGAAATCTGGTTCTCTTCGTTGGTCATGAATTCCGCGAACAGCATCGCGTCGTACACATTCTGGGAGTAGGGGTTCACGCCAACCAGCTTGAAGCCAGCGAAGGAAGCCATCTGCACCTGCTTGCCCGCGACGGTGTAGGTGGGCAGCTTGCAGGCCGCGTAGTTTTCGCCCCACGCTTCCTGAGCAACGGTCGCGTTCCAGGTACCGGACACGCCGGCGATGATGGAGCCGTCCTTGACGCCTGCCACGAAGGGGTCGGAGTTCGCTTCACGGAAACCGGGGTTGGAGGTGATGGCCAGCAGAGCTTCCATAACCTGCACACCCGTGATTTCGGTGTCGGTCGCGTTCCAGTTGCAGGTGTTGGTCACGCCGTCCTCAGTGACGTGCATGTCCAGACCAGCGCCCTGGAAGAAGGAGTACAGATACCATGCGTCGCTCATCGGGAAGCCGACGTACTTGCCGGCGGCGGCAGCCTTCGCCAGCATACCGTCCAGCGTCTGCACGTCTTCCTCGGTGAAGTATTCCTTATTGTAGAACATGAAGTAGCCGTTGTCGGCAGTTGCCGGATAGGCGTAGAGGTTGCCGTCCGCACCGGTGGACGCCTGCACAGCGCCCGCGTCCGCGCCGCCGTTCGCCGCGATGATTTCGTCCGCATCAACCATGACCTGCTGAAGTGCCTCAGCGTTCATCAGGGAGTTGAACTGGTCGTCCGCGAAGGTGAACACGTCCGCAGCAGCCTCGGTGTCGTTCAGGACGCGCTTGGAGCAGTCGCCCTCGCCCTGAATATCCACGGAGATGTCGTAGGTCTTTTCGGGATGCGCAGCCTTGAAGTTTTCAATCACGCTGTTGATCCACGGCAGGTCGGCGTTATCGCCAACCCACACGCGCAGGGCAACCGTCTCCTCAGCGGTCGCGCAGCTGCACAGAGACAGCACCATTACAGCAGCCAGAACCATTGCCAGCAGCTTTTTCATAGGGAAGTACCTCCTCTTTTCTATCTCACACGGCTTTCCGCCGCGCGGATGACAGTTTTATGTATCACACAGCTTTTCGCTGAGAATACCGAATGCAGTATGACCGCAAAAGCGGTCTGCTATGTCCTTATCAGACGGATTCGCGCATTTGCACCTTCGCCGGAACGACGATGTGGCGCGGCGGCCGTCCGTTTTCCAGCATGTCCATCAGAACGCGGACGCTCTCGCGGGCGATTTCGTCGATGGGCTGCTCGATGGTCGTTATCCGCGGCACGAAGAATTTGCTCATCTCGATGCCGTCAAAGCCGATAACGCCTACATCCTCCGGAACACGCCGCCCCATGTCTGTCAGAGCGCGGATGACGCCCATTGCGACGGTGTCGGACATGCAGAAGACGGCGGTGGTGTCGCTTTGCGTGGCGAAAAAGGCGCGGGTGGTATCGTAAGCGCCCTTGAGCGAAAAGCGCGTCTCGATGAAACGCTTATCCTCAAACGGCCCGCCTGCCTCCTGCAAGGCTGCCATAGCGCCCGCGTAACGGAGCGCGAAGGAGTCGTCGCCGACGCGTGCACCGCCGAAAACAGCGATTTTCCGATGCCCCGCGTTCAGCAGCACCCGCATGGCCTCGTAGCCCATGCGCCGGTCGTCGATAAAGACGCTGGCAGCGCGGGGAAGCGCAGTTTTGTCTGCGTTGACGGTTGCGAAGACCATGGGCAAATCCATTCCCTCCAGCACCTGTGCGCGTTCGTCGATGCGGCTGCCCACAAAGATGAAGCCGTTGACGCGCTTTTCGTGCCAGAGCTGCACGGCGGTTTGAAATTCGTCCGCCTTCTCGTCGATGAACTCGGTCAGAAAGGCGGGGGTCAGACCGTGCGTGTATTGAAGCATCGCCTCTGCAAGCGAATTCAGGAACGGGTTTTCTCTGCCGCGCAGAATCAGCGCGATGGTTTCCGTATCCGCCTGCTTGAGACTGCGCGCGTTGGCGTTGCCGACAAAATGACATTCCGCCATGACCTGCTCAACCTTTTCGCGTGTCTGCGGATTCACATCCGGTCGGTGATTCAGCACGCGGGAAACGGTCGTGACACTGACGCCGGAAAGTCGCGCAATATCGCGGATGGTGTAGATTTTCAACCGCAGCGCTCCTTCCTGCTTCCAATGGCGGTCATTGATAGGAAACGGTGTCGGTAACGTTTCCAACTGCCTGTATCATACCACAGACCGGAAACGTTGTCAATAGGAAAATGAGAAAAAACCGCACTTTTTTTGACAGAAAGCACATTGTACGCGCTGGGCGATAATCGACCACTGCGCTTTTTCCGGCTTTTTTCCATGAATCCCTTTACGAACCGGGAAAAATCCGATATAATAGGGAACATCACAGAACAGGGAGGTCGGGGACGAATGCGATTCACAAAGATGCAGGGCATCGGCAATGACTATGTGTATGTCAACTGCTTTGAGGAGCATGTGGAGAACCCGTCAGAGCTGGCGAAACAGATGAGCCGCCGCCATTACGGGGTCGGCAGCGACGGACTGATTCTGATCTGCCCGTCGGACGTGGCGGATTTTGAGATGAAGATGTACAACGCCGATGGCTCGAACGGCGGCATGTGCGGCAACGGTGCGCGCTGCATTGGCAAGTATGTCTACGACCGCGGCTTGACGGACAAGACGACGGTCAGCCTGATGACGGATTCGGGGCTGAAAATCCTGAACCTGAACGTCAAAGACGGAAAAGTCCAGACAGTGCGCGTCGATATGGGAATGCCGGAATTGTTTCCGCCCAAAATCCCGGTGGATTTGCCGGGCGAGGTCGTCATGGGGCATCGGCTGAATGTCGGCAGCGCGACGTACGAAATCCACTGCGTGTCGATGGGCAATCCGCACTGCGTGATTTTTGTGCGCGACCCGGATTATGTGGATTTGGAGCAGATTGGCCCGCTGCTGGAGAACAACGCGATTTTTCCGCAGCGCGCGAATGTCGAGTTTGTGCAGGTTGTCTCCCGCGATCACCTGCGGATGCGCGTGTGGGAACGCGGCGCGGGGGAGACGCTGGCGTGCGGCACGGGCGCATGTGCGTCGATTGTCGCGGCGGTGATGACGGGCCGCGCCGACCGCCATGTTGTGATGGATTTGCTCGGCGGCTCTTTGACGCTGGACTGGTCGCCTGACGACGGTCACGTCTATCAAGAAGGACCAGCACAGTTCGTCTTTGACGGCGAGTGGCTGGGGGAGTAAAACCGGGCATATCCCATATATAATATGTAGAAAGGTAGATAGCTATGTTTCATATCAACGATTATTTTACCCGCCTGCCGGGGTCGTACCTGTTTGCGGAAATCGCTCGCCGCGTGAAGGCGTACAGCGCCGCGCATCCCGATGCGGACATCATCCGTCTGGGCATCGGCGACGTCACCCGTCCGCTGGC
>ENA-OOZY01001861-OOZY01001861.1-human-gut-metagenome-genome-assembly--contig:-NODE-1861-length-11869-cov-2.298544_pt1 | contig 11869 bp, 8 predicted proteins | sample MGYA00241047_ERZ501410 | MGnify/ENA primary metagenome ERZ501410 (study PRJEB25962, sample SAMEA2042621) | human gut metagenome | biome: human gut; feature: human-associated habitat; material: faeces... | reverse complement strand
CGGTGATCTAAAACTCAAAGATCAGAATGGTGATAAACGTATCGATCAATATGATCAAGTTGCCAAACCAAACCACCTAAACCAGCAGCTAAATCGACGATATAGTTATTACCCTTAATTGACTGTACAATCTTTTTCATCAACTCAGCGTTTACTGCATTCGTGCGACATTGTTCGGCAGGAAGTTGTTCTTCAACCTTTTGGATTAGTTCATGAAAAGATTGTTCTAGTTTTTTAGGTAACCTTAAATTTTTATATTGATGAGCAAACTCATAAAGTGAACGATCATAAGATATTCCTTTTTCTCTGTATCTCCGCCTGGCCTCTTCAATGAAATTCTCGGGGATTGAAGAAATTTGCGCAAAATTTACAGAATGCAATAAAAATTCTTTATTAAAATCAGTATAATATTCTTTAAGATAGGTAGAGATTTTATTCTTTTCATTTTGAGAAAGGTTTTTAAAGCCTGCAATATTTTGTAATGTGCGTGTGATGTCGAAGCGGCCACAGTTAGGACAATCTAGTCTCAAACCATCAAAAGTTTGTGAATTAACAAATTCTTTGGCTTTAGCACCACACACAGGACATAGGGTTTCTTTTGCAATGGCATAAGACTTTTCTGTCTCTGGGAAAGCAATACTTCCTTCTGGAATACCCTTAATTTCTTCCTTTTTAATTGTTTTATCAGTCATTGCTTTCCTTTCTTGGATATTTCCAAGTTAGAATACCGGTAAAAGCTTCTTGTAACAAAGATTGGAATAAAGTTTCAAACTGCTCTAATTCCTCTTGTTGAGCAGCAATATACTTATTAATTTGTTCAACTTTATCAGCAAATTTTTCTTGCTCTGATAATGGAGGACAATATATTTTTAAACTCTCTATTCTTGAAATTGCTAATTTAGGAACACCAGCTTGGACAGTAAGCGATTTAATCTGTGATTGCAAAACATCTGTTAATAGTTCATACACCAAAAAGACCTTATTAATTTTATTTTCATTTAAAACTATTTTTGCTGCATTTTCTGTTAAATTGGCTCCTTCTAAATTATCAGGAACAAGTCCAACTCGACCTATTGTTCCTGCAATAGATATATATACATCTCTTGAAGAAATTGTATAATTCTGTATTTTATTATATATTACGTCTGATATATATTTTAATTCATCCTTCTTAATTGTATTATTTACCATGTCCGCAACTCTAATATATGGGTGGACAGTTGTTTCATCTTGCAGTTGTCCACCGTAAGGCAGTCTTTTTCCTCCTTTTATTGTTGCAACATCTGCCAAACAGATTTTTCTTTCTGGATCGCCAAACATTTCGTGGAAAATGGTGGGGATAAGGTCTTTGGTTAATTGAATATTTTCTTTACGCAATCTGATTATTTCTGCAACTGCGTCTAGTGTATCTACAATATACTTCTGTTCATCTTTATCTATAATTAGTTTATATGCTTGCTCTTTTACATATTTAAAATGCCTGCTATATCCATTATTGGGGATATTAGCAGACATTAATTGATAATAACCTAATTTTACCAAAGTATTTTCTTTAGTACGAATTAGTTGGGTTCCATCAGCACCTACAACAAAATCAAAATCAATATATTTCACACATCTAGTATGATCGCCAAAAACTATTAAAGGATTATCTTTTGCTAGGATAACTTTTTGAAATTGATTTGAATAACCCGAGACCAAATTTTGCCCTTGATCTACTACGGGAAGTAAACCATCTGCCTTAGGTAGATATTCTGATTGCTTTATTTTTTCTTTACCCGAATTACACACATCAAAAATACTATTAAAAGGAACTTCTTTCCAGCCTTGAGGTAACTGATTAACCATGTTTTACCTCCAGCATTTTTTGCAGTTTTTCCAGTATTGCCAAAGATTTCTTTTCTGATTCGATAATCATTTGTACATATTCTTGCGGGGTATGTTCAAACACACGAGGCTTATATTCCACTTCTTTATATTTAGAGGGCAACAACGAATAATCTTGAGCAACCAATTCTTCTTTACTCACGTTAAAAGACTTTTTGCTTTCTCTTTTATCTTTGTAGAATTCTATAACCTCGGGAATATCATTATCGTCTATCGGCGTTTGCTTGTCATCAAGGCTAAAACCGCAATTTTCCATTTCATAAAACCAGACTTTATCGGTATTTCCGCCTTTGGCAAACAACAAAACCGCCGTTGCCACGCCGGCATAAGGTTTAAACACACCGGAAGGCATAGTAATAACCGCATCTAGCTGATTGTCTTCAACCAACAGCTTACGGGCTTGTTTATACGCCTCATTTTCTGTGGAAAGAATACCAGCCGGAACAATAATGCCGACTCTGCCACCTGATTTTAAAAGTCTTAAAAAGAACGGAACAGCCAAAACTTCGGTCTTTTTAGTTCTGACCTTGCTCAACAAATCAGACGAAACGTCATCATAATCCAAAGAGCCTTTAAACGGCGGATTGGCTAATATCACGTCAAAATAAGATTTAGCTTGTTTCGGATTACGTTCATAAAAGTTTTGCGAAAAAGCATCTTGATAAAAAATATTTGGGTTTTCTATACCATGAAGCATCATATTCATTGAAGCAACACGTAACATGCTGGCATCAAAGTCAAAACCATAAAACATTTCCTTTTGCATAAATTTACGATCGGCATCAGAAAGCAAATCACCGGCATAATAATCATCGGTTATTTGCCCTGAAGCGGAACTGTTTTTCTGCAAAATATGATTTAATGCCGCTACCAAAAAACCGGCGGTACCGCACATTGGGTCAGCGATACGCTCATTTTTTTTAGGATCAACCAATTCAACAATCATCTTGATGATGTGTCTTGGTGTCCTGAATTGTCCGTTAATGCCGGCTGTTGAAAGCTTGCTTAACAGATATTCATACAAATTGCCTTTAATATCATCTTGTTCCAAAGGAAGATCGTCAATATCATTGATAGCGGCACTCAATAAAGACGGTTTGTTAATCAATAAATAAGCATCTTTCAAATATGCTCCGGCTTTGGTATTAGAAAAGTCACATTGTTTCAAAAAAGGAAAGACTTTATCTCTCATAGTATTTAATAAGTCATCTCCGCTTTTTTGTCTTAAATTACGCCAACGAACGTCTTCCCCTTTAATTTTGGGAGAATTTTTATCAAAAGGATTGATTTTGAAATTAGGAAAATTTGTTTTGTAAGGTTTATGCGTAAGTTTAGCTGTACGAGCCTTTTTATCTTCTTGCTCATCAAGCATTTTCAAAAAAATCAAATAAGTAATTTGCTCAATTACCGACAACGGATTCGTAATACCGCCTGTCCAAAATTTTTCCCACAATGCATCTACTTTTTGCTTAAACTCTTGATAAGTCATTATTCGGCTCTTGTCTCTTCAATCTTAAAATTATCCAAAATCTCAAACAGTTCATCTGCTTGGACACTGCTAAATACGCCGTCGATGCTGTCTTTATCCAGCGATGTAAACGGGGCTTGATATAATCTTGCAAAATTTATGCCATTATTGGCGATAATCTGGTTTTGCAACATTGATAAAAATTGGTTTTGTCTTGCGGTTAAATGATATTTTTGCACAAAATCAGCAAATTTGGCTTTGATATAAGTCTCATCCATGCCTGAAATGTTCATTAAAACTTGTTCCAATTTTTCCGTAGATGGGAAAAACTCTTGCAAAGTTTGTTTATCTAAAGACGGATTTTGTACCATAATCAAAGATAAGATTTGCTCAAAATCTTTACCGGTTAGACCTTGACCCGATTTTATTTTTTGAATAACCGGCTCAGTATCTATGATATTCTGCAAAATATCGGTAATTTGACGTTTATATGCGTCTAATCCCTTAGGATAGAGCTTTTTCACCCGCTCAAATACAATTTGACCTTCATCTTCCGAAATATTCAAAATTCTCGGTGGCAAAACCTGATTTCCGTCATCTTCTGCCAAATACATCAAATCACGCAAATCCTGACGTATTTCTTCCAAACCCGCAAAGGTTACATTTTGCCAAAACTCAGACGACAATACCTTATTTATAGTTTCTTTTTTTGCCGCAACCTTATGTAAATTTGTCGGCAGCAAAGCAACCTTTTCTATCATCTTTTGCTGCAAATCTTCACAAGGCTTCTTTTGTAACATACTCTTCTCTATGCCCGTAACCAAATTATCAAAGCGAAAACTTGGAGCATGACCCTGAATATCAATCCACTGCATCAATTTGGCTAAATCTGCCTTTAAGCGAACTTCCGTATCTGCTTTTGTAAAATCCAGATTTTCTTTTTTAGCAAAAAAACGCTTTTCTTTCCATTTTTCTTTTACAGATATGCTATTTTCAGGCAACTGGTTAATCATATCTGAAAGTTGGTCAACCATCTGTTGCTGAATATCAGAATTTTGTTGAGATTGTGCCAATTTGCATATTTCCATGCGATTTTCAAAAATCTTCTGCATTAAAGACTTTTGTTCAGGAGCTTTAATCTGCTTCTTTTTATTATCGTCTTGCTCAAAATAAGCAAAATTCTGCCAATGATCAAAAATCTTAAAATATAGTTTGTCTTTTCCCCGGCCAAACAAATCTTTGCATAATCTGGTTCCGCGGCCAATCATCTGCCAAAACTTAACTTTAGATTTTACCGGCTTCGCAAATACCAAATTTACAACTTCCGGCACATCAATGCCGGTGTCCATCATATCAACAGAAATGGCTATTTTAAGAGGACTATCCTTATCTGAAAAATCATCAATTAAACTTTCTGCTCGACCATCATATATATCAATAACGGCTGCTATCTTGCCGCCATATTGCGGATACATCTCATCAATGATGCTAAGTATAAAAGCCGCGTGATCATGATTGCGGGCAAAAATAATGGTCTTGCCGATAGTCTGACCATCAGCATCTTTAATGCCGTTTTCCATAAGATTTTGAATAATCAGCTTGGTTGTTGGTCTATTCATTACCTGTGTGTCAATAGACCTGGCTTCAACCGACAATTCTTTATCAATATCACCGCTTTCTTCCAAGTCTTTTATTTGTTCTGGATTTAGTTGGTTATAGTGAATCCCTTTACGCAAAAACTGTGTGTCATATCGATAAGCGACATAATCCACCAAATATCCCTGTTCGATTGCCTCTTCCAAAGAATAATAAAAGGTTGGTTTTCCTTCCTCACAATTAAAAAGCTGAAACGTATTGCGATTTACAAAATCAACCGGCGTTGCTGTCAGTCCTACTTGCAAGCAATCAAAATATTTAAAAATATCAGCATATACGTTATAAATACTACGGTGTGATTCATCTGCAATAATTAAGTCAAAATAACCAACGTTATATTTTGCATATTGATTCATCATTGTAGGATATGTCGAAAAGACAATATCTGCATACTGGTCTTTACTACCTTTTAAAACCGAAGACAGAACAGAATTTAGAAGAGTGTTAAAATTACGACTGGCTTGCTTAACCAAAGCGTTTCTGTCACATAAGAATAAAATTCTCTTTGCCCATCCCGTATCTTGCAATAACTTGCTTAACGCAATAGAAACTCGTGTTTTGCCGGTTCCTGTTGCCTGAACAATTAATGCTTTTCTTTGCTTTTTGCTAAAAGTTTCGCAAACAGCTTTAATAGCTCTAATCTGATAATCTCGGCCTGTAATATTTGGATCTGGTTGGGCTGTGGCAATATCGCCTTTGTCTCTTTGATAAATTAATCTTTCCAAACTATCGCGAGAATAAATTCCCCAAACGGTTCTTGGTGGATATTTATTGGCATCATCCCAAATTTTAGTTTCAAAACCGTTTGTATAAAAAATTACGGGACGCTTTCCGTATTGTTTTTCTAAAGCATCTGCATATAAAGAAGCTTGTTTTTTACCCTTATCTGCATTTTTTGAAGTTTTTTTTGCTTCTATCACTGCTAATGGAGATCCATCTTTTCCCCATAAAACGTAGTCGCATCTTCCTTTGCCTGTTGGGGTCGGTTGATTATCTACTTCGACTTCTTGACCGACCTCATCAGTGTTACTTCCATCCGTTGATATATTCCAATGAGCAGCACGGATCATTGCATCAATCAAATGCTTACGTGTCTGTTCTTCTGAATATTTTAGTTCATCAACGGCAATTTTGTTACTTTCTTTAGCTGTTTTAACTGCCGCTAATTCTAATTTTAATTTTTCAAATCCATCTAATGTTTTTTGAAGTTTAATGTTAGCTGCATCTATTTTTTCTTCGTTGATAATTTGTTTTTTTTGTTTTGGCGCTGTAAAATCAGGGTAATCTTGTGCTTTTACACCTAAAGCAATAGCCGCAAACCATTTTGAAACTTCGTAAATTTCTTGCAAAAGTTGTAATGCCTGAGCAGATTTGGCATCGCCACCATGCACGATTCCGTTTGCTATTTTTCTGATAAAATTCAACTTATGTAAGATAACAGAAGGTACTTGCTTTCTAAATTCTTCATTTTGCAACAAATCTACAAAAGAAGATGCTTGCGGTACTTCAATACGATATGCTTTGTATAGAATAGTTGTGATTCGTTCTGCAAATAAGCGTGCTTTAGCTATTGATGATTGAGGGTCAGAATATACATATTCTTCCGCAAAAGCTGCAATTTGATACAACTGCGGCGTTTTTTCTTGTAATAATGTAAAATTCAAACTACTCATAGCACTTTTTATGATATACTATTAACGATATTGGAAACAGTTTATATTAGGTTGAAATTTTTGCAACAAAATTATAAAAAATCATTTGTTTTTCAATATGAACAATAATTTCTTTCCTTATCAAACACGTCTTTGTTGATTTTTGTGTCAACGCCGTCAGAACCAAGGTTTTGTTTGCAAAATTTAGCTTCCTTTCATATCCGCTTTTGTTGTCGCGTTCTGTCGCAATAATCAGGTTTGTTAAAACAAAATACTCATCCTTCTGCTGCTTGCTTAGCAATTCTGCCGGTAAAACGGCCAAATCTTTATGTAACGGAATAATCCGGCCAGATTGTTTGCCCTATAAAAAATTATATGATAAGTTTATCCGCCGCAGACTTTACAGGCCCTTGCGCCTTGAGCTTGGGCTTTCTGTTTGGTGGTTTTAATACAGTTTTGGGTACAGCGTTTTGCCCATTTACAGGTTGGGTGATGGTAAATATAAGTCTTGGTATTCATAACCACCGTTTGACTGTCTGCCGCCAAAGCTGGGGATACCAAAAACAAAACTATTAATAAAGAAAGCAGTTTTTTCACGGTAGCCCTCAATCAATTAGTTTTAACATCAATTCTAATCCCTTATAAATACATCATACCGGCTTATTTATTTAAATTCCAGAGGGTTTTTGATGATTTAGCTTGATTCTAATGAATATGCCTTATAAAGTAAGTTTGAGCAGTTCGCTGCTTAGGGCGTCGAAAACCCTTTTATATAGCTAGTCGTGTGCACACGACTTTAAATTGTGCCGACTTCTGATTCTACTTGGACGGATGTCGGTGAATAAGGCTCAGCCAAATAAGCCGAGCCGTTTAGCTATATACGGTTTTCGAACATCCGCCCGCCTTTCTTTATGAACGGTGGGTTTTGTTTAACTAGTTAACAAAGGATGTTTAATCGTATGAAAAATAAACTCTTAATTACGACGGCATTGGTGGCGCTGACTTGCGGCCATAATGCTTTTGCGGAAAATCTTCCGGCGGATGCAACCAATCTAACATCGGGAAGCTATGTTGTAGAGCGCTCGGATACTCAGGTTTCACCCCCGGGAGACATAAATTTATCAGGAACGGCCTCATTAGATGTAAAAACTCAGGCTATTGTAGAACCGGAAGCTGAGGAAGTTGATGTTTCCAATACTTTGAAAGTTGAAGGCAATGTTTCTTTAGCAGATGATGCCTCTTTATCGGTAATCAATTCAGATGCGACAAATGAGACAGAAAAGCCTTTTATGTTTGTTGACGGCAAATATACCCAAACGGGCGGAGAACTGACGCTGAAACAGGAAAATGAAGCTGAATGGCGATCAACGCTGAACGCTAAAGAAGCAGACATCAGCAACGGCTCAATAAAGTTGGATACCGGCGAAATCTTTATATATGGCAATGCTGATGACGGCAGCAAATTTAATATTTCCGGCGGTACGTTTGAAATGAATAATTCCAACATCAGCACTTATCCGGCCGCATCAGCAGAAGGTAATTCCCAGAAAGGTGCTGCAATGACCGTTTCCGGCGGTACGTTTAAGATGAATGAAAGTTCTTTGGGACGTGAAAATTCCGGCAATTTGGATATTAGTGGCGGAGAGTTTATGTTGGAAAACGGTTCCGCAATATTCCATGACGGTGAAACCGGTGATATAAATATCAGCGGTGGCACAATCTCTCTTAAAGATTCGTCAATAATAAGAGGCGGTGATTATCAAAGCGAGGACGGCAAACCGGCAAGCGGCAACATCAATATTACCGGCGGAACGATAAATGTCAGCGGCTCTTCTGCGGAAATATCTTCCGTAGGCAATATAAAAATTGCCAACGGGACAGAGCTTAATATTGCTTCAGGTTCTACATTGTTTGCCAAAGCGTTTACAGAAGATATGAGCCAGGCTCAGAAAGCTACGCTTAATGTTTTAGGTAATGATACGAAGATTAATTTGGGCGGCAAGCTGGTTGCCAATATTAATGGTGATGACCGCGGAAAAATTCATTTTCAAAATTCCGGTGCTCAGATTGACGGTGATGTTGAAGCTGCCAGCCTGATTTTTGAAGACAGCCATACCTTAAGCCAGGCTGTTTCTGGTGAAATCGGCGGATTGGATATTTTTGAAATTAAAAAAGGCACCATGGTTTATGATAAGGAAATCAACGGCGGCGCTTCCAGCGTTATTGTCGGCGAAGGAGCAACGCTTGATATAGGAACAAATGCTTTGCATTCCGGCGGTGAAAAAGGTGTTGACAGTGAAGGTGTTCACTTCAAAGACAATTCGACTTTAGCCTTTACTGTAACTGATAAAGACACTTATGGTAAAATCCATGCCAATTACGTTAATATCAGCGAAAACGGTACAAATTTGAATATGACCTTGAACGGTGCCGCTTTGGCCAAAGGTGAAACAACAACCTTAAAATTATTTAATGGTGAAGATTCCGATACGGTAGAAATCGAAGGTAAGTTTGCCAACCTGAGCCAAAATTCCCGTTACGAGTTTGTTGACAATGGCGACGGGACATTTAAGGTTACTTCTGTTGCTTCCGCGGCTGATACTGTTGCCGATGCCGGCGGTTCTGCCAATAATGCCGGAACAGCCGAAGCATGGGACAGTGTTAGTGCATCAAACAGCAGTCCTGTTGCTGCCGCAGTTACAGAAAAACTGGCACAGCTTTCCAACAGCACAAATGCTGCCGAGCAGAAAGCCTATGTCGATGCTTTGACAGCTGTAGCTCCGGAAGTTGCACCGGCTATTCAACAGACCTCAACCGAAACAGCCAATCAGGTCTTTGGTGCAGTCAGCACACGTTTGACCGGTGGTTCAATTTCAACCGGTGGCGAAGGTATGGCTTCCGGCGACAATATCTTCAAACGCGGTGCAATGTGGGTTCAGGGTCTGTTCAACAAATCCAAACTGGACGATACTTCCAAAGCAAAAGGTTTCGATGCCGATTCTAACGGTATTGCCTTCGGTGCCGAGAAGTTTGTAACCGATGATACGAAGGTTGGTATCGGTTACGCTTATACCACTACCGATATTGATGGTTTCATGCGTGATACGGATGTTGATACACATACGGCCATCCTGTATGGTGAGTATAAACCATCCAACTGGTATGTAAATGGTATTGCAACCTACGGCTGGTCTGATTATGAAGAAAGCAAGAGTGTTGCCGGCGTTGGCGTTAAGGCTGACTACGATGTCGAAACCTTTGGCTTACAGGCAATGACCGGTTACGATATGCAAGTTAAAGGCTTAGGCATTACACCGGAAGCTGGATTGCGTTACGTTCATATCAAGCAGGATGCTTATAAAGATTCTGCCGACCAACATGTATCTGCCAATGACAGCGACATTCTGACCGGTGTTATCGGTGCGAAAGTCAGCAAGAACTTTGAGCTGTCCAATGGTATGAATATCAAACCGGAAGCCCGTGTTGCCGCAACTTATGACCTGTTTAACGATGATGTTAATTCAGTCGTAACCTTGGCTAACGGTTCGGCTTATGCAGTTGAGGGTGAAGCTCTTGACCGTTTCGGTATGGAATTTGGTGCCGGCGTAACTGCTGAGCTTAACTCTCAGGTTGAACTCTCGCTTGGTTATGAAGGCAAATTCCGTGAGGATTACCAAGACCATACCGGTTTGATTAATGCTAAATATAAGTTTTAATAATTAGCTAACCGGTATAAAATGCTCTGTTACTTATTGGTTGCAGAGCATTTTTTATTGTCAATACTGGCTTTGATGAATTGATGTTTGTGGTTGGGGCTATTAGGGCAAGTACCACCCTTTGGAGCTAGTTCCTTATGACCGCACCACTGACAAATAAAGCCTTGACGATGGATTAAGTCCTTTTTTAGCCTTTCTAAAATTTCACGAATAGCTTTGACATCGTCTTTTTTCATTTTTTTGAGCTCCTAAAATTGATTATTGTTTATATGATAAAATTATTTAAGCATTTGATTTTTCACTATTTTACTTGATTTTACTGTTGTAATTTGTGGTAGAGTATGTTATAATATATTATATTTGAAATTGATTCGATTCGTTTCAGTTTTGAATATAAATCACCGATATAATAGCCTATATTGTCTGCTTTTTTTATCAGAGCGGATAAGATTTATATTGTCGGTTGAAAGTGAGGAGATATGCTCTACATTGCAAACATCAAAAATAAGTTTTGTAGGGCATATTACTTACCCAAATTTTACAGTTAGAGCTTCAGTCACCAAGATTGAGGCTCTTTTTTTATTTTAAAGGAGTAAAAATATGAATGTTGAAAAAATAAAACAGCTGAACGACACATTCCGCAAAACATTCTGTGGCGGACGCGTTGTTTTAACCGTAGGTATTCAATCAATGCCTACTGATGACCGAAGTGAGCTTTTGAAACAAGTTCAGGAGTTCGATAAATTTACCGAAGACAACGACCCCTACGGGGAACATGATTTTGGGGCAATAAGTTTCAAAAACGATACATACTTCTGGAAAATCGACTATTACGATACCGATTATAATTATTTAAGCCCCGACGCAAGCGACTCCAATGTCACAAACCGTGTCTTAACAATTATGCGGGGAGACGAATATTGAGTAACCCGAATTACAAATGTCAGGGAGATACCGACAACTTATGCGGCATTTATGCCAGCCTAAATAGTATTATCAAAGCAACCGATGGTGTGATGACAATTAGTCAGACCAGAGCGAGAACCCTTTTCGGGGAAATTATCAGCCATTTACACCGTCGGAGGCTATTATATAAAATTCACCAACACGGGACAACGGTACAACAGCTTGATGAGTATTTGACTTTACTTGAAAATAAGCTCTCCGAAAAAATAAAAATATATCATTATTTCCCCTTTTCAGAAAGAACCAGAGTTAAAACGGTTATCAAACGACTTACCGATATGTCTTCTGAAAAACACATCGCGATAATTTTGCCTTTAGAGGGAAAATACTATCACTGGAGCCTGCTTGATAAAATAATCGGTAATCGTATTTATTTAATTGACTCTAATCATCTTAAATATATTAACATTGATAAAATTCCCGATGTTCACCAGATTTGTCCCGAAGAAGTATGTGTCGTTGTTGCTGATACGGAGACTGTATAAATGAAGTATACCGTGCTTTCACAGATGATTTTGTGTGTA
>ENA-OOZY01001857-OOZY01001857.1-human-gut-metagenome-genome-assembly--contig:-NODE-1857-length-11886-cov-8.625983_pt1 | contig 11886 bp, 3 predicted proteins | sample MGYA00241047_ERZ501410 | MGnify/ENA primary metagenome ERZ501410 (study PRJEB25962, sample SAMEA2042621) | human gut metagenome | biome: human gut; feature: human-associated habitat; material: faeces... | reverse complement strand
CATTTTGGAAGTTGTTTTTCTATACTTTGTGTCACCTATCTATTGTAACATAACAGTTTCTGCAACGGAGGTAATCTCAGAGGGTGCAGAGGGTATCATTCTTGAATCGGTACTTGAAGGTTATGCTGAATATTATTCGGCTGAACTCTCTGAAAAAGTTATCAGGGGTATGACTGAGAATGCTCTCAAGTGTCAGTACAATGGAGGATATATTCCTGTAGGGTATAAGGTTGACGAGAATAAGCATTATCAGATTGATGAGCTGACCGCACCTTTTGTAAAGGAAGCATTTCTGATGTATGTTAATGGACGTCATATCAAAAAAATCGTTGAGTACTTCAATGAAAATGGTATCCGTTCATCACGAAACAAGCCTATGACCAAAACAACGGTGTCTACAATCTTGCAAAATAGAAAATACATTGGTGAATATCAATATAGGGATATAGTTGTTTCCGATGGAATCCCAGCGATCATTTCAAGAGAACTTTTTGCGCTGGCGCAGCAGAGAACGGAACAGAACAAATATGCTCCGTCTGCTTCTCGTTCGGAGATAAAGTATTTATTGACGGGAAAGTTGATGTGCGGCGACTGTGGTTCGGTTTATGCAGGTGAAAGTGGAACAGGACGTACAGGACAGAAGTACCACTATTATAAATGTGTAAAAGCAAAGAAGCGTGATGGCTGTGAGCGAAAAGCGATAAAGAAAGATGAAGTCGAGGAAGCTGTTATTGAAGCTACCGTTGAAAACATTTTTGTGGATGAGGTCATTGAAGAAATTGCAGACCGTGTAATTTCATGGCAGGAAAAAGAGAGTACACTTGTACCGCTTTATCAAAGAGAGCTGGCAGAGGTTGAAAAGAGCATTGCCAATTTGCTGTCAGCCATTGAACAGGGTATCATCACATCTGCTACAAAAAATCGAATGGCAGAGCTTGAAAGTCTGAAAATCGACCTTGAAGTGAAAATTGCCCGTGAGGAAATCCAAACACAAATTCTGACCAAAGATCAGGTTAAGTTCTGGCTGAAGAATATGGAAAAGCTGGATTTAGCAAGTATTGATAATCGTCAGAGAATTATAAATACGTTCGTCAACTCTATCTATGTCTACGAGGACAGATTTGAAGTGAACTTCAACTGCCGAGAGGGATTTGAAACAATCCCTCTCGATATTGAACGGTTTGTTTCTCGTTTAGAGATAGTGGGAGAGCCGAACCGAACCCGAAACTGAAACAGCAGAAACAACTCTTGTCACGGAAACGGGCGCAGACGAAACACAAACGTCTGCAAGTACGACCGAATTCACGACTGCCTCGGGATATATTATCGGAAACGAGATATCTTATCCCACTTTTTCCGAAGAAAAGATAACCTATGCGACCGACCCCGAGAATATTCCCGAATACAGCGACGATGATATGATATTTTTCTGCGAGGATAAAAATGCGAAAATTCTTCTTGCGGGCGGAAAGGGACTTTACGGAAAATTCGAGAAATATCTTATGCATACCGATCTTGACGGTGACGGATTGGCGGAAATGGCAGCGGTCTGCGTTGACATAAACGGCAGACTTGATATAGAGATCTACACGGGAAAGATCGTTGACGGAAATCAGCTTGGAGTTGGTTGTTACGATTTTATCGTACCTATAGAATTCGACGAGGAACTTTTGGGCAAGGACACGTTCGTACAGCTGACCGAGTTTGAACTTGACGGCGACAGACTTCTTGCCGTGACGATAGGGGACAAGGAGAGCTACAATTTCACAGGATTTTTTACAGTGAAAGACGATCAGCCGACTTTCCTCGGAAGTGCGTGGGGCGAAACTTACGCAAGGGTGGTCGGAACGTCATTGAGCGAGTATTTCAAGGGCGGCGGAAACAATCTTTACAGCTATTCAAAGGGAAAGCTCAAAGCCGTCACATCGTATGACTATGCCGAATACAGTTCGGTGAATTACGCACCTGCGCCGCTCGAAGATATATACGATTTTTACTCATAATATAAACAGCCGAACCTTTCGCTTTGAAAAGTTCGGCTTTTTTTGAGTGGGCAGTTATGCTGTCAGCTTTCGGAGGTGTCGGTGTTTTCCGCTGTTTCGGAGGCGGTGTCGGATTCGTCATAGACGGGTCTTTTCTCGTTTGTGAGCGGTAGGGTTTCGGCGGTGTTTCCTGTGCCTGTGCAGGCGGTGAGCAGGAGCATTGATAAACACCAATTAAAAACTATACAAAAAATCAAGCAAAAACTTTGATATATGGATTTTGCGCAGATTTTTTGTATATAGTTTTATTGGTGTTTTCATAGCATATTCGTGCAATAAAATACTTCAAAATATGTAATGATTCGCAATATTGTTTCAAAAGTATTGACAAAAAAAGAATAGTGATTTATAATATTAATATAACACTTTATACTATTTTGACAAATAAATGCAGTTATATTTCAATGGTTTATGTAAAAAAATAGGAGGGATTTTGATGACAAGGAAACACAAACTTCCATTGGCACTTCTTGCGGTGTTTGCAATGACGCTTGCACTGCTTGTCTATTTCCCGGGCGGAGCTTTCAACGGCTTTGATATGGGAATGACGGCAAGCGCCGCATGGGACGGAACCGCTGCCGATGGCTTTGCAGGCGGCGACGGTTCGGAGGGCAGCCCTTTCGAGATAGCCAACGGCGAACAGCTTGCATATTTTGAAAAGCAGACAACCGACGGTGAGAGCTATGAGAACAAATACCTAAAGCTGACCGCCGATATCGATCTTGGCGGCAGGGAATGGACTCCAATAGGCTCCTACACTTCGTTTAAGGGCTGCTTTGACGGTAACGGACATTCTGTTTCAAATTTCATTATAAATGATGCGTATAGCTGCTATGTGGGGTTGTTTGCCGATAACCGGGGAACTATCAAGAATCTTGGCGTTGAAAACGCTAAAGTGACAGGAGACGCTTTTGTCGGCGGCATTTGCGGATTTAATTATGAAGACGGCACTATCTCAAACTGCTATAACACAGGCACAGTAAGCGGAAGCAGTAATGTTGGCGGCATTTGCGGAAACAACGACGGCGCTATCCAAAACTGCTATAATACAGGTGCAGTCAATGGAAGTAACTATGCAATCGGTGGCGTGTGCGGAACGAGCGACGGCACTATTACAAACTGCTACAATGCAGGCACAGTCAACGGAAAAAACAACGTTGGCAGCATTTGCGGAAGAGAATACAACGCCACCATTGCGGACTGCTATTACGACAAGGACATCTGCACATTCGGAGGAATAAACGGCAGCGACGCTGACGGTTCTGCAACGGGTCTCACCGCTGCCGAGTTATGCGGCGGCACTCTCCCGACAGGCTTCAGCCCCGATGTATGGAATGTCGGTTCAATCGGAGAGCTCACTGCCACCGAGGGAAGATTCAGCAAAAAGCTATATACATATCCGAGCATTAAAAATGTCGGAACTGCGACAGTAAGAACTGCACTGTGCTACAATTTCAGCGTAAATGATACTCCAGACTGGCAGGAATATACACTTATCTCCACGCCCGAGGAGTTAAAGGCACTTGGCGAAGACAGCACAAAATGGGATAAGAATTACATTCTCGGTGCTGATATCGACCTCGGCGGTGAGGAGATAACTCCTATCGGCAACAGTACGACCAAGTTCACAGGAAAATTCAGCGGTGACGGACATACTGTGTCTAATTTTAAGATAAACATGCCTAATACTCTTTATGTAGGTCTGTTTGGTTACAGCGGCGGTCTTATCATGGATCTTGGCGTTGAAAATGCTGAGGTGGAAGGAAAAAGCTATGTCGGCGGTGCTTGCGGATATAATAGAGCCGGTACGGTCACAAACTGCTATAACACAGGAAAAGTCAATGGAGCATACTACAATATCGGCGGCATTTGCGGAGGAAACAACGGCGGCACTATCCAAAACTGCAGCAGTGCAGCTTCGGTCAAGGGAAAAAGCTTTGTCGGCGGAGTTTGCGGATATAACGAGGGAAGCGGCACTGTTACAAGCTGCTATAATACAGGTGCAGTCAGCGGAAACAGTGAAGTCGGCGGTATTTGCGGAAAAAATAGCAGCGGCACTGTCACAAACTGCTATTACAACAAGGACATATGCACAGTTGGAGGAATAAACGGCAGCGATGCTGACGGTTCTGCAACGGGTCTCACCGCCGTTGAGCTTTGCGGAGAGCTTCCGAACGGCTTTGCCGACTATGTATGGATTAAGGGAAGCATCGACCCAGTTACCGACAGCAAAAATCCAAAGCTTCGCACGTTAACTTACACTTTCCCGAGCCTTAAGGGTGTCGGTGAAGCATACATTATTTCCGAAAAGCAGTATAATTTCAGCATCAACGGCAATGAGGACTGGCAGGAATACACGCTTATTTCAACAGCGGAGGATTTCAAAGCTATCGGCGAGGACAGCTCCAAGTGGAGCAAGAATTATGTTCTCGGTGCGGATATCGACCTCGGAGGTGAGGAGATAACACCTATCGGCGAATTTAAACTCAATTATATATTTACAGGCAAATTCAGCGGCAACGGACATACCGTGTCAAATTTCAAAATAAATAAACCTGATAACGATCAGATAGGTCTGTTCGGTTACAGCGAAGGTCTTATAATGGAGCTTGGCGTTGAAAATGCAGAAGTGACGGGAAGTGAAGATGTCGGCAGTATTTGCGGATATAATGCAGGTACGATCACAGACTGCCATAACGCAGCCACAGTCAATGGAAATAGTTATTTTGGCGGCATTTGTGGAAGTAATGAGGGCACGATCACAGACTGCCATAATGCAGCCACAGTCAATGGATATAGCGACGTTGGCGGCATTAGTGGAAGAAATGTTAAAATTAATGGTTCCATTGGTATTATCATAAACTGCTATAATTCCGGTTCAGTCAAAGGAAACGATAGCTTTATCGGCGGGGTTTGCGGAGAAAATTACAATGGTACAATTGAAAACAGCTATAACACGGGAGCGGTCAGCGGAAAAAATCAAGTTGGCGGAGTTTGCGGAGTAAGCACCGGCATAATTACAAACAGCTATAATACAGGTACAGTCAACGGAACAAATGGTGTAGGCGGCGTATGCGGAGGTACCACCCGTAATGAAATTGATTCACCTTCCATTACAAACTGCTATAACACAGGTGCAGTCAGCGGAGAAGAATCCATAGGCGGCGTTTGTGGAAGTTGTAATGAAAATATCATCAAAAACTGCTACAACACAGGCGCAGTTACCGGTTCTGGTTTAATTATCGGCGGTATATGCGGATATAGTTCTGATGGAAGCACTATTTCAAGCTGCTATAACACAGGTGCGGTCAGCGGAAATAGCTGGGGATTTGGCGGTGTATGCGGAGAAAGAGAGAGCTCCGCTGTTATCACAAACTGCTATTACAACAAAGATATCTGCACAGTCGGAGGAATAGACGACAGTGACGTTGACGGTTCTGCAACGGGTCTCACGACCGATGAGCTTTGCAATGGACTGCCTGAGGGCTTTGAAAGTTCTGTATGGGTTGGAGGCGACCATAAATTTGCTTACAATTCCGATAATGAAAGAATGCGTTCAGCAGAGTACTCCTTCCCATGCTTTAGGAGTGTTGGAAAGGCTTACACCGTTCGGAAAAAGCTGTATAACTTCATTTCTTATACAGACGACAGCAGCGACTGGCAGGAATATACACTTATTTCCACGGCTGACGAGTTCAAGGCTATCGGTGAGGACAGTTCTAATTGGAGCAAGAATTATGTTCTCGGTGCGGATATTGATCTTGGCGGTGCGGAGATAACTCCTATCGGCAACAGTACGACCAAGTTCACAGGAAAATTCAGCGGTGACGGACATATTGTTTCTAATTTCAAGATAAACAAGCCCGATACTGATTATGTAGGTTTGTTCGGCTACAGCGAAGGTCTTATCATGGATCTTAGCGTTGAAAACACAGAAGTGATCGGAAATAAATATGTCGGCGGCGTTTGCGGAAGCAACGACGGCACTATCCAGAACTGCAGCAGTGCAGCTTCAGTCAAGGGAAAAAGCTATGTCGGCGGCGTTTGCGGAGTGAATACAAACGGTACTATTACAAACTGCCATAATGAAGGCACGACCAATGGAAGAAGTGGCACTGTTGGCGGTGTTTGCGGAGGAAATCGTGGCGGTAAGGTTACAAATTGCTATAATGAAGGCACAGTAAATGGTAGTTACGAAGTTGGCGGTGTGTGTGGATATAACACCTATGATTCCAACAGCGGAACTGTTGAAAAATGTTATAACACAGGCGCAGTCAGCGGAAAAGGCAATATTGGCGGAATTTGCGGAAATAATTACACAGGCACTATTTCAAGCTGCTATAACACAGGCGCAGTCAGCGGAAATGAAAATGTCAGCGGCATTTGCAGAAATAACAACGGCACTGTCACAAACTGCTACTACAACAAGAACGTATGCACGGCTGGCGGAATAAATGGAGAGGATGTTGAAGGTTCGGCGACGGGACTTACTTCCGATGAGCTTTGCTCGGGTCTGCCGAACGGCTTTGACAGCTCCGTATGGACTGCGGGAAGCATCGACCCGAGTATCGACAGCAAAAATCCAAGACTCCGCACGGCAACATACATTTTCCCAAGCCTTACGGGTGTCGGTGAAGCATATTCTGTTTCGGATATAAAGCAGTACAATTTCGGAATCAACGGCAATGATGACTGGCAGAAATATACACTTATCTCAACGGCTGAAGAGTTCAAGGCAATCACCAAGGACGGCGCAGACTGGAAGAAGAACTATGTTCTCGGTGCTGACATTGACCTTAAGGGTGCGGCAATTGAGCCTATCGGTACTGACATCGGTGCTGATACATCTTTCACAGGCAAATTCAGCGGTGACGGACACACGGTTTCCAATTTCAAGATCAACAAGCCAAAGGACGGCTATGTAGGTTTGTTTAATTTAAGACGTGGACTTGTTATGAACCTTGGCGTTGAAAATGCCGAGGTGACGGGAAGTGATAAAGTCGGCGGTATATGTGGATGTAATAACTGCGGCACTATCATAAACTGTTATTTTGCAGGCACAGTCAGCGGAAACGACTGTGTTGGCGGTATATGCGGAATGAGCAAGGGAACTATTGCCAACTGCTACAATGCAGGTAAGGTCAGCGGAAACGGCGTATGCGGATATTATGTGTCGGGTGACATTACCAACTGTTACTACAACAAGGATATCTGTCCGGAAGTCGACAAATACGCAACCGGTTTAACCACACTCCAGATGACCGACAGCAACGCATTAAAAACCATGAACCTCGATATCGAAGTCTGGAGCAAAACAGCAAACGATACCGAAAACAAAATCGCATACTACCCCGAACTGAAAGCGGTAAAGGGCAGCACACCATCGGTAAAGTACGAAACCAAGCTCGATATATCGGTTGCTGACGGAGACGGAAGCGAGGAAACAAAGCTCAATGTATCAGCCCTCGTAAAATTCGACGGAATGACCGAGTTCAAAGCTGATGAAACCGCACTCACAAGCGGAAAAGGCTCGTTCACAGTTTCTCTCTTTGACGAGACACTCGTTCCAAGCACGGATATCTATGACAATACCACAGTAACAGTAACTGTTCCCCATGTAGATCAGATAGACGAACCTGATTTAACACTCACCTACAACGCAGGAACAAGCTGCTTCTTCTCGGACAGCAGCAGAAAGCTCCTCGACGGCGCAGTCGCTGTGTATGACGGCTCGGAAACAAAGGCTTTTGACGATCTCACATCTGCACTTAAAGCATACAAAGCATCAACAAAGCCCCTCACAATAAACCTCCGTGAGGATGCAGAGGTAAAAACTCTTGCCCTCCCCACAAAGGCTCAAAGCATAACATTTGCAGGCAGAGGAAAACTCATCTTCAGCGGAACAAGCATCACTTTCCCGACAAATACAACGATCAATATCGATATCGTCGGTACAAATGCCAAGCCTTTCGCTGTAAAGTCAGCTGCAAATAAGTCTCTTACCCTGAATAAGAGCATAGAAAAGCTTGGTAATCTCGGAGGTACTGCAACAAGTACCCTCAACATCAATGCAGACATAACAGCAGCAAGTATCTCCACATTTAAAGAGATAAACATAGCCGAAGGAAAGATACTCACCTCAAACGGAAACGTTTCGGGTGTTGTATTGCTCAACGGCACATTGAAGCTCACAAATCCTAAGAGTACAGCAGCTGTCACAAATATCGGCAAAGCAAAACTTATCTTCACCGATACAAACGGTGCAATAGCTAAAGCAACAGTAAAGGATATCAGCGATAATCTCATAGTTGAAATAACCGACAGCTCGGACGAAATGATTGCCCTCTCCAACAGCAGAACTATCCTCCGGGCAGGCGGAAATATCGACTTCACGTATAAGATAGATATTGCGAATAAGTCCGAAGCTGACCAGATACTAAGCGCATTCCTCTACGGAAAAGAGATAAAGGCTGAATACTCCGGAGCTGTAAGCCTTAAGGAAAATGACGGCGAAGCAAAGGATTACCCGAATATCAACCTTGCTTTCAAAGCAATAACAAACAAGAATTCGGACTATACTATCACACTCTACAATGACGTAACAGCATCAAAGTTCACTATCCCATCAAAGGCAAACAGCATCACATTCACAGGAACAGGTTCACTTGACCTTAATATGACATCACTTACCGCTCCCGTTGATGTGACATTCGATGTGGAAGTAAACGGTACAAATGCTAAGCCTCTTGCGATAAAGGCAGCGGCAAAGAAAACACTTACGTTCAATAAGGCAGCAACAAATATCGGAACGATAAGCGGTACAGCAACAAGTGTACTCAATATCAATGCAGACATAACAGCAGCAGGCATCACAGCTTTCAAGGAAGTGAACATAGCCGAAGAAAAGATACTCACCTCAAACGGAAATGTCTCGGGTGTTGTATTGCTCAACGGCACATTGAAGCTTACAAATCCTAAGAGTACAGCAGTTATCACAAATATCGGCAATGCAAAGCTTATGTTTGCTGATACAAACGGAACAATTGCAAAGGCAACCGTAAAGGACATCAATACTGCTCTTGAAATAGCCGTTGTGGATGAAGAAGGCGCAGTATTGACGCTCGACAGCGGAAGAACTGTTCTCTGGGCAAGCGGAAGCATTAACTACACGGAAAAGATCACAATTGAGAATACAACAGCAGCATCAAAAACACTCAATGCATTCCTCTATGCAAAGGATATCCGTGCAGAGTATGCAGGTACGCTCACATTGTCCGACGGAACGACCCCAACGAACTATCCGAATTTTGAGCTTGCTCTTAAGGAAATGACAGACAAAACAAAGGATTATGTTGTTACGGTAAATGAGAACACATCGACAGCTAAGTTTGTCCTCCCAGCTCTTGCAAAGGCTCAGTCTGTAACAATAAAGAGCGAAAACGAAGCAAAAACGATAACCCTCACAAACATAACATCAGTGAGCGCAAAAACACCATTAAAGCTTGAAAACATCAAGCTCGAAAGCACAAAGCCTTACACGATAAGCACAACAAGCGACCTTACACTCGATAGGTTCGCTTCGGACAGCATAACAGCAGTAAGGGGCGGAGCAAAAGCAACGCTTACCCTCGGAGAAACAACCCCGATAGATAAGGTTTCGGGCTTCGGAACGACAAAGGTAACAAGCGAGTTCAGAACAGGAACAATGTTCACAACAACAGACCTCGAACTCGCAGAAACAGCAAATCTTGTCGTTTCAAACACAAAAGCACCTGCCACAGCGAAAACATTAAACGGTGCAGAGGGTTCAGTTATCACTCTTGACGCAGGCTTCACACCGATAAAGGTAACGGGAACAACAGCCGACAGCATAAGCGGCACAATAAAGCTTAAAGCAACCGAAGCTATCGATGAAAACACTGTTCTCTTTACAACAAAGTATGCAGGAAACAATGTATTTGATGTAACAGAGATAAAACCCGAAACAGAACTCGACTATACAGTAACATCAATAAGCGGAAAAGCATATATGAAGCCGATAGTGTTTGAAATGAACAATACGGGCTATGCACTCTGGACAGATGTAATGACAGTAATAGAAAACGTAAAGATGAGCGAAGCACAGTACACGGTAAAGCTTCTTGATGATGCAGACATAAACGGAGCAATGAAGCTTCCAAAGGCAGGAACATACGGAAAGCTTACGATATCCTCCGAAAGCAAAACTCTCACATTCACGGGAAGCATAACAGCAACAGGCGAGCTTGAAATTGCAAACACGAACCTCGATTCTGCAAGAAACAATACATCAAGCAAATACACGATATCCGCAGGAAAGTATCAGTTCGCAGCAGAAAACGCAGATCTCAGCCTTGCAAGTATAACAAGCACAGCAGATGTAACGCTTAAAAACATAAGAACAAGCGGAACAGTCAGGGCAGGAAAGCTTACTCTCAACGGAGAGGATACGATCCTCGGAACTATAACGGCAAACGAGCTTGGTTCGACCGAAGAGGGAACAGTTCTTAATATACTCAGCAACACAAGAGGCGTAATGAGAATAACAAAGAACGGCATAGCCGAAAACTCGGAAGAGATAACGATAAAGCTTGTAGACGAAAGTGAAAACGCAGTAACGGCAGAAAACCTTTCGATCATCGCATCAGGCTTCACAGGAAACTACAGCGGAGAGCTTAAACTCAGCACAGAAAACGGTGAGTTCAGCATTATCCTTTCAAGGAATAAGCTCGTTCTTGCAGACAGCTTTACAGCTGCAAACGGATTGCTTGAAGCTGATGAGGAAGAAAGTGATGATACCGATACTTCTGAGGAAGAGCCTGCTGAAGAAACTCCTGAGGATAATTCTGATGATGCTCCTTCGGAGGAAGATGCTCCGAATGACGAAGATACTTCCGATAATGACATTAATGAAGAAACAGAAAGCAGCGATATGACCGAAGAACTTTCGGCATAAATACAAAAAGCCGGCCTACCCCTTGTTTTGATAAGGGGGAGGCCGGATTTTTTTGGTTTTGAAAATCAAACTGTGTAAACGCAATAATCGCCAAAATTCTGACTATACTAAAAATGCAGCCAATAATACTAAACACCAATAAAATACAGGAAAAAATCTGCGTCGAAATCGCATATATCCAAGACTGTAGGCTTGATTTTTTTCAAATTTTAAATGGTGTTTAGTATAATTTTCGATCAACCTATAGACAAACTCTCTGCTATAATAAGTTCATTCTGCATCAAGCTCCCTTGCCAGGTGTGTTCTCCCCCAGTAGGGGGGAGGTGTCGGCATTATGCCGACAGACCAGCTTATCTGCGGTCGCTCTCTAAGGTCAACAGAGTGACCTAACTGAACTTATTCTATCTGTCGATTTTGTCTATAGAACGATTGAGAATTAGTATTACAACGTTTTTCGACGCTGCAAATAAGGGATATTGTTTCAAACACCTCACTAAAAGCAAGAGAATCAAAAGCAAAAATACCTGTCAAAATCCAAAATCCGGCCTCCCCCTTATCAAAACAAGGGGGAGGCCGGATTTTTGTATTTATGTCGAAAGTTCTTCGTGTTGCCGTTCACGCAAAAAGCCGAAAAAATCCGTAAAAACCAATAAAAACCCCGTAAAATAATGAAAATTAAGTGAAAAATCGTGCATAAAAGCTGTAAATATGCGGAAGGAGTAACAAAATGTGACCGCATCTGCAAGGTTATTAAATGCCTATTCAACTTATTCAAAAAAAGGGGGTAGCAAAACGCTCCCACCCTTTTTCCACACATAAAAACCGCCTTTAATATGATATCAAAGCCATATTAAAGGCGGTTTAATTATG
>ENA-OOZY01001843-OOZY01001843.1-human-gut-metagenome-genome-assembly--contig:-NODE-1843-length-11970-cov-9.604532_pt1 | contig 11970 bp, 7 predicted proteins | sample MGYA00241047_ERZ501410 | MGnify/ENA primary metagenome ERZ501410 (study PRJEB25962, sample SAMEA2042621) | human gut metagenome | biome: human gut; feature: human-associated habitat; material: faeces... | reverse complement strand
TGAAGTCAGGTTCCCTTACAATCGCCCTTGGTGCGACAGAGTATAAGCGTTATCCCAAGGATGAGAAGCCTACAAAGGACAATACCACAATCGGGGTATCGTGGGAGCATGGGATTTATCTTGGTTCCACACTCTCAACCACGAATTTCAAGGCATACAAGAGGGAGTATGGTACACCGGAAAAGATAGAGGATATCTATGATTACAGGGCAAAGCTAAAGCAGAAGTTCTATTTTTATCAGGATATGTCAAAGGATGATGATGTACCAAAGAAGCTGCAGAATGACTTCCTTCACCAGATGTATGAGGATTTCGGAACGATTGAAGAAGACTGTTTTTACGACAGGCTGGAAGATGGAAAGTACGATGAAGGCTTTAAGGAAAGACAGGTAAAGGAAGAAAAGAGCCGATGATGAGATTTTTACAGGAGGCGATATCATATGGAGCAGGAATTTGATGTTGAGATAAAGGAAGTGCTTTCACGAGTACAGAAAGTAAAGGCAGAGTCGCTTGATGATGCCATCAATAAGGCAATGGATATGTATTATGCAGAGCAGATAGTCCTTGGAGCAGAGGACATGAAGGGAGTTGATTTTGCGCCTATCAGCGAAGGTCAGCTCCCTTCTTCATTAAAAGAAAACGGAGGAAGAGCAAGATGAAAAGTGATTCAACAACAGTAATTAAGAACATGGAGTTTTTAGTAAAGGAACTTCATAAGGAGTGGGACAGATCGGGTGCTTCTAAGGCATCCGTTATTATTTCCCTTGAGGAAGTAGATGGTATCAATGATAAGTTAAAAGAGATTATCTATCAGACACAGAAGTCAGTCGATGAGGATGAGCTGACCTTTAAACAGAGCATTGCAAAGTCCAAGGAGTGCTATGTGCTTCTTCGTGTGGTGCGTAAGATTGCAAAGAAAAAGGATAAATGCGAAAAACAGGCAATCGACAATGAATTTGCAATCGAGCTGGATAAGGATGAGTTAAAGCTATTTAAGGGATTGTTTGCAGAAATGTTTAAGTAGAGGAGGACAAAGGTATGGGCGTTGATATGAAGGTCAAAGCGATATACGATTCTGAAATTGGTAACATCACCAGATCAGAAAAGAACTGGAAGGATGTGTTAAAGGTCGCAGGTCAGTTATACCGCTATGAATTTGACAATATCGTTATGGTAACAGCTCAGAGACCTCCGGAAAAAAGCACACTCATGGCAGATTATGATACCTGGAAAAAGGTGGGAAGATATGTAAAGCGTGGTGCGAAAGGCTGCGCTATCTTCCCGTCGAGGGCACTGAATCCACGCATGAGGTATATCTTTGATATCAGTGATACCGGAGGGAAGAATGTTAAGCTGACATGGGACCTTGAGGGAGAAAATCTTAAGGATTATCTGGATTTTCTTGTGTCAGAAGGTCAGATTGAGCAGTACGATAACAGCGACAGGGAGTCTCTAAAAAATATATTAAAACAGTTTACAGGAACAGATGTTTGGCTTATAATAAAAGAAGAGTTCGGAGACCGAATGACCGAGCTTATGCAGCTATCAGGTAGTGTGATAAAGGAAGAAAGTAAGAAACGCAATGGCTTACAGCAGGAAATGGACATGGAGCAGCTTGTATATGCAAGTGTCATGTATGCTGTAGGGACGAGATGCGGATTTGACTTATCTGTGCAAGAACAGGATTTTAGTCAGATCGTAAATATCAAAGACGAAGAGATCATTTACCGTCTTGGTTCCATTGTATGCGATGTCTCCTGTAGTGTTCTTAGAGAATTTAGTCGTAACTTAAAGGCAATCGAGAGCGAAAGGAGAATTGGATATGTTAGAAGAAATGACTTACAAGGAAGTGGACGGACTGCTTTATCCGCAGATAGAGATGCCGGACGAGACGGAGGATCTCACGAAGCTGGGCAAATACGGAAGGATGGCGATGAACTATCTAAAGGAGAACGAGCCGGCAAGATACAAGACGCTGATGAGATTCGGGAAGATGTACGAGAAGATGTCAGCGGTAGAGGAGGAAGCGAACCAGCTGTACGACCAGTTAGAGATGCAGTACCTGGAGAAACACAAGCCACAGAATCCGTCATCGACAATGGAGATGTGGAAGATAAGAGAGCAGGCGAAGATGCAGGCAGAGGAAGTGGTACTGAATCAGGTAGTGATGATATTCCACTAGAATCAGATGATACAGAACTGAATAGGGAACTTGATGAAATCAATTCATTGGGTGTCAGTAAGGAAGCCGAATATACACAGGCTTCCTTTTTTTTCGACCAGAACGGGCAGGCAAGCATTGGAACCATTCATACTGAGGACGAAAACAATAATCAGTTTATGCGTCAGTTCGAGCAGGACAGAAAAGCTGCATTAGCAGGTAAATACAATTACCTGAATCCCAAAAAGTCTGCAACAGTACCAAGTGAGTATATCAAACAGGTGCTTATGAGAGGTACAGGTTTTATCGGTGGTAAGGGCAGGGTATGCAAGATTTTTGAAACAGAGATTGATGCAGGAACCAGAGCAAAGCGTATCAAAGCAGAATATGGTCAGGGAGGTGCAGGCTGGCCGGTTGACGGACTGGGACTGCACGGATATGACACATTTCATGGGAACGGACTGCGTTTTCAGTGGCGAGATGAGGATGGAGAGGTTGAAGGATATGTTTCATGGAAAGATATCGAAAAAGAGCTTGGTGTCCTTATTCTTACAGGGGAATACCAGCCTGAGACACCTCGTATTGATGAGCTTGCGATGGACGGACTCCGTGAGGATGATGAGGTCATTGATGCCGAATACCGGGAAGTGGAACCGGAGGAGGCAGAATCAGAGATTGATGATTATGCAATACCGGATGAGCCGGAGAGCTATGCTTCTAACAGAGATTATGTAAGTGCAAAAGGCATGACACCACAGGAAACTGCCGATGAAGACCGCATGGTAACACAGGCAGAATATGGTGCAGAGATAGAAGCTGAAACAACTGAAAAAGATCCATCAGAGCTTCAGTATATTACACCGATTGATTATGCCAAGCGTATTGCAGAGCTTGATGAAGACCTGCGTGATGCGGCGGAGATTCTTGTAACAGATTGCAGCTGCTACACTCCGTTTAGGGCATTCCTTATGGATGTGGTGCAGTCTGATTTTGCATTTATGCCCAATAAACTTGACCTTATCAGGGATATTGCATTAGGGACAGATAATGCAGAAAGAAAGGCATATTCCAACAATAAGTATGGTCTTGTGGAGTACTCAATCAGAAGCGGATATGTGAAGATCAGCTATAAGAACAGGAATGGTGTGCGTAAGGAAGGTGCACTCGATTGGCGTGAGTTATATGAAATCTTATCTTATATGGTAAAACAGCCATTTTACTGCGGAGAAGACCAGAAGAAGTATTATCAGGAGACAAAGCAGAAGGCTGACAGGGATAAGATGAATCCGGTCTATAAGAGATTCTTTGATATCGAGGATAGTGTAAAAGCCAATCGTCTTGAAACCAGGGAAAGAGCAATAGCGAATGGCTGGGAAACCAAGATTGATGAGAATGGACATGTGGTTTCAGATGATGCAGTACAGAAAAAACACAACTTCCACTATAATCTCTGGGAAATGGAAAAAGGCGGTGCTAAGACCAGATATCAGTGGAATATGGATGCAATCCGCACTTTAAAGCAGATTGAATCAGAAAACAGGCTTGCCACACCGGAGGAACAGAAAGTTTTGTCGAAGTTTGTCGGCTGGGGCGGACTGTCACAGGCATTTGACGAGGAAAACGCAGGCTGGAGCAAAGAATATGCAGAGCTGAAAGACCTTTTATCTGATGAGGAATACAGTGCTGCAAGGGCAACAGTAAATAACGCCTTTTATACTTCACCGGAGATTACCATGTGCATAAATTCGGCACTTGTCCAGTTTGGTTTCAGAGGCGGCAATGTATTAGAGCCATCTATGGGTATCGGTAACTTCTTTGGAAGTATGCCGGCACCAATGCAGAGAAGCAAGCTGTATGGGGTGGAGCTTGACAGCATTTCAGGAAGAATTGCAAAGCAGCTTTATCAGAATGCCAATATCAGTATCACAGGATTTGAGAATACCACATATCCGGATAACTTCTTTGATGTGGTTGTCGGAAATGTGCCATTTGGTGATTATAAGGTATTTGATCCAAAGTACAACAAGTATAACTTCCGTATCCACGATTATTTTCTGGCAAAAGCACTTGATCAGGTAAGACCGGGAGGCATGGTTGCGGTGATTACCACAAAGGGAACACTTGATAAGGCAAATCCTACTATCCGAAAGTATCTGGCTGAAAGAGCAGAGCTTGTGGGAGCAGTAAGACTTCCGAATACTGCATTTAAAGATAATGCAGGAACCGAAGTAACAGCAGATATCCTGTTTCTGCAGAAGAGGGAGAGAAAGATTGATATTGAGCCTGACTGGGTACACCTTGGTGTGACCGAGAATGGCATTGCAGTCAACTCTTATTTTGCAGAGCATCCGGAAATGATGCTTGGGGCTATGGAGTATGATACAAGGATTTATGGACAGGACAGCAGATATACAGTCTGTGTGAATGATGATGAGAACTTCAATATGTATGAAGCATTAAACAAAGCTATCAGTAATATCAAAGCCCAGATGACAGATTTTGAGAGAGTGGCAGATGAGGCGGAGCAGACGGAGAAAGTTATCCCGGCTGATCCGGATGTGAGAAACTACACTTACACATTTTTTGAAGGAAAGCTCTATTACAGGGAAAATTCTGAGATGGTAAGAAAAGAGGTATCACAGACTGCCGAGGAGCGAATCCGAAGTCTTGATGAAATCAGACAGATAACAAGAGAGCTGATTGATATCCAGATGGATGGCTGCAGTGAGGAGGAGCTTTCTGATAAGCAGAGACTTCTTAATGTGAAATACGATGCCTTTATAAAGCAGTATGGAGCCATTACCTCAAAAGCAAACAGAATAGCTTTCAGAGATGACAGCGATTACCCGCTTCTTTGCAGTCTTGAGGAAGTAAACGAAGACGGGGAGGTGAAAAAAGCGGATATGTTTTATAAGCAGACGATTAAGGCAAAGACTGTCATAGACAGAGTGGAGACGGCTGTTGAAGCATTAAATGTATCCGTCAATGAATTTGGATATGTGAATCTTGCCTATATGCTCTCTATCTATGAGCCGGATATTACAAATGCAAAGGAAGAGCTTGCGGAAAAGACCGGACAGACAGTGGATGAGATAACTCTAAGTGACGATGCTTTGGCAGAGCTTAGAAGGGCAGTTCTTGTGGAAGAGCTGGATGGATTGATTTTCCTAAATCCTGACCGATACAACGAGAATAATCCGGATATCGGCTGGGAGACAGCAGACGAGTATCTATCCGGAAATGTGAGAGACAAGCTTCGTGTAGCAAAAGCTATGGCAGCGGATACAGACAATCCGCAGGCAGAAAGATTCGCAGGTAATGTGGCAGCACTTGAAAAGGTGCAGCCGGAATGGATTGAAGCCTCAGACATTGATGTAAAGATTGGTACGACATGGATTGAACCGCTTGATTATGAGCAGTTTATCTATGAACTTCTCAATACGCCAAGGCGTGCAAGGGAAGTCAGAAGCCAGTTTTACAATACAGGCATTCAGGTACACTTAAATAAGATGAGCATGGAATGGTTCATCGAGAATAAGAGCATGGATAAGCATTCAGTGGCAGCTACTAAGACTTATGGTACAAGCCGCATGGATGCTTATTCTATTTTTGAGGATACGCTGAATCTTAAAACTGTAACAGTAAGGGACAGGATTGATGACGGTGATGGCAAATATCATTACGAAGTCAATAAGAACGAGACAATGCTTGCAAGGGAAAAGCAGAACATGATCAAGGAGAAGTTCAAGGAATGGCTGTTTGCAGAGCCGGAGCGAAGACAGAAGTATGTGGAGTATTACAACGAGACATTCAATAACATCCGTCTGCGTGAGTATGACGGAAGCCACTTACAGTTTCCGGGAATGAATCCGGCGATTGAGCTAAAGCCTCATCAGAAGAATGCGGTGGCAAGAATCCTTCTTGGAGGAAATACCCTGCTTGCACACTGTGTCGGTGCCGGAAAGTCCTTTGAGATGATGGCTGCCTGCATGGAGCAGAAGAGACTTGGACTTGCCAATAAGACAATCATGGTTGTTCCAAAGCCGCTTATCGGTCAGACTGCATCAGAGTTTTTAAGGCTTTATCCGTCGGCAAATATTTTAGTTGCCACAGAGCGTGATTTTGAAAAGAGCCGCAGGAAGCAGTTCGTATCAAGGATTGCAACAGGTGACTATGACTGTATCATCATGTCGCACTCGCAATTTGAGAAAATTCCAATCTCAGCAGAGAGAAAGGAGAGAATGCTTAACGAGCAGATTGATGAAATCAGCTATGCGATTGATGAGATGAAGGAGCGTAACGGAGAGCGATGGACTGTAAAACAGATGGAAAGCCAAAAGAAAAAGCTGGAGGAACAGCTGAAATCTCTATCTGATGAGAGCAGGAAGGATGACCTTATAACCTTTGAGGAACTTGGCGTGGATTCTATCATGGTGGACGAAGCACATAATTTTAAGAATCTTGCGATTTTTTCCAAGATGAATAATGTGTCAGGTATCAGCAGCAGTGGAGCGAAGAAGTCAACGGATATGCAGCTTAAATGTCAGTATCTATCAGAGATAAACGATGGCAGGGGCATTGTATTCGCAACAGGTACACCGATATCCAATACCATGTGTGAGATGTATGTCATGCAGCTTTACTTGCAGAAAGCGGCACTTGAAGAGATGGGGATTTATCACTTTGATTCATGGGCAGCGAACTTTGGTGAAGTGACAACAGCACTGGAGCTTACTGTAGAGGGAAGCGGTTTCCGTTTTAAGAGCAGATTCAATAAATTTACAAATCTGCCGGAGCTTATGAATATCTTCCGTGAGGTAGCAGATGTGCAGACAGCAGATATGCTTGACCTTGATGTGCCAGCACTTCGTGGAGGCAAGCCTATTATTGTGGAGTCGGAGCCTGACTGGTATGTAAAACAGGTCATGGAAGACTTTGTTGTGAGGGCAGAGCGTATCAGAGGCGGTGGAGTAGATCCAAGTGTGGATAACTTCCTAAAGATTACCCATGAGGCAAGACTTCTTGGAACAGATGCAAGACTGATTGATAAGGATGCACCAAATAATCCTGACGGAAAGCTCAATAAGGTAGCAGAAAATGTCTGGAAAGAATATGAGAAAGGAAATGCCAACGGTCATATAGGCTGCCAGCTTATTTTTTCGGACATCGGCACACCGGGACCGGATAAAGACTTTACCATCTATGATTATCTGAAGGAAACACTTATCCAGTATGGTATTCCGGCAGATGAGATAGCTTTTATCCATGATGCCAAGACAGATGCACAGAGGGATGCACTTTTTAAGGAGATGAGGACAGGTAAAAAGAAAGTTCTTATCGGTTCAACAGATAAGTGTGGAACAGGTGTCAATGTGCAGACACACCTTGTTGCAATGCATCATGTGGACTGCCCTTGGAAGCCAAGCTCCATTGAACAGAGGGAAGGACGAGGCATACGACAAGGCAACGAAAATGAAGAGGTGGCAATCTACAGATATGTTACCAAAGGAACCTTTGATGCATACAACTGGTCGCTCGTTGAGAATAAGCAGCGTTTTATCAGTCAGGTTATGACAAGCAAGGCTGTAAGCCGAAGCTGCGAGGATATCGACGAGGCTACACTTTCATATGCAGAGATCAAGGCGGTTGCTACAGGTAATCCTTTGATCAAGGAAAAGATGGAGATTGACAATGATGTCCAAAGATTAAAGCTCTTAAAGGCATCCTATGACAATCAGAGATATGGCTTGCAGGATAACTTTATGATTAAGTACCCAAAGCTGATTAAGACAGCAACTGAAAAGCTTGCCAATGTCCGTGAGGATGTAAAGGCAAGGGATAAGGAGCTGATTGATAATCCGGAATTTGCCATCACCATAGGCAAAGCAACTTACACAGAGCGAGTGGATGGCGGAACGATGATGCTTGAAGCAATCAGCAAATGTAAGACCGGAGAGACAACTGCAATCGGCAAGTTCCATGGATTTGAGCTGCTTGTGGAAAAGAACTTCCTTGGCATCAATTATATGGTGCTTCAAGGAAAGACAGAGTACAAGGCAGAACTTTCCACAAGTCCGGTCGGCAGCATGGTAAAGCTGGAAAACCTGTTCAATGGACTCCATGAGAACATTGATTTCCTGGAAAAGAAGATTGAGCAGTACCAGAATGACCTTGAAGCATCAAAGGCAGAGTATGACAAGCCATTTGCATACAGCAAGGAACTGGAAGAAAAGCTGTCAAGGCAGTGTGAACTGAATGCCCAGCTTGACCTTGAAAACGCAAAGGCTGTGGATGCAGACCTGAGCGGACCGGAGGAAGAAAGAGAAGCAGATGACAGGATGGAATCTGCAGCAATTGTAGCAGAGGATAAAGGTGCTTATCCAGCCGACAGAGAGGGCAGAACACGATAGGAGAGTGAATAATATGAGCATAAGAAAAGTGGTCGCAGGACTACTGATTACAGCAGGGATTGCCATTATGGCAGTCCCTTTTTTCTGGCGGGCAACAGGAGAAAAACAGACAGAACAGCTCATAAGTGAATTTGAGCAGACATTGGAGGATGATTACGATGAAGAAACAGATGTGGAGGAAGAGCAAACCTCCATTAGTGAAGAGGATGAAGCCATTTTTAAAGAAGGCGGTGTTATCGGTATCATTGAGATACCGGGCATAGATATCCGGTATCCGGTAATGGAAGGAACCACAAGTAAAGTGCTTAATGCCGGGATCGGTCATATAGAAGAAACAGCAGGGATTGGGGAGAGTGGCAACTGTGTATTGTGCGGTCACAATGGCAGCAGATATGGCACATTTTTTACACCACTAAGTCAGATATCCATAGGTAATGAAGTAATGATAACCGACAAAAATGGGCTGAAGCATATCTATGAGGTAACAGAGACAGAGGTAGTAAATCCGTATGATAACAGCATCAAGACACAGGGCGTTGAAAAAGAACTAACTCTTTTTACCTGTTCCCAGAAAGGAACCATGCGTTTTGTAGTCAGGTGCATTTATAAGGAGGCGGTGATGGATGAATAAGAGATACCGGTTAGGTGAGATAGAAGAGGCAGTATCGGAAATGGAAGAGCTAATTGACATCGAGGATGATATTGCAGAGATTGATGATGACTTTCAGATAGTCGTAAGCGGCTGGTCTGTATATGTCGAAAGCATGAATCTGACACTCAGACAGGGAATAGCCTGTGTATGGGATGCGGAGGAAGGATTATTTATGCCTGATTTTGATGTGACTATCGTGTATGAGGGGAACATTGAAACACAGGAGTGGCACTATTACGAGCAGGACGGAATGGTCGTTACACTTGGCAACTGGCTTAATGGCAGATTGTCTTGTGAACAGATAGAACAGCTTTGGTGTGAGCTTATCATACCGGAGCAAAACAAAGAACAAAAAGAAAGCGAGGAATAGCATATGAAGTATTCAATTAAAGTAAACGAAGTAAGAGCAAAAGAGGGCAGCAACATCAAAGGATTTGCAACAGTAGTATTCGGTGATTCATTTAAGATTACCAATATTGCAATTCTTGAGAATAAGGATAAGGGAGAGCTTTTCGTATCAATGCCAAGATACCGCTCCAATGAGCGTGATGAAAGCAATGGCGTGATTTATAAGGATGTGTGCAATCCTATCACAGCAGAGTTTCGTGAGGAACTCTACACCAATATCCTTGATGCCTATGCAAGAATCAAGGAACCGGAGAAAGAGGAAACACAGAAGCAGGACAGGACACAGGAAATGCCTGAGTTTTCCGTAACTGTGACACCTTATGAGAGGGAAGGCAGTAACATCAAAGGACTTGCCCGCATTTACTTTGAAAACAGTTTCATTGTAAATAACATCAATATCGTGCAGGGTAAAGAGAAAATCTTTGTATCAATGCCTTCTTATAAGACAAAGCAGGTGGATGAGCAGGGAAAGCCAATCTACCAGGATGTCTGCTATCCGGTCACAAAGGATTTCAGGGAAAAACTCTACAATGAGATTATCTCGGAATATGAGAAAGCAAAGGATAAGAGCAACGAAAAGGCTAGGGAGAGTGCTGAAAAACATCATGGCAATCCCGATAAAGAGAAGGACAAAGAGGCAACACCCTTTCGATAATTAGTAATCAAGTTACAGGGGCGGCCAAGGCTGCCCCGTTTACAGAATGGAGGAAACAGAATGGATATGGAAGCAGGAAAAACACTTACCAATGAGGAGGTCATAAGAGAACTTCTCGAATTATTAAAGAAAAATGCCATGAAAGAGCAGGCAAATGATGTATTTGAGATATGCAGCTATGTGGATGGACTGGAGAAAAAGATTGATTCCATGAAGGAAGAACTCACCAATATGCAGAATCAGATCAAAGAAATGCAGGAAGATACGCTTATCAATAATGCTAAAAAGGCATTGTCAGAAGCACAGGAGCGATTTAATGCCAGATGTGAGCAGATAAAGTCGCAGGTATTTGAAGTGAAAGCACAGGTCAAATCTACAGCAAAGAGCATAGTTGATGAAGCAAAGGCAAAGGGAAGATCTGCATTATACAGGGTGTCGGAGTTCTTAAGAATTAAGAAAAGACTTCTTGATATCCGGGAAAATGTAAGAGGTGCAATCAAGACCACGGATAAGGATATAGCAAAGACAGCACTTCTTGCAAAAGGATTTCGTGAAGCAGGGCAGACAGCAGCCAATGCATTCCGTACTTTTGCTGACAAGCCGGAGGTGGATTACTCACAGAAAGAGCAGAAACATCCCATTACAAAGGCGGTGCTTGCACCTATGAAAGCGGTGAAAAAGATGCTTGTATCAATGGAGCTTCATCTGGATGCATCTATTGACAAGCTGGATAATCTGGCTATGAATGTGCAGATAGATAAGGAAAAGCATACGGAGAATGAGAAAAAGCAGGAACAGACAGAACCGGAGATGGCAGAAGCTAAGCGAGTGGAAGCAGAGATTGTATATTCACCAATGGTCGCTGAGCCACAGGAGTATCAGTATAATGCAGATGCATTTGAGGCAAGAGGTGTGGATGATGTGAAGCAGGAAGCGGCACACAATGATGTATCAAAGGTAAGAGAAGATAAAGCCAGATAGTTTAGAGGACGTGGGAGAGATTCTGCGTCCTTTTTTAGTGCGGATCAATTTGATAGATGTTATAATGTGAAAAGATAAATGCGAAACATGCGCTATACTAGCAAAAGTTATTAATTATATAAAGGTGGGAGAAATTTGGCAAAAAGTAAAAAGACAAAAATACATAAAAAGATAGATGGTCAGCTTTTACAGATGAAATGAATGCGGAGAAATTGGGATTCATAAAAGGAGAACTTTATGAATTAGAAAAAGACAATGTTCGGTATCGACTGCCAAACCAAAAACTCCCGTTCTTAAAGAAAGACTTTCATGTAAAAAACAGTTATGCCGATTTTATGATTGAAGATATAGAGATTAGTATTTCTATTTATGATGGCAAGGATTTTGCTATTGAATTTAATCATTTTAGAAGCATAAAAGGTTGCTTTGATAAAGATAGCAATATCGAGATCATGGAAAATACTTTGAACGAGAAAGAGAACATTTTATATACCGAAAATAATGAGATAATAGAGGATGTGTTGAAGCAGTTATTGGAAATTCATAATAATGTTTATCGGCGTTAGTAAAGTAAAATAATTGAAAAGTTGAGTTAAAAGTCCCGATTATGGGATACTAGATAGTGCATAATGAATCAAAGATAATCTTCAAAAGCATTTATACTTTAAGGAGTGACATAAATATAATGCAATATAAAATTTTA
>ENA-OOZY01001841-OOZY01001841.1-human-gut-metagenome-genome-assembly--contig:-NODE-1841-length-11973-cov-3.099010_pt1 | contig 11973 bp, 6 predicted proteins | sample MGYA00241047_ERZ501410 | MGnify/ENA primary metagenome ERZ501410 (study PRJEB25962, sample SAMEA2042621) | human gut metagenome | biome: human gut; feature: human-associated habitat; material: faeces... | reverse complement strand
CACCTTGACGCTTGTCATAGATGAACATAGACAAGCCACGTCCGTCTTTCGTCCCTTCTTCCGAACGGGCCAGAACCAAATGAAGGTCGGCGTCTCCGTTGGTGATGAAACGTTTCACGCCGTTCAGCAACCAGCAATTTTCTTTTTCGTCGAAAGTTGCTTTCAGCATCACGGACTGCAAATCGGAGCCGGCATCCGGCTCTGTCAAGTCCATAGACATCGTTTCTCCGGCGCAGATACGCGGAATGAAACGGCTGTGCTGGTCTTCGTTTCCGAATTCATATAATGTTTCGATACAATCTTGCAACGACCAGATGTTTCCAAATCCTGCATCGGCGGCAGCCACGATTTCGGCACACATGGTGTACGGCGTGATCGGGAAGTTCAAACCACCGAAACGGCGCGGCATTGTCATACCGTTCAGGCCGGCTTTCACCATTGCATCCAGATTCTGCTTGGTCCCGGAAGCGTATTCCACACGTCCGTTTGCGCAGTGAGGACCTTCTTCGTCGACACCTTCGGCATTGGGGGCAATGATCTCACCTGTGATTTCACCTGTGATTTCAAGCACCTTGTCGAACGAGTCCATTGCATCGGCATAGTCTTGCGGTGCATAGTCGAACTCTTCTTTATCTCTGTAATTGCGTTCTTTCAGTTCGCAAATACGTTCCATCATCGGATTGTTCAAGTGATACTTGAGTTCCGGAATGTCTGTATAATAATTTGCCATCTCTTTACTTGCTGTTCTGTTTGTAATACTTAATCATCTTCGGAATCACTTCCTCAACGGTACCGTTGATTACGTAGTCGGCAATCGTGTTGATCGGAGCGTTCTCGTCGTTGTTGATAGAGATGATGATACCTGCATCCTGCATACCTGCGATGTGCTGGATTTGTCCAGAGATACCGCAAGCGATATATAATTTCGGACGAACCGTCACACCCGTCTGGCCGATCTGGCGGTCATGGTCACAGAAACCGGCATCAACGGCTGCACGGCTGGCGCCCACTTCGGCATGAAGTTCTTTCGCCAGTTCGAACAACATATCGAAACCTTCCTTGGAACCCATTCCGTAACCGCCGGCTACTACGATCGGAGCACCTTTCAGGTTGTGCTTGGCCTTTTCTACGTGGCGGTCGATGACTTTTACGACATAATCCGTTTCCGGAACATATTTGGCGACGTCATGTTTTACCACTTCGCCTTTATAATCGGCGTCCAGGATTTCCTTTTTCATCACGCCTTCGCGAACTGTCGCCATCTGAGGACGGTGTTCCGGGTTGATGATCGTCGCCACGATGTTACCACCGAAAGCGGGGCGGATCTGGTATAACAGGTTCTCGTATGTTTTACCAGCTCTTTTGTCTTCATGCGAGCCGATTTCGAGGGATGTACAGTCGGCAGTCAGACCGCTTGTCAATGCAGAAGAAACACGGGGGCCTAAGTCGCGTCCGATAACCGTAGCTCCCATCAGGCAGATCTGCGGTTTTTCTTCTTTGAACAAATTGATTAAGACAGAAGAATGAGGAAGGGAAGTGTACGGGAACAGACCCGGAGCATCGAAAATATGCACCTTGTCCACACCATAAGGCATCACCTGCTTTTCAATCCCTTCCAGTCCGGAACCGGCAATGATGGCTTCAAGTTGGCAGTTCAACTGATTGGCTAACTTACGACCTTTGGTCAGCAGTTCGAGGCTTACATCGGCAACCGTCGTACCTTCAAGCTCACAATATACAAATACATTATTCATATTGTTCAATCTTTTTTACCGTATGTAATTGTCAATTACCCGATAGTGTGGTTAGCTAACAGTTCAACAATCAAATCTTCCACATCCTTGTCCGAGCCGGTCAGCGTCTTGCTTTCCTTAGCCTGGAATACGATGTTCTGGATGGCTTTCACCTTTGTCGGCGAACCGGACAAACCGCATTGTGCGAGATCTCCGTCTACATCGGCAACACTCCATTCCGGAATATTCAGGTACGGGCGTTTTTCATACAGTTCGGGGTATGACAGTGCCGATACGCCTTCCGGATGGCAAGCGGGAGCGGGAGCTTTTTCCTGTGCGCCCAATGCCCGTTTGAATTTCATCACCAATTTGGCGTTACGCGGACGGCAGGGGGCAGCCGAACCATTGACCGTAATCACGATAGGCAACGGTCCTTCTACTGTTTCGACACCACCGTCGATATGCCGTTTCACTGTGATGCTGCGATTCTTTTCATCTACGTTTAGGATTTCTTCGGCATATGTGACCTGTGTCAATCCCAATTTTTCGGCGACTTGGGGACCAACCTGGGCCGTATCACCGTCAATGGCTTGGCGTCCTCCGATGATAATATCGTAGTCACCTATCTTTTTGATCGCTGTGGCAAGCGCATAGGACGTTGCCAAAGTGTCGGCGCCGGCAAATGCACGGTCGGTCAGCAGATAACCACCGTCTGCTCCCCGGTATAAACCTTCACGAATAATTTCTGCTGCACGCCCCGGGCCCATTGTCAACAGAGTAACCGTAGTTCCCGGATAGGCGTCTTTCAAGCGGAGGGCTTGTTCTAATGCGTTCAGGTCTTCCGGGTTGAAGATTGCGGGGAGAGCGGCACGGTTGATAGTTCCGTCCTCTTTCATCGCATCCTTTCCCACATTGCGTGTGTCCGGAACCTGTTTCGCCAATACAATAATTTTTAAACTCATATTAATAGGAATATTAGATTTCTATATTGGATATTTGTTCGAATTAACCTTTTAAATATTGACTTGCAAAAGTAATCAAACATTCTTTATATCAAAGAACTTTCGTCTGGAATCTGCACACTTTAGGTTTTTTTGAGCATATCCTTTCGAATATCTTTTGTATTTTTGCATTTCGTTAGACCAATAAAAATATAATGAATAGTACCATGAATTTTAATCAGAAAACCACAAAGCCATTGATCATGCTTTGTATGACTGGATTTTTTGTCGCAGGCCTTCAGAATAAAGTATTGGCGGAAGAATTGGTTCGTACCGTGGAAGTCTCGAATGAATGGAAAACCGGCAAGCAGGATGAACCGGTAGTGCTTCGCCTGAGCGATATGAGTCCGTCTTTTCGTGTACGTTCGGCAACAGTCTGGGACGGAACGAAGGAAATACCTTCCCAGTTGGATGATTTGGATGGTGACCGTAAAGCGGATGAACTGGCTTTTGTTTTGGACGTTCCTGCCCAGTCGGTCAAGAAGCTGAAAGTTGTTCTCTCTTCCGAAAAGACAGACCGGACCTATCCTGCCCGTGTCTATGCCGAGATGTTGGTGAGCGATAAGAACGGCAAGCATGTCCCGATTTCATCTCTTACTATTCCGGGGACTAGTAACGTTTATAATCAGTTGCACCATCATGGTCCTGCTTTCGAATCGGATCAGGTAGCCTATCGTATTTATTTCGACAAGAAACAGACTGTCGATATTTACGGCAAGTTCAATAAGGGTTTCGAAATACGGGAGTCTCAATTTTATCCTACCGATGAACAGCTGGCACGTGGTTTCGGAGACGATGTCCTGTTGGTAGGCAACAGTTGCGGCGTAGGAGCCTTGAAAGGATGGGATGGAAAGAAAGCGACCCATATCGAACCGGTTGCCAGTCTGACGGAAACTATACGGGCATACGGTCCGGTGCGAACTGTTACGGATATTGTTTCGACTGATTGGCAGTACCAAGGTTCGGAACTTCAGATGACGGTCCGTTATATTTTGTATGCCGGACATCGGGATTGCGAAGTTCAGGTGCATTTTGCCGAGCCGCTGAAAAATGAAGTGTTCAGTACGGGTGTTCTGAATATAAAAGGTTCTTCTTCTTTTTCCGATCATAAAGGTCTGGTAGCCTGTTGGGGAACAGATTGGCCTGTCAACGATACGGTTAAATATGCAAAGGAGACGGTCGGTGTTGCCACTTGCCTGCCTTCCGATCTGATAAAGAACGAAACGCAAGACGCTGCCAATTATCTATATGTGATAGGAGCGGAGGGACGGTCTTCTTTTACTTACCACATCACTTTTACATCGATGAAAGAAACTTTCGGTTATAAAACAAAAGAAGACTGGTTTGCCTTTGTCCAAAAATGGAAAAAGGAACTGCACCAGTCTTGTCAGATCGAAGTTAAGTGATTGGATTGATATCTCCTATCTTGTATCCAGCCTTTTGACTACTTGCCCGTAAATGATAAGGGCGAATGCCGAAACCAGCGCGATTGCTCCGAAGTAGTACCAGATGTAATGGGCGTGGGCGCTTGCGGCTACCCATTCTTCGTGCGTACTGAACAGGGTCGGTTCAGGGCAATACTTGCTTAGCAGGAATCCGGACAGACCGAATCCTAAGATAGAAGAAAGGAAAGAGTGCAAATGGCTGAACCCCAGATAAAGCCCTTCTTCTCCTTTCGGAGCCTGCAAAGAGAAGTATTCGAGGAAGCGTGGAGAGATGAAAGTTTCGGCCAGACCTTGGAAAACGATGCCGACTACCATCATAAAGGCAACAGGGTGCATACCCAGGATAGTCGAACTGCCGTCCAGCATATTTCCGGAAGCCATACATAAGGCCGATACCGGCATGATAAACATCCCGATAGTCATGGACATCAGTGCGGTTCTTTTCCGCATTAGTTGGGTAACCAGGTTGACTGTCAGTACTACCACCAACGGGTTGACATTCGCATACCACGAAGGAGAAGCCCCTTCGCCTGCCAGGCGGAGCACATATTTAGGCATTGTAGCATATAACTGGTGTTGCACCATCCAGAATCCCGTAATGATCAGGATCAGGATGATAAGACGTCCGTTGCAGCAGACTTTTATTAGTGCCTGCCAGATTTGGCTGAATGTTTTTCCTTCACCGCTATGCTGGCTGCTCTTGTAGAAGAACCAGATTGCGAGTAAAGCCAGAAATGTCATGGAAGCGGAGAAATAGTTCAGTGTGATGAGCCCCTCGTTTCCGAGAGCTTCGCGGAGTGGTTTGACAATCGTCTTGCCGGAGAAAGCCCCTATATTGACCATCGCGTAAAAGATGGAGAACCCTTTGGCGCGGGTTTCAGGAGTCGTCTCTTTGGCTACTGTACCGGAAATCACGCTTTTGATGAAAGCACCACCGCATACGATCAGGATCATGATCGGGATGATTCCATATTGCAGGTTGCTTTCCAACAGTCCGGTAAAAGTGGTGGTCGTTCCATATTGCACTAATCCGGCAGACTGTAGCCAAGTCGGATAGACGGCCAGTCCCAGATATCCGAAAGTGAGCAAGGAGAAAGCGATTAACATGGAGTTGCGGAAGCCGATCTTGTCGGCAAGAGCTCCGGCAAACGTGGGAAACAGGTAGAGGCAGGCGGAGAAGACACCGGCGATACCGGCTGCCTGAATGTCATTGAATCCGAGAATCCGGCTAAGATAGAGGGTGATTACGATGAAGACGCCGTAGTAGGCGGCACGTTCGAAGAGTTCAACGGTATTTGCTACCCAAAATGCTTTGCTGAATCTGATTTTCTCTTTAGTTGTAGTGTTCATTGAATTTATTGTTTGTTATTAAAAAAAATAACGCAAACGGCGGGGAAAGCAGATGAGAAAATAAGAGCTGCGTTTTCGTGCCGTTTGCGTTATACCGGTTTATATTAAATTTCGCATGCGCAAAGTGTCGGGATCAGGTTGCGGTCGCCATACGCATTGTCTACGCGGGCTACGTTGATCCAGAACTTGCTGTCGTGCAACCATTCCAGCGGGAAGGCGGCTTTACTGCGTGGATACTCGTGTTTCCATTCGTCGGCTGTCACTTCGTATTCGGGATGAGGAGCGTTCTTTAATACGTTATCTTCCTTCGAAGCCTTGCCTTCTTCCACTTCCTTGATTTCGTTCCAGATACATTCCAATACCTCGACGAAACGGTCCAGTTCGGCCTTGCTTTCACTTTCGGTCGGTTCGACCATCAAGGTGCCGTGAACAGGGAAGGAAAGAGTAGGAGCGTGGTAGCCGAAATCCATCAGACGCTTGGCGATATCGCCTTCATCAATGCCTGAACGTTCTTTTACCGTGCGGCATTCCAGGATTAGTTCGTGACCGACGCGGCCTGTAGCACCTGTGTAAACGATTCCGTAAGTATCTTTGAATTTAGCCGCTAGATAATTCGCATTCAGGATTGCGGTCTTGGTGACCGTTTCCAATCCTTCTGTTCCCAACATGCGGATGTAAGCATATGTGATCGGCAGAATGCCCGCGCTACCGTAAGGTGCAGCGGAGACTGTGTTCAGGCCGTTACCCCATAATACCGGGTGTTGCGGTAGGAACGGAACGAGGTGTTCGGCAACGCAGATCGGACCGACACCGGGACCGCCTCCACCGTGAGGAGAAGAGAAGGTCTTATGCAGATTCAGGTGGCAGACGTCTGCACCGATAGTCCCCGGGTTAGTCAGACCGACCTGTGCGTTCATGTTGGCACCGTCCATATACAGCTGACCGCCGCAAGCGTGAACAATGTTGCACATTTCTTTGATGTCCACTTCGAAGATACCGTGGGTAGACGGATAGGTGATCATGCTGGCAGCCAAGTTGTCTTTGTTGGCTTCGGCTTTTGCCCGGAAATCTTCCAAATCGATATTACCCTTGTCGTCACATTTTACCGTAACAGTCGTGAAACCGCACTGGATCGCACTTGCCGGGTTTGTACCATGAGCGGAAGCCGGAAGCAGAACGATGTTGCGATGTCCTTGCCCAATGCTTTCCAAGTAAGCCCGGATTACGCGCAGACCTGTATATTCGCCGGCTGCTCCGGAATTAGGTTGAAGTGTACAGCCTTTGAATCCGGTGATCTCGCACAAGTAGGCCGATAAGTTTTCAATCAGTTCCGTGTAGCCTTCGACCTGGTCTTCCGGTGCATACGGGTGTATATTCATGAATTCCGGACGGCTGAGCGGAAGCATGGATGATGCCGGGTTCAGTTTCATTGTACAAGAACCCAAGGAGATCATGGACTGGGCTAGTGAAACATCCTTGCGTCCCAGGCGGGTGATGTAACGCATCAGCTCCGTTTCAGTATGATACTTCTTGAATACGTCTTCCTGCAGGAATTCGGAAGTACGGGTGAACTTCGGATCGAAATAAGTCTTTTCAGGAACGGCTTCTTGCAGCATGTAATCCTTTCCGGCTGCACCAGCGAAGATATACAGCAATACGCCGATATCGGTCGGTCCGGTCGTTTCGTCCAAACTGATACCGATCTGTCCGGCCTCGAAGTAACGCAAGTTCACCTTGCACTCCAAGGCGATCTCACGCAGCGCGTTCACCGACACGTGTGCGGGAAGCTGTATCTTCAAGGTATCGAAATAATCCTTGTTTAATTGCGTATATCCCAGTTTCTCCAACTCCTTGGCCAAGAATCCGGCCGTGGAATGAATCCGTCCGGCGATGTTACGCAACCCCTCCGCTCCATGATATACGGCGTAGAATCCGGCCATGGTAGCCAACAACGCCTGAGCCGTACAGATATTGGACGTAGCCTTCTCGCGTTTGATGTGCTGCTCGCGCGTCTGGAGTGCCATTCGCAACGCCTTGTTCCCCAGCCTGTCCACCGATACGCCGATGATACGGCCCGGCATGTTGCGCTTGTAGGCCTCCTTGGTGGTCATGAAACCGGCCGTCGGGCCGCCGAAGCCCATCGGCAGACCGAAGCGCTGGGCGGAACCCACCGCGATGTCGGCACCCCACTGTCCCGGCGAAGCGAGCAATACAAGGCTCATCAGGTCGCACACGGCGGTCACCTTCGCACCGGCCTCGTGAGCGGCGGCGGCAAATGCCGCATAGTCGCGGATACGGCCCGATGCGGAAGGATACTGCACGATAGCGCCGAACTCCTTGCCGGTAAACTTGTAGGTATCGTAGTTGTCTCTAATTATCTCGATGCCGAAAGGCTCGCTGCGCGTCACGAGTACATCGAACATCTGCGGGAAGATGTCGTCGTCCACGAAGAGCTGGTTGCAACCGTTCTTTATCTGGTCGCGCGAACGCAGGGCGAACATCATGAGCATCGCCTCGGCGGCGGCGCTCGCATCATCCAGCAGCGAGCAGTTGCCTATCTCCATGCCGGTGAGCGAAATGGTCATCGTCTGGAAGTTCAGGAGCGCTTCGAGGCGGCCCTGGGAAATCTCGGCCTGGTAAGGGGTATAGGAGGTGTACCATGCGGCATTCTCGAACACGTTGCGCATGATAACGGCGGGAGTGGCCGTCGGGTACCAGCCCATACCGATGAACGAACGCACCTGTCTGTTCTTGGCGGCCAGCTCACGCACATGAGCCGCGAACTCGTATTCGGTCATTCCCTCTGCGGGCAGTCCGATGGGTTTGCGCAGGCGGATGGATGCAGGAATCACCTGTCCTATCAGCTCGTCCACACTGGAGACGCCGATGACTGCGAGCATCTCCTTCAGGTCGGTTTCCGACACGCCTATATGGCGGTCAGCGAATTTATCGAAAGACATAATCCGGATTATATTTTAAAGTTTTCTATTGTGTTTCCCTGGCAGGTTTCAAACAGTTTGCAAATATAGCGAAATTATTCGATGAAAAACCGAAAGCGCCCGTCGGACGGAAGTCCGGTCCGCGGCCGCACCGCTGTTCGGTCGAGACAAATATATCGAATATCTCCGAATCGGACATATCCGACGGATAAAGAGTAACGGATACCGGCCCGGCCTGCAGAGAAGCTGCCGGTTCCTGCGACAAAAAAGATAGCAAAATAAAAATATCGGAGAAACGGTTCGGCAGAGGGCCGGTATCCGAACCGTGGTCGCACCGCCATACAATACAATAGGATAGGCCCAAACCCCGTCCGGACGGCCGCACGCCCCCCTGCCGCCCTGTATGTCGCAGAACAGCGCAATCCCTGCCCGCCCAATCTCCGCTCTTCGAAGGCCGTCTCCCCGACACGCCGGACAATTTCCGTCACAAAACCATTGTCCGGCTCCGCTCACTTTTCAGGCTGTCCGAGACAAGAACGGCCCGGTATGCCGAATCTCCGCTTTCCGGACTGTTTCCCGCAACACCTCACACAGACGACCGACCGGCAAAAGTCCCAAACTTCGTTTTCTGCGTTCATTCCGACACTTTCCCCTTAAATTATATATTAAATTTTATTTAATTGCTTATTTTTGACATGGTATATATTATTACCGAATGCATTTTTCAATCATTAACCTTTAACTTCAATACATTTACCAAACACACCTAAATCGTATGAAAAAACTTCATTTCATCACGCTGGCAGCCGCTGCTGCACTGACAGCAGCGTGCAGCAGCACGGAAACTGTCTACGAGTACGTCCGGCTGAGCGACGCCGCCTGTACCTTCCTCGCCAGCGACAACACACAAAAGAGCATCGAAGTGACGGCATCCGGCGCATGGCAGGCCGACGCCGGCGCCTCATGGCTGACCGTGGAACGACAGGACGACTACCTCCTCCTTGCCGCGGCGGACAACGACAGCGGAATGGAAAGGGTGACCGAAATCGTCATCACCAGCGGCAGTGCGACGGCCGGAATCAAGGTCATACAGATGGCACCGGAGAGTAGCATGTACCGTTACCGCATCCTCAAGACCTTCGACATGGGCGCGAAAATGTCCAAGAACGGCCGGTACGTAGGAGGCAACATCAAGGAACTGCTGCCCGACGAGACGTGGGAAAACTACCCGACCATCATCGACCTCGAAACCGACGAATGGATACAGCTCGGTCCCTATCCCAACAGTCTCTTCAACATCGAACTGCCCTTCGCCATCTCCGACGAAGGGACGATATTCTTCCTGGATGCCAACACCAGCGCATGCGTAGGCTTCAACCTCGCGGGCGACTACTTTCTGCCCGCCAATGCCGAGGGGCACGAACTCCTGCCCTCGGTACAGAGCATCTCGGCCGACGGCCGCATTTGGGTCGGCTGGGGGCTGGATGACGTACTGGCTTTCGGCGGCATGTACCGCCCGCTGAAATGGACCGACGGAGGCACCCCGGAAGTGCTGCCCGTCCCGGAACTCAATTTCCGTAACGAACCTTACGTGAGCGGAGTGATGGCCCGCGGCTGTTCGGCAGACGGTTCGGTCATTTATGGCAGCACGTGGGACAACCTGGACTACGGCATGCTCTACTGGAAGGACGGTAAGGTCGATTGGGTCGGCAGCGACGTCCGCGAAGTGAGAACCGTCCAGATAGAAAACGGTATAGGCGAGATGATAGACTACAATATCGTCAACGGCATGATATGCACGGCGGAACTGACCAACATCAGCCCCAACGGCCGCTGGATTGCCGGTACCTACCGCACCGAGGACTACCCCTCACCGAGGAACTACGTACAGGCACGCTATCCGGCCTTCTTCAACACCGAAACGGGCACAACGACCATCGTAAAGGACTTCGGCGAGGGCAGTGCCGCACACGTTACGGACGACGGGCTGGGCATCATCCTCGTCGGAACCTTCCTGCCGAGTTCGGGCATCGTGTACGACATCGAGAATCAGGTGAGCCTCGGCTCCGTACAGGAATGGGTACTCGACAATTACCACATGGTCATCCCGATGTGCTACATCACCTATATGACCCCGGACAAATCCTCCATGATAGGGTCGGTTATAGAATACAGCGAACTCGGACCGCGTGTCGTAAGCTGGTACATGGCTCCTCCCGTGGAAAAATAGCCCCAAGGGACGTTTCCTGCCGGCGAAAGGCCGTCGGCAGGAGGCATCCCTCATCGATACCTCGCCAACCTTAAAAACAGAAGACAATGAAAACGAAAAAGATATTGCTCGCGGCGGCCGTCGCTCTCCTCGCCGCATCATGCAACAAAACGGAGACCGAAACGAAATCGCTCGAAGTTTCGCCCACCTCGCTCGAATTCGAGGCTGCGGGCGGCACGGTCCAGAACGTTACCGTCCAGGCCCAAAACGTAACATGGGAATACTCCGTATCCGCTGCCGCACAGGCATGGATGACCGTCTCACAGGAAGGAAACGTACTCACCGTATCCGTGGCCGACAACAACAAAGGGGAACAGCGGACAGGACAAATCAGGATACAGGTAACGGACGGCAGCAAACTGCCCGCACGCGGCGTAACCGTCACACAGCAGGCCAATGCCAACCCGCCGGAGATGTCCATCTCGGTGAATCCGTCTTCGCTGACCTTCGAGGGCGAAGGTGCTGCCCCGCAGGAGGTGACCGTAACCTCCTCTTCCGAAACACTGACATGGACGGCGGCGCCCGACGAAACATCCGGTGAATGGATAACGGTCGCCGCGGCAGGCGACAAGCTTACGGTCTCGGTCGCCGACAACCCCGACACGCAGCGCCGGTCGGGAACCGTCGTCATAACCCCGTCGGACGATGCCGCCGACAGCAAGGCCATTCGCATCATACAGGAGGGCAGGATTCTCCCGCCGTCGCTGACCGTATCCCCCTCCGACCCGATAGAGATACCCTATAACGGCATCGACGGCAAACTCTACGTATTGCTGACGGTAACCGCCGAGAATACGGAATGGTCGGCCAAAGCGACAGACGCGGAGGGGAACGCACTCGACTGGGCGACGGCCACCGCCTCGACCGGCGAAGGATACATCAATCTCTCTTTCACGCGCAACACCCAAAAACAACCGCGTTCGGGAATCCTCGTGGTCACCCCTACGGCCGAAGGGCTGAACGAACTGCGCATCCCCATCACCCAGACCGCGGCCCCAGACCACCTCACCACGCTGGACGGTGATCTCGACCTCACAACGCTGGGCCTTGACCACGGTTACTCCACGCTGATGCCGTATGCACCCGACGACACCCTCCAGCCGACCATCCAGTGGGAACTCAACCTCTTTTCCGAAGGGCTCTCCTTCAACCGCAATACCGGTGCAATCGAGGGCTCGGGTCACCGGCTCCACTTCATGCCCGTCACGGAACGAATCGAGATGAACGACGACGACA
>ENA-OOZY01001835-OOZY01001835.1-human-gut-metagenome-genome-assembly--contig:-NODE-1835-length-12029-cov-4.022632_pt1 | contig 12029 bp, 8 predicted proteins | sample MGYA00241047_ERZ501410 | MGnify/ENA primary metagenome ERZ501410 (study PRJEB25962, sample SAMEA2042621) | human gut metagenome | biome: human gut; feature: human-associated habitat; material: faeces... | reverse complement strand
GAAGAGGGTATTTCCTTCTTCCCTTTATTTTTGCCAATAAAAATTATACACTAACGTCTTAATTTATGAGACCATTATACTACTTCTACACAAATCGGCAATACTTTTCGCGCACAACATTTCAATATTTTTCCTTAATCTCAGCCATTTAAGCTGCAAAGACCAAGTTCCCACAATACCCCCTGCGCAATTTCGCGAAAATATGCGTGAGAGGGGGCATCGGTCTTCCGGATGGAAGGACGTAGAGATTTGGCATCCCCCTACTTACCAATCTTAATCTTCATTTTCAACAATTCTAAATATATTTTTCTTCAAAAATACCTCTCTTATTTTCAGATAATATTCATCTACTGTCATCCTAGTTGTCTCATATTTATTTTTTATTATGTCACATTTTTTTATCAGTTCCTCTTGTATTTGTGAAGGAATAATAGGTAACATTAATTGATACACATCTTTTCGACTTAATCCCGGAACACCCGTACTTCTTTTTTGTTTAGGAATTTGTCTAACATCAATAGCCATCAACATGTAATATACAAATTTTATATTATACGTATCATCTAATAAATTAACATAAAATGTTGTATCAATAGGATTGCAATTTTTTTCTTCCCATACAATTTGTCCTGCACTTCCTTTTCTACCAACAATAACACTTGGGCCTTCTACCAAATAGCTATTATGGGTTCCCACTTGTCCATTAGAACCCATAACCGGATATTCACCTGGTATACGATTTTCTTCTGGAAGATTTTTACCATATTCTAAACTAATTAGTTTAGAGAATTTTTTTAATTCATAATCACTTTCTATTTGAATCCGATTCAACAATGATGTATCAATTGTCTTATCAAATATTGGTGCTGAGAAATCCAGCAAATCTGGCATACCACATATAATTGTATGCGGTTGTTTTACTATTTCCTTTCCCAAGAAATTGTTACGTATCATCATATTAATTTTATTCTCGTCATTTAAATCCTGCGGATTAAATAATGGTGTCTTTATTTTATCAATTCCATGCTTTGAATCTTTCTGTCCTACATACTTTATTCCTTCATCTCCTTTTGTATCACTCCACCCATAACCGAGAAATTTTTTCAATTCAGTAGCAGATGTTGGCGATTTTACAACTACAACCGGTGAATGATTACTCTTTGCAAGTACATAAAAATATACTTTTTCTTTTTCTAAAGCAACTACATAATCATAAAATCTATCATGTAACTCCTTTTGTCGTTCTTCTTCTGAAAGTTTTTGAAAAGTTTCTTTTTGTATTCTATTAGTCCACTCCGCCGTTTTCTTGTATAGTTCTAAATATTCTACAAACACATCGGTTGACCATACAACACTTTTTTCATCATTACCTATAAACTCAATATATTGATTATAATCAATCCCCCTCATTTTACAGTAATCTTTTAACAAATTATCATCTTCAAATAACATATCCTTTGTCCGATCATTCTGAAACCATGAATCGACTCTATTTTTATAATGATTACTTTCAGGTGGATTTTCTTCTCTCTTCTTCATAAATAATGTAGCAGTATTAGTTCCCGTTTTTCCAAAAGTCTTCGTTCCAAACTCAACTATTGCATATATGTCAAAATATTTAAGTATTAATTCCCTTGCCTTAACCGATACCATATCTGGATTGTTAAGCAATGAAATTGGCAGAACAATAATAGCTATTCCTCCTGGCGCTAATAATTGATATGCCCTCTCCACAAAAAATGCTTCAATGACATCATTTGTCGAAATGCTATTCTTCCCAATAAACTCATAAAGTGAATATTCATTTCGCTCTCTCTCTGATAAAGTCTCTAGAAACCCCTTTACACTATATGGTGGGTTTGTAATAAGTAAATCGTAATAACCTTCCTTAATATTTTCATTTTCAGATAAAGCATCATCATACACAATATTAATATCTTTTTGACCATACATAAATGCTGATACTTTGGCCACTTTAGATAAACGATATTCTTTTTCAATTCCTAATATACTTCCATAATACTCTGTTATTCTATCATCCGGAAGATATTCTTTTACTCTACGAGCATACTCATTTAAAAAATGACCAGCTCCACATGCATAATCCAACATTTTTAATGTATGATTACCCTTTGATTTTATTATTTCCTCTAATGGTAATGTTGACACTAAGAATCTAACAATTGGTGTTGGTGTGAAAAACTGTCCCTCACTCTGCTTAATACCATCATCCAGAAATCCTTCAAACAAATCCCCAAGAAACTGATTAGGTTTTTCCGTTACAAGTTTGACATCTTGCAGCATTTTTACCATTTGAACTAATACTTGTGCATTTTTATAAAACAACTTTTCATTATAAACATCAATGAAAGAAAAATCATTATTTGTGTAAAACTTTAATTGTCTAAAGTACTTAAGTATAGTATCTTTGGTTGCATCCGGATCATTCAAAAAAAGCTTGAATGTTTCTTCAATAGTTGACTCATCAATATATGAAACTTCTTCTCCAAGAAATTGTTCCATTCCTTCTTTGTATAAAACCTGCAATCTATCTTGCAATTTATAATAATCATCATATTGTGGTCCCCCCCAGTAAAACTGAAGTTTATCTGAATTTCGTATTTCATCAACTATTTTTGCCAAAAACAAATTTACCAACTTATCAAAAGCATTTTCCCTTCCTGATACATTATGTTGCCTTAATATAGTAGTAAATTCATGATATTTTTTTTGTATATCATCATGACCTATTTCTGTAATATTGGAAATATCTCTTCCTTTTTCTTCAATTAAATATGGAATGCATGTATCCTCAAATATTCCATTTTTAAACGAATACTTTCCATATGTTATATTCCAAGCTGCAAATAACGATGATTTGTCATTCGCTTTTTCAAAAGAAATAGGTTCATCAAATGATTCAAGTGTTGCAGTATTGTCTTTTAATGAGATAATGTTGCTTTTTCTAACCAGTTCATCATTGTCCCAATTTGATGCATACATACATAAATATTTGGTTGACCTTTTTTGAACCGCATAAAAAAACAACTGATCCCCATCTTGTTCTGTTTTTTTCCAATAATTATCAAACTCTTTTCCCCATGTTTTGCATTCAATAAGCAAAAAAGATTCACCTGCATTATCCTTAACTAACACATCAGCCTTACCACCACCTCCTATATCATGTGGTGCCTCCCATTTAGGTTCCAATTCAATGCACTCTGGTTTATATCCCAGTTTTAACAATCTATACACACATTCCAAAACAACAAAATTCTCATTTTTTGTTAAATTACTTGTAGTTTCATCATTTACTATTACGCCATCTGGATATGTTATTTTCCCTTTTCCCGCAAAGTCAACCACTATCGTATATCCAAGAATTGTATTTTTATATGTATAAATTTCTTTTCTATGTGTAAACTCTAAAAAATCCAAAACCTTTTTTAAATTTTCTTTATTTATCATAACTTATGTTCCCCCGTTTTCCTTTCGTTTGAAGCAGCAATAACCTTATCAGCCTCTTTCAAGGCAGTTCTTCTTATAAACTCACTATATGAAGCATACGCCTCAAGTCTTGCAGCTTGTTTCAACTTATCCAGTTCTTCTTCACTAACCCTAATACTCATAGAAATTGTCTTGTTCATTTCAAAGCCCTCCTATGTTCAAAATTATATCATCCGTGTGCAACATTTACAATACAAATCGCCACGTTACAACATAAAAATAGCAGGTCTTTTTGCGCCTGCTACTTCCACATTTATTCATAGGACAACTACACATTTCATCTCATTATTTTACTATCCTCATCCGTATAAAAACCGTAGTCCACAACCTATCACTCCACCACGATTTGCCCCACTTTATCGCACTTCATCGCCACTTATAACTGTATCCACAGTCCTGCCGTGGCAAATGAAACATACTCTAATCATAATTTCTCATATCCTTTTAATACCTTTCAATACCCAAAAGTTCTGTACACATCAATAATATTGAAACAATATATAATTTTTGATTTTTCTCATTACACCTTATATTTTAACATTTCTTCTCTCGCAAAAGGTGCAAAAAAAGGTGCAATTTTTCAACTTTTACACCTCGACATTCTGGTGCTAGAAGTTAAAAAGATTTTCACCTTCCTCTTCCAGTTGCAAAATATCTGCGGCTTTTTCCTGCATAACTTTTTCATTTTCCACTTCTATCCCCTTACCCATTTCGTCTTTTGTTTTTCCGATATTCACTTGGTGCGGTTTTATAGCGTTCTTTAAACACTCTGTTAAATGTTCTCTGACTGTCAAAACCGCTGTCCAGACAGATATTCAGGATCGTATCACTGGTATTTACCAATCTTGTGCATGCATAACTTAATCTGGCATCATTGAGATACTGATTGAAATTACGGTGAAATGTTTTAGAAAACACCCTGGATAATACATACTTGCTCACTCCAAGATCGCGTGCCATATCTTCCAAAGAAAACTGTCTCCTAAAATTTCCTGATATATAAGATACAGTACGATAAATTAAGTCATCACTTCCCACACAACTTTTTTCCACCAATTCCATTTTTCCTATACATCTTGCCAGCACAATTTGAACATAAGCTTGAACAATCATAGGTTCGTTTTCTTCCATTTGGATAATCGCCTGAATTGCATTATAAACATCTGGTTCAATCTGCCCCGCACGAATAACCGGATATTTAGGAGCATATCCTTGTATTTTATCTTTAAATACTCCTGCAAAAGAAGACGGAACCAAGATATAATCCGCCCGGCTCGTTTTTTCTGAAAACACTTGATAATGATGAATAATATCAGAAAAGACAAATCCGATATCACCCTTTTCCATATGATATAATTCCTGCCCCACTCCCATCTCAAGTGTTCCTTCCGTTACGCACACAATCTCCAATGCATTATGTAAATGTGGAGATACATGTTTTGACACTCTTTGCGCCGCATATACCTCTTCCTTTGTTTCCTTAAACGTCAAATGCATCGATACATCTCCCCTTTATTACTTAATTGTTGATTTCCTCTGCAACATTTGTCTACATTTTCTTTTAATTTGGCAAGCATTCTTATCCATCGTGACCTATAATGAATTTGCAAACAAGGAAAGGAGGAATACAAAATGAGCAAATTCAAAAATTATATCAACAACCTTTTAGCTTTCTATAAAGGATACTTTGAGCATGTATATCATGCATAATCTGGCTAAAAGGACTATTTGTGAAAACTGAATACTGAAAAAGTAGACCACTTCACAAATGTGAAATGGTCCTTTTTTTATATGCACTCCAAAAATTTTTTGAAGGCAGCTTGTCCTTCCGGTGTTCTTTTGTAAACACCTGCGCATTCAAGCACTTTTGCAAACACAAATCCTATTTCCTTTTGCACGATTGCATGAAGATTCTCTTCTGTGATTTCATAGTTTGGCAGCCATTTCTCTGCCCACTCTGCATGTGATTTTGTCAAATCGCTTTCCCGCAGATCCTCATTCTGCAGAATTCTACGTTCCAGCTCCGCCATTTCCATTTGCAATCTAGCTGGGAGAACTGCCAGTCCCATCACTTCGATCAAACCAATATTTTCTTTTTTTATATGGTGATATTCCGGATGTGGATGATACACACCTAACGGAAACTCTTCTGTGGTAATATTATTTCGTAACACTAGGTCTAATTCAAACAGATCTCCTCTCTTTCTCGCAATCGGTGTGATCGTGTTATGTGGTACTCCATTGGTTTCGCTGAAAATAAATGCTTTCTCATCTGTATATCTGCGCCAAAGCATTAAAATATGATCTGCAGCCTTTACTATTGATTCGGTAATTTCTCCCTGCAGGCGAATCACAGACATAGGCCATTTTACAATTCCTGCATGAACGTCCGGAAATTGTTTTAATGAAAATTCCGTCTCATATGGAGCCTTTGCCATTGCAAATTCGTATCCGCCTCCTTGAAAATGATCATGGCTCAGTATAGAACCACCTACTATCGGGAGATCTGCATTCGATCCTGCCGTATAATGCGGAAACTGCCGCACAAAATCCAACAATTTGGCAAAAACCGCTTTATCAATTTTCATTGGAATATGTCGATCATTGAAAACAATACAATGTTCGTTATAGTACACATACGGCGAATACTGTAAATTGTACTGTTCTCCACACAATGTAATCGGAATAATTCTGTGATTTTGTCTTGCCGGATGAGAAATATGTCCGGCGTAACCTTCATTTTCTTTGCATAGCAAACAACTCGGATACCCCGATTTTTTTGCTTTTCCTGCCTTTGCAATATCACGAGGATCTTTTTCCGGTTTTGATAAATTGATGGTTATATCCATTGCACCAAATTCTGTATTTGCTGTCCATTTCTCATCCTTTGCAATTCGATCTTTTCTAATATAATTTGTTGCCTGGCTAAACTGATAATAAAAATCTGTTGCAGCTTTAGGAGATATATTGTATTTATCCCAAAACTGCCTGCGAACCACAGAGGGATGGGGTGTCAATATTCCCATAATCTTTGTATCAAACAAGTCCTTTTCCGTAATTGTTTCTTCCTCCAGCATCCCCTGCCGACATGCATATTCCAACATATCGTTTAAAATCTGTGACAATTCTCTTTCTGATCTAACCTCTTTCGCTGTTCCTTCATGCTCTGTCAATTGAAATAATTCCAGAAGGCGATTCGTCACATATACTTCATCTTCCGGATCAACCAATCCCTGGTTCAATCCATACGCCACAAGCTCATTGATATACTCATTAATCATGACACTTCCCCCCTTCACACATTCTGATATCCATTTGGATGACTTTTATGCCATTTCCATGCCGTACCGATAATTGTTTCCAAATCTGCATATTGCGGATTCCATCCTAACATTTCCCTTGCTTTTGCACTGGAAGCGATCAACATAGATGGATCTCCTGCTCGACGTGGTTCTTCCTTCGCCGGAATTGGATGTCCTGTCACTTTTCTTGCAGTTTCCACAACCTCTTTTACCGTAAAACCAACTCCATTTCCAAGATTGAATATATTGCTGTCATTTCCATCACAAAGATACTTCATTGCAAGAATATGAGCCTGTGCAAGATCATTTACATGAATATAGTCTCTGACACAAGTACCATCCTTTGTGTCATAGTCCGTTCCATAAATAGAAATATACTCTCTCTTTTCATTTGGCACCTGCAAAATTAAAGGAATAAGATGTGTTTCCGGATTGTGAGCCTCTCCAATCTTTCCATTAGGATGAGCCCCACAAGCATTAAAATAACGCAAGGACACAAATCTTAAGTTATGTGCATTTGCCGTCCATTTAAACATTTTTTCCATAGATAATTTTGTTTCACCATAACAATTTGTCGGAAGTGTACGATCCGATTCCATAATAGGAATTCGCTCCGGTTCTCCATATGTTGCCGCTGTAGAAGAAAACACTATCTTATCTACGCCATGTGCAACCATACTCTCCAACAGCACTTCTGTACCACAAAGATTATTACTATAATATTTCAATGGTTTTATCATACTTTCGCCCACTTGCGAATTAGCTGCAAAATGAATAACTCCTTCAATATTTTCTTTATCAAATACAGAGTCAATAAAAGCCCGGTTACGAATATCTCCTTCATAAAACTTTGCTTCCGGATGAACCGCTGCTCGAAATCCTGTTTCAAGATTATCTACAACCACCACATCCTTTCCTGCCTCGATCAACTCATAAACAGTATGTGAGCCAATATATCCAGCTCCACCTAATACTAAAATGCTACCCATAACCATTCCTCCTTGTCTTTCTTGAGTATCTTACATCACTTGAATTCCACCATATTTGCGAATTTTAAGTACATCACAAGCACCATCTCCAAACACCTTTTCCATCTGTGTTTTATATAATGTAACAATATCATTTGGTACAAATGCCTGTATTGTTCCGGCAAAGCCACCACCATGCACCCTGTTTGCTCCCTGCACGCCTAAAATCATATCACTGACAGCCAATGCAATAGAAACATTCTGATGTTCCACATCATGGCACACATACACATTCTGCAAATACTTATAAGAAGAATCACCTGACTCTTTAACTAATCTTAAAAATTCTCCAAATCTATTCTCTCTCAATGCTGCCACTTCTTTTTGCACACGCTCATTTTCACACACATAGTGAACAACTCTAAGTGCTGCTCTATCACCAGCCTTTTCCCTGATTCCTGGCAAATTTGCAAGTATTTCTTTTTTTGAAACTTGTCCAAGCACTTCTTTTCCAAGACAGGCTGCTGCTTTTTTCATTTCTTCCGGAATTGCTGCATACTCCGCTGTCAAATCAGCATGGGAGCCTTTCGTATCGGTAATACAAAGACTATATCCCTGAGCATCCAGATCAAACTCAATCCGCTCTACAAAAGGTGCGGTCGGATTCTGAAAATTGATATGTGCCAAGCTGCCTACAGAGCATGCCATCTGATCCATCAAGCCACAAGGTTTTCCAAAATATACATTTTCCGCAAACTGTCCAATCATGGCGATTTCAATCGGCGAAATTTTACCATCATTAAACAAATAGGATAAGATGGTTCCCATCAACGTTTCAAATGCAGCCGAGGAAGATAATCCCGCTCCGATCAGCACATCACTGGTGACAAAAGCCTGAAAGCCTCCTATCTGATACCCATATTCTTTTGTTTTTGCTAATACCCCTCGAATCAGTGCATTTGTTGTTACCGCCTCGTCCTCTCTCCTGTCCAGATCATCCAAATCTATCGTAATCAATTCATACCCATCCGATATAACTTTGACGCATGGTTCTTTCAATTTCTGCACAATAGCAATCGCATCATTGTTGATGGACGCCGCCAGCACCTCTCCACATTGATGGTCTGTATGATTTCCACCAATCTCGCTTCTTCCCGGTGCACTAAAGACAGATACCTCACCTTCGCCAAAATGTACCGTATAACTCTCCACTGCTTTTATATAACGATTTCTTTCATACGATATCTTCTTTTCATCTACATAGATATCTTTCAGTTTTGCATCATACAATCCATCTTTTAATTTTTTCACTAAATCCTGTGTCACCACAAAACCCATCTCCTTTTCTTTTCCTTTCGTAACAAAAAGCATTGCCTGTAATTGTTTATTCAATTAAGACAATGCTTTCCTGTTACCAATTTCTGCTCATTACTGCTGAGCGGTTTCTACTGTAATTCCCTTTTCTTTTTTGATCTTTGCATTTGTCTCCTCCACATTCATTCTGGAAAGGATAAACATAATAAGTACATCAAAGATCAGTGGCAGCCAAAGATACATAAACTGCATCATATTCAACGCGGACTGTGGCTGTACAGCATGTGTTCCCACATAGCCACTAAGTTCTAAGAGCCATCCTACGACCGCCGTTCCAATACCTCCGCCAATCTTAACGCCAAGTGAAGTACAGGAATACATCGTACCCTCCACATGCTTTCCCCGTGTCAGGTAGGTATACTCGGAACAAGATGCGATCACTGCATTCATGTCTCCCTGCCAAGGTCCCTGTCCTAATGCTGCTAATGCTGTAAATGCCATCATCAAAGGAATACTTCCCATATATCCGGCAACAACAACAAGAGCTCTGCCAATCACGGCAAGGATGTAACCTCTCAAGTTCAGCTTATACATACCATTCCACTTTCCAACCAGTGTTGGTGTAAAGATTAATGCAATGATAAGAGGAATGTTTACCGCCCAGGCAAATTGTCCAAACAGATTTTTGTTTTTCAAAACCCAGGTCATATAATAAATACCGGCACCGATCATTGCACTGTATAACTGCTGCAAAATATAAGTACCACAGATCATCAGATAAAATTTATTCTTTACCAGCAGCTTGAATGCTTGAACCAGCCCATATTTTTCCTCTTCACCTGTTGTGTCTCCTTCATTTAATTCCTCTTCCGGAAGTTCTTTAACAGATAATGCGGAAATAGTATTCACAACTAATCCGATCACTGCATAAATAATTGCAACCATACGCCATGCGGCTGCATCTCCACCACATTTTGCAACGAATCCAACAGTAACTGCTTGAATCAGAAGACTGGTTGAAAAAGCAAAAATGAAACGGTAAGAACCCATCTGCACACGCTCTTTACTGTTCTTGGTAACAAGTGATGTCAGAGCAGAATAAGCAATGTTATTTGCCGTATAAAACACGCCATTCAACAGCGTATACGCAATAAAGAACCACGCATACTGTGCCGTCCTGCCAAGACTTGTTGGAACTGCAAAACAGGCTACCAATGTAATTGCACAACCAATGTAACCATACAGCATCCATGGTCTTGCCTTTCCCATCTTACTATGCGTCTTATCAATCATTGATCCAAAAAAGATGTCTGTAAATCCATCGAGTAATTTGGAAACGGCAATCAGTGTTCCCACTATACCGGATGCCAATCCAATCGTATCTGTCAGATATACCATCACAAATGATGTCAGGAATGCATACACTACATTTCCCGCAATATCACCAGATCCGTATCCTATCTTGTTGTACCATTTTAAGTATTTCTTTTCCTCCATAAGAATCGCTCCTTCACTATTTGTTATTTAGAAACAATTTGCTTTGGCTATCAAGTGTCTTGTATTATCCTTTTACAAACGGAATTAATTCAAACTGAAACTGAAATGCTTCCTCATCAAACCGATATTTATCCATGACATCCGGTCCGCAGCTATTTGAACCAATTCCATTCATTGCATAATCCATACAGAATACGGTGCTATCCGATTCTTTCAATTCATAATTGTGCGATACCCGTTCCAACTCCTCCTGTGTATAAACAGAAGCGTTAAACGAAAATGGATTCTTTGAAACTGCTGCAATTCCACATTGACCATTTGTAATCTCTACATAATCACAGTCATAATGGCTTCCATTCTCCTGTGGACGAATATAATCTTCATGCATCTGAGCCACCTTCGAACGGAACAATCCATGACAGGAAGCCTGGTGTTTATCCCGGTAGCTTTCCTGTGGTCCCATTCCAAAATAAGTAATCTCATCCATTTTCTTATTCAAAAACATCCGAATTCCAAACCTTGGCAGATCCGGGAATTCTTTATCTTTTACTGCCTCTATAACCGCCTCTATTTTCCCGTCTTCATTGATCTTCCATGTCATTTCCACATCCAAAATCTTTTGTACGGTATCAGCTACTACTGCCAGATGCTCCATGATCAGCACACCGTGCTTGTTCTGAAGCACCTCTATACGGTATGCTCTGGTATAGGCAGCATCATAATGTGCCTTTTCCCATTCCAGTTTTATATACATATCGTTATCCGTCGGAGCCCGCCAAATATTCAATTCCATTGGATGGTTAATATAACTTCTTCCGGCAAACTGCATGTCCTCAAACAATCCGGTACGCTTATCTAAAACATAAGTAAAATCCTTTGCCTGTAACACGAGCTGCTTATCGTTTTCCTTAACAGCAATGGTTCCGATTACTTTTTCCTGCTCCAGCCACTTTACAGCCTGTCTGTTTCTATCATCCTCATTTGCAAGCTTCATTTCATCAAAACCTAATTCATACCCCTGTTCAAGCAACGGCATTTCCTTTTTCAACCGGTAAATAAGCTTCAGATAAATCTTACCGGTATTTGGAACCTGCAGCTTCAACTCCACTTCCGCATCGCTATGGGGTGATGCAACAACATTTGCCAGTTTTCCTTTTTCCACAGTCAAGCCATCCTGTGTCATTTCATAGAAAATATCCACATAATCCTTCAAATCATCAAAATCCATATAATTGTGAAGAACTATCTGTCCGTTTTCTTGGTCATAAGATACGATTCTCACCGGACGATAGACATTTTTATATTCCAGCAGTCCCGTATGCGGCGTACGATCCGGATAGACCAGCCCGTCCATACAGAAATTGCCATCATGAATGGTTTCTCCATGATCCCCTCCATAATAATATCAAGGATGATGAGGTCAAAGGGCTGGGCCTTGGCC
>ENA-OOZY01001830-OOZY01001830.1-human-gut-metagenome-genome-assembly--contig:-NODE-1830-length-12050-cov-3.941059_pt1 | contig 12050 bp, 18 predicted proteins | sample MGYA00241047_ERZ501410 | MGnify/ENA primary metagenome ERZ501410 (study PRJEB25962, sample SAMEA2042621) | human gut metagenome | biome: human gut; feature: human-associated habitat; material: faeces... | reverse complement strand
TGATCACCGTCTCCCCCGGCCGTACCTGGGACGCATCGTCCACCTGCCGGGCGCCCAGTGCCTCCAGCTCCTGCACCACATGGGCGTTGTGGATGATGCTGCCCAGCATGACGCAGCTGCCCTTTTCCCGGGCGGTCTGCTCCGCCAGCTTCACCGCCCGCTCCACGCCATAGCAGAACCCGGCGGACTTTGCCAGTATCACACGCATGTCACACCGCCCAGCTCATAGGCCCGACGCATGACCTCATCGGTATTAGCCTGATACTCCTCCACGGTGCCCTTGCGGCCCGTATAGGCGGGGGCAAAGGGCTTGCCGAAGGTGATGACGGTCTTGCGGAACAGCCGCTTCTTCGTGCCGATGAACACCGGCACCATCTTCACCCCGGCGCGGATGGCCATCATGCCGGCGCCGCTCTTGGGCGTCACCTGCCCGGGCTGCTTCACCCGCGTCCCCTCCGGGAAGATCAGCAGGTTCCAGCCGTCCCGCAGGCTGGTGATGGCTGTCTTTACCGCGTTGATGTCGCTGTTGCCCCGATCCACGGGGAACACGCCGATGTTCCGCAGGAACCACCCCACCACAGGGATGGAGAACAGCTGCTTTTTTGCCATGATCCGCACGTTGAAGTTCTGGGGCATGGCCAGCACCAGCAGGATGGGGTCCCACGCGCTGGAGTGGTTGGCGCACAGGATCGCCGCCTCGTCCTCCAGATTCTCCGTACCCCGCAGCTCCACCGGCCGGAAAAACAGCACCAGAGGCCGCAGGATGCTCCACGCTCTGGCATAGAACTTATTCCTCAATTTGATACACTCCCCCGTATCACGTCCAGCAGCAGCGCAAGGCTGGCGTTGAAATCCATGGAACTGGTGTCCACCATGATGGCGTCGTCCGCCGCCCGCAGCGGTGCGGCGGCGCGATGGGTGTCGTTATAGTCCCGCTCCTCCATCTCCCGCAGCACCTCCTCGTAGGGCTTGGGCGTGCCCCGCTGCTGCAGCTCCAGCTCGCGGCGCTTCGCCCGCACCTCCACATCGGCGTAGAGGAAGATCTTCACGTCCGCGTCGGGCAGCACCACCGTGCCGATGTCCCGCCCGTCCATGATGACGCTGTGCTCCCGCGCCAGAGAGCGCTGCATCTCCATAAGGAAATCCCGCACGCCCTGAATGGCGGAGACGGCGGAGGCGTACATGGATATCTCCGGCAAGCGGATGTCCGCCGACACGTCCTCCCCATTCAGCAGCATGCGCTGCACGCCGTCGGCGTCATGCGCCATGCCGATGCGGATGTCCGGCAGCGCAGCCAGCACCGCCTCCGTGTCCTTCGGGTCGATGCCGCGGCGCTGCACATACAGGCCGATGGTGCGGTAGATGGCCCCGGTGTCCACATACAGGATGCCCAGCCGCTCCGCCGCCGCCTTGGCCAGCGTGCTCTTGCCCGCGCCGGAGGGCCCGTCAATGGCCACGGCGTATCGTTTGTCATTCATGCGCTTCATCCTCATTTCTCCGCGGCGGAAAGCCCCGCCAGATATCCGGTCGCCCACGCGATCTGCAGATTGAATCCTCCCGTGTAGGCGTCTACATCCAGTATTTCACCGGCGAAGTACAGTCCCTCCACCAGCTTGGAGGCCATGGTGCCGGGCACCACCTCCCCCACCTTCACGCCGCCGGCGGTGACGATGGCCTCCGCCACAGGGCGCGGGCCGGTGAGGGCCACCGTAAAGTGCTTCAGCGCCCGCACCAGCGCGCGGCGCTGCTCTTTTGTCAGGCTGTTGGCCTTCTCTCCCTCCGGCAGCGCCAGACGGCGCAGCAGCACCGGCACCATGCTCCGGTGCACCAGTCCGGCCAGGATGTTGGCCATGTCCCGGTTGGGGTTCTCCCCGATGTCCCGCAGGATACGGCTGTCCAGCTTCTGCTCATCCAGCGCCGGCTTCAGGTCGATGGACAGGCGGTACTGCTCCTTATCCCAGCGGCGCAGATGGGCGCTGGCGGACAGCACCAGCGGCCCGGACACGCCAAAATGGGTAAACAGCATCTCACCGAACTCCCGAAACACCGGATTATTCTTCCCGTTGAGCACCGTGGCCTCCACGTTCCGCAGGCTCAGGCCCTGCATGGCGGCGCAGTCGGCATCGCTGCTCTCCAGCGGCACCAGCGAGCCTCTGGGCGCCGTGATGGTGTGGCCCAGCGCCGCCGCCATGGCATAGCCGTCGCCGGTGGAGCCGGTGCCGGGATAAGACACGCCGCCGGTGGCCAGCACCACGGCGTCCGCCGGATGGTGCTGCCTGTCGCTCTGTACGCCGGTGACGCGGCCGCCCTCTGCGGTGATCTCCACCGCCCGCTCCCGCAGGATGCGCACCTTCAGCCGCCGCAGCTCCCGCTCCAGCGCGCCGGAGATATCGAAGGAACGGTCGGACACGGGGAACACGCGGTTCCCCCGCTCCACCTTCAGCGGTACGCCCAGCGTCTCAAAAAACGCCATGGCGTCCTGGGGCGTGAACCGGGTCAGGGCGCTGTACAGAAACCGTCCGTTGCCGGGGATGTTGGCCATCAGCGTCTCCTGATCGCAGTCGTTGGTCACGTTGCACCGGCCCTTGCCGGTGATATTCAGTTTCTTGCCCAGCCGCTCGTTGGGCTCCAGCAGCGTCACCTGCGCGCCCTGCCGGGCGGCGGTGATAGCCGCCATCATACCGGCGGCGCCGCCGCCGATCACTGCGATCTCAATCATCGTCCTCTTTCCCGAAGATACTGTACTTCGACCATACCTGCTCCATATCCGCCAGCGCGGCGGACAGCTCCTCCCTGCGCTGCCGGCCCACCGCCAGGATCAGCGCGTTCAAAAGGCTCAGCGGCGCCGCCATGGAATCCACGAAGGAGATCATATCACTGGGCGCCAGCAGCGACAGCGTGGCCATCTGGTACATGGGTGACATGGGACTGTCGGTAATGGCGATGACATCCGCCTTGCGGGAGCAGGCGAACTGCACCGCGTGGATGGCCATTTTGGAGTACCGGGGGAAGCAGATGCTCAGCAGCACGTCTCCCGGCCCGATGTGCACCAGCTGCTCGTAGATCTCACCGGCGGCGCTGCTCTGCACCAGCGTGACGTTCTCAAAGATCAGGTGCATGTAGAAATTGAGGTAGCCCGCCAGAAACGAGGACGACCGCACACCCAGGATATAGATGTGCTTGGCGTGGAGCAGCTTGTCCACCACTCTTTCAAATTCCTCGCGGTCCAGCTCCTCGATGATGTCGTGGATGCTGTTCATGTCCCGCTGCATCACGCTGCCCAGGATATCCGAGCCGCTCATCTGGTCGCTGGACACCTGGATGCGCTGGATGGACGTGAGCTTGCCCCGGATCAGCTCCTGCAGGGCCTTCTGCATGTCGGGGTAGCCGTTATAGCCCAGCTCCGCCGCGAACCGCACCACCGTGGATTCGCTGACCTGCGCCGTCTGTCCCAGCTTGTTGGCGGTCATGAACGCCGCCTTGTCATAGTTTTCCAGAATGTAATTGGCAATACGCTTCTGTCCTTTGGAAAACGTGTCCATCCCGCTGCGGATGGTCTGCAAAACGCTCCTATTCATGAACATCGCCTCCTTTAATGCCTTGTAGTTCTTTATCTGTTAAGTATCTCCACTTGCCGGTCGGAAGGTCGCCCAACAGCAGGGCATCCTCCTGCACCCGCTGCAGCCGCGTCACATGCAGGCCGATCCTGGCACACATCCGGCGCACCTGCCGGTTCTTTCCCTGATGGATGGTCACCCGCAGCAGAGCCTGTCCCTCGCGGCGGCTGACCTCCTCCGCCTGCGCCGGCGCGATCGGTTCACCGTCCAGCTCCCTGATGGCCATGAGCCGCTCCGCCGCGCCGCGTATGTCGCCCCGCACCGTCACCAGATAGACCTTGTCCACCTCGTGCCGGGGGTGCAGCAGCCGCTGGGCCAGATCGCCGTCGTTGGTGAACAGCAGCAGCCCCTCGGAGTCCCGGTCCAGCCGCCCCACGGGGTATACCCGCGCGCCGCAGCCGGCCACCAGCTCCGCCGCCGTCCGCCGTCCGTACTCGTCGGACAGCGTGGTCACATAGCCCCGCGGCTTATTGAGCATCAGATACACCGGTGCCGCCGTTTCCGGCAGCGGTCTGCCGTCCACCGTGACGGTGTCCGTCTCCGGATCGGCCCGGTCACCGACAGCGGCCGGCCTGCCGTTGACACGGACGCGGCCCGCCGCGATCCATTCCTCCGCCGTCCGCCGGGAGCACAGGCCGGCGGACGCTATCAACTTTTGCAGCCGTTCCGTCATGTGTCTCCCATCTCCTGCCATGCAAATGCGTCCCACACCGCTGTCACAGGCCGGTGCAGGCGCAGCAGCACCGTCTGTACGGCGCCACGCGGCGCCGTCAGCCGGAAGCCGTATTCATACAGTGCCGCGTGGTCGGCCCAGTCGTCGCCGTCCCGCAGCGTCACCGCAATGAGGCGGCAGCCGTCCCGCTCGGCGCAGGACACCAGCGTGCGGCCCGCCGCCCTGGTATACCCGGTCTTTAGGCCGACGCAGCCCTCCACCTGCCGCAGCAGGCGGTTGTGGTTCTCCATGGTGCGCTGGCCGATGGTAACGGCCCTGCTGGAACAGATGCGCCGGAACGTAGGCTCCTCCATGGCCGCAGCGGCCAGCACCGCCATATCCCGCGCCGTGGAGTAGTGTCCCTCGGCGTCCAGTCCGTTGGGATTGGCGAAGCTGGTGCGGGTCATGCCCAGCGCCGCCGCCTTTTCGTTCATCAGCGCCACGAACGGCTCCAGCCCTCCGGCACACTCCGTCAGGGCCAGCGCCGCGTCGTTGCCGGAGCACAGCAGCAGGCCGTACAGCAGCTCCTCCACCCGCACTGTTTCGCCGGGCTTCAGGTACATGGACGAGCCCTCGGTCATGTGCGCCCGGGTCACGGTGATGGTGTCGTCCAGTCCCGCCTGCTCCAGCGTCACCAGCGCCGTCATGATCTTGGTGGTGCTGGCAATGAGCATCTGCTCATCGCCGTTCTTTTCGTAAAGCATCTGCCCCGTGTCCGCGTCCAGCAGGACAGCAGCCGTGGCGGAGACCTCCACAGCCTCCGCCACAGCTGGCAGCATGCACAGGAACAGGCACAGGGGCAGCATCGCCCGCAGCATCTTGGCCCACATAGGATCACCCTTACTTCGTTAGGATCATCCCAGTATATTCGGCCCCGTGCGAAAGTATTTTACCTCAGAAATCCGCCTTTTCCCGCTTCTTGTCGATGAAGCCCTCCACGCGGTCCATGACCTGTGGCACCATCTCCACGATGCGGTCCACGGTGGTGATGGCGGGGGTGCCCACGGGCAGCATGCGGGTCACGCCGTCCTTGACCACCAGAAACGCCATGGGTTCCACCCGGACACCGGCAGCCGCACCGGCCCCAAGCTTGTCGGGCTGCTTGCCGTAGTCACCGCCGCCGCAGCCGAAACCGAAGCTCAGCCGGGACACGGGGATCAGGGTCACGCCGTCCGCCGTGACGATAGGCTCGCCCACCACGGTGTTGGAGTCCACCATCTCGCGGATCTTGCCCATGGACGCTTCCATCATTGCGCTGATCGCGTTCTTCTTCTCGTTCATTTCCATGCTGTACGCTCCTTTTCCTCAGTTCGTTGTATGGGTCGCGTCCGCACCGGCGGGCGCCTGGTCTTTCGTGTCCTGCGCGGCCTTCTTTTCCTTGGCGGCCAGCTTCTCCCGTGCGGCCTTCTCCTTCCGGAAGGCCATAAACCACCGCAGCGCCGGCCCGGCAAAGGCAAAGCCGATGGCCAGCAGGTCGCCGATGCGGAAACTCAGCCCCACCTCACCGCTGGCGCGGGTATCCGGGGCGTTGAAGTCCGTCTCCAGATGGATGCGGGGATCCGGCATGTTGGTCAGCTTCTCCAGCTCCGGCATCACCGTCCACATGGCCGCGTTGGCCCAGCCGTAGGTCTCTGCCGTCTGCGCGGGGTCGTCGCCGCCGAAGCACACCGACAGCCGCAAGGGGTCGATGCGCAGCCGCTGCCGCGTTTTCCGCAGCCCCCGCTTCAGGGACTCCCACACAGCCGGCAGCGCGCTGCGGATGTCGCCCGGTGTCAGCGCCGGCTTTTTTCGCTTCTCGTCCGCCGGTTTTTCCTTCTTCTCCTTGGGGGGCTTCGCTTTCCCAGGCTTTTCCGCCCCCTTTTTTTCCGGCTTCGGCACCAGCTGCAGCCGGACGGGACCCGCCATGGCCGTGACGTACAGTTCATCGCCGAAGCGGACGTGTACGCCCACGCGCAGCAGGAGCAGCAGAAGTATCAGTACTGCCAGTATGCCCAATATCCACAGCGCGGCCAAGCGGGTCACTCCTTTCCCTTATTCTTCTCCCGTCTCCGCCGGGAGGTTCCCCTCGTCATCCAGACGCATCTGGCCGTCGGCCTCCAGACCCGGCAGCTGGGGCAGATCCTCCAGCGAGTCCAGATGGAACGCCCGCAGAAATGCCTGGGTCGTCCGGTACAGCCGGGGCCGTCCCGGCACCTGCAGCCGCCCGCACTCCTCGATGAGGTGCCGGTCCAGCAGCAGCCCCACGGTGTAGGAGCTGTCCACGCCCCGGATCTGATCCACATACGCCCGTGTGGTGGGCTGGTAGTAGGCGATGATGGTCAGCACCTCCAGCGCCGGCTGGCTCAGCTTGGCGGGCTTCCGTATCTCGAAGGCCTTGCGGATCTGATCGCCATACTCCGGCGCGGAGCACAGCTGGTAGCTGTCCTCCATCTTCAGAAGGCGGATGCCCCGCCGCTCATAGCTGTAATAGTCCTGCAGCCGCTGGAGCACCAGCTCCGCCGTGGGCTTGTCCAGATCCAGCGCCACGCAGACCCGGTCGATGCCCACCGGCTCCCCGGAGGCAAAGAGGATGCCCTCCACTGCGGCCTCGATCTCTTTCATTTCCCGTGTATCCATGCGTCTCCCCTTACATCAGTTCTTCCGGTACGTCGCCCTCGCAGGTGACGGTGCAGTCGCTGGCGGAGCCGGCCAGCCGGATCAGATTGTTCCGGCACAGCTCCAGCACGGCCATGAACGTGGCCACCAGCTCACTGCGGCTCCTGCTGCCCCGGAACAGCAGCAGAAAGCGGGTGATGCCGCCCTGCTTCAGGCGGCGGATGATCTCCCGCGCCTTCGTCTCCACGGGGTACGGCTCCCGCTTGACGATCTCGTCAAAGGCCTTCAGCGGCGGCGCCTCCTCCACCTGGCCCCGGCGGTCCGTGACCTCCTGCATGGCCAGGATCAGATCCGCCGGCTCCTGCTCGTACTCGTAGATCTTCCCCCGCTCCATCGGCTCCGGCGGGCGGGTCAGCACGTTGCGGCCGAACTCCCCCATGGGGCCGAGACGCTCCGTGATGTAGCGTACCTTGGCGTAGGCATCGCCCCGCTTCCGCTCCTCCAGAGACTGGATGAGGGCGTCCATCTCGCTCTGGGCCTCCTCGTCCTCCAGACTCAGCAGCATCCGGGTCTTGATGTACATCAGGTGGGCGGCCATGGTGATGAACTCGCTGGCCACCTCCAGATCCATCTGCTTGCGCTTTTCCAGATAGTCCAGATACTGCTCCAGGATCAGGGCGATGGGGATGTCCTGTATCTCTATCTTATTTTTGCTCAGCAGGAACAGGATAAGATCCAGCGGCCCCTCGAAATCCTCCAGCGGCTCGCTGGCCCTGGTCTGCACCACCTTTTCCAGCTTGAAGATCGGATTGTCCAACAGCGTTTACCCCTCAGAAGCCGACGATGCGGCAGAATAGCTCGAATACCCAGCGGATAGCGGCGTCCAGCGCGTTGCTGCCGATGCCCACGGAGATGATGACCACCAGCAGCACCATGCCCAGCTGCTCATAGCGCATCAGCCAGTTGTAGGCCCTGTCCGGCAGCAGCACTGCCGCCACCTTGGAGCCGTCCAGCGGCGGCACCGGCACCAGATTGAAAAGCCCCAGACCCACCGACAGGGACGCGGTGTTCACCAGGAACGAAAACAGCGTCTCCGGCAGCGTGCCTGTCACCACCGCCCGGACGTAGACCAGCCGGGCCGCCAGCAGCAGAAGAAGCGCCAGCAGGAAATTGGACACCGGCCCGGCCAGTGCCGTGACGGCCATGCCCTCCTTGGGCTTTTTGAAGTAGTTGGGGTTCACAGGCACCGGCTTGGCCCAGCCGAACCCCGCCACGATCATCATGAAAAAACCGATCCAGTCGATGTGCCGCAGAGGGTTGAGGCTCAGCCGGTGGGCCCGCTTGGCCGTGGGGTCGCCCAGGGCGTAAGCCGCAAGGCCGTGGCACGTCTCGTGGATGGTCAGGCACAGGAACACGGAGGCCAGCCGCAGCAGGATGCTCTCCAGCGAGCCGAAGTCCAGCGCGTCCCATAAATTCGTCAGATATTGCAAGAACGGTTCCTCCCGGTAAAACGCGGCGCGTATGCGCAGAAAATACGCCCCGCTGCGATAGTCCTCTGCATTATAGCAAATATTCCCGCAAAACACAAGAAAAAATCACCCGGACCCCCTGTACATTGTCACCGAAATGACCCGGATGTAACCATTTTGTATCCAACTTACCACCGCTTTGTCTTTTTCCTGTAAGGATGCGTACCGGTTTCTCTGGTAAGGTATAGACAAGAAGAAAAAGTACATCATCTATCCGCTGTAAGAAAGGAGAACACAAAATATGGGAAACATGAAGCTGATCGTCGGTCTGGTCGTTCTTTGTCTGGTGTCCGCTGTGGCGGCCTTCCTTCTGCCCAATGCCGTTGGCATGCTGCTCTCCTTCGTGAGCATGGGCGCGGCTGCCGCCATCGCCGTTCTGGCCGTTGTGGCTTTCGTGCGGCTGCTCACACAGCGCCGTGCGTTCTGATACAGGCCCTCCCACCTGTGATCCGAACCCCCAGATCCCTACCCCGGCGGGACAGGGAACGCGCGCTGCGTTCCCTGTCCTTTTTTGCGTCTCCGGTTGCAAACGCCGGCAAAACCGGTTATACTCCCGTCATAAAGAAATACAAAGGAGCATCGACATGAAGGTACGTCTCAACGAGGACGAGGAGATCGTCCGCACCATCCGCGAGGGGCTGCGCCGCACCGGCGGCTACTGTCCCTGCCGCCTGGCCCGCACGGAGGAGAACCGCTGCATGTGCAGGGAGTTCAAGGACCAGATCGCGGACCCCGATTACGAGGGCTACTGCCACTGCCGCCTGTACTACAAGGAAAAGTGACCGTATGACGGAAAACAGGGCCGCGCGCATGCGCGGCCCTTGGCCTGTTTATCCTCTTATCATTTCCCGGATGAGCCCGATGACCGTCAGCACCACGCCGCCCAGCAGCATGAAATCCGCTATGTTCCATACCAGCCGTCCCAGCTTCTTCCCGGCGCCGGGCAGCTGCACATAGTCCGTCACGCTGCGCCGGTGGCGAGCATGATGACTGCGCCGGAGAAGATGCCGGTCAGCAGCACGACGAACACGTTGATGCCCGCCACGCCGCCGGTGAGCACCAGCAGGATGCCCAGCCGCGCCGGGCCCAGCCGCCGCTCCACATGGGGCAGCAGCAGTATGGCCGCCGCGATCCAGATCAGCAGCGGCACCCACCGCAGCACGGCCCGGTAACGGCTGCCCGCGCCCATAAAGAATCCCGGATTCTCCAGATGGGTCAGGCGCAGCAGCTTTCCGTTAAAATGCAGCTTTTCCCGGCGGGCCAGTCCCTTCAGCACACGGTCCAGCACCAGCAGCGCCGCCGTGACCGCAATGGCGATGCGCATACCGCTCACCTCCTGCCCCGGCGGATGGTGAAGCCGAACACCAGTCCGCACAGGCCGCCCACGATATGGGTGATCTGGGAGATATTATCCTGCTTGAAAAGGCCGTCCATGATCTCACCGCCCAGATAGAAGATGACCACCAGGATCAGCGTGATGGGGATCTCGCCCCGGCGCATGGCGGTGAAGGAGGACAGCACGATCATCATGAACACCACGCCGCTGGCACCCAGCAGCACCGAGCCGGGGAAGAACACGAAATGCACCAGTCCCGTGACCAGCGCGGTGACGGCGATGGTCCACACCATGGTGCCGCTGCCGTACTTCTCCTCCAGCCCCGGCCCCACCAGCAGTATCAGCAGCATATTGCCCATGTAGTGCTCATAGTCCGCGTGTCCCAGCACATGCCCGAAGAACCGCACATACGTCAGCGGGTCGGACAGGGACGAGCGGTACACGGAGAAATACTGGTATGTAGCAGCGCCGTCCGTCCAGTTCCCCAGCAGCAGAGCCAGCAGGCTCAGCAGCGCGAACGTCAGGATCACCGGCGCGTTGAAGCGTATCACGATCTTTTTCAAACAGTTTCCCTCTTTTCAAACGCGATGGGAATCATTATACTATACGAAGCGGAAAATGTAAACCAAAGGAGGCACATAAATGTGAAAAAATGGATCAAGACCGCGCTGTGCATCGTGCTGGCGCTGGTGCTGCTGGCGGCGGGCTATGTGGCCTATGTGTTCATCGACTACCACCGCATCGGCGATATGTCCCTGACCCCCGTGAACGCCGATACGGCCGCGCCCTACGTCCGGACCGGCACGCCCTACACTGCGGTGTCCTACAACATCGGCTTCGGCGCTTATGAGGCCGACTACGGCTTCTTCATGGACGGCGGCACCGAGTCCCGGGCCTGGAGCGAGGAGCTCCTGACGGAGAACCTCACCGAGATCGGCGCCTTCCTGCAGGAGCAGGCGGCGGACTTCTATCTGGTGCAGGAGGTGGACATGGGCTCCACCCGCACCTATCAGGTGGACGAGCGCCCCTATATCACCGACGCGCTGCCCGGCCTGAGCAGCGTGTTCTGCCAGAACTACGACTCCCCCTACCTGCTGTATCCCCTGACCCGGCCTCACGGCGCGTCCCGCTCCGGTCTGATGACCCTCTCCGCCGCCGGCATCACGGCGGCCAGCCGCGTGGAGCTGCCGGTGGAGAGCGGCTTCATGAAGCTGCTGGATCTGGACCGCTGCTATTCCGTCAGCCGCATCCCCGCGGAGGACGGTAAAGAGCTTGTCCTTTACAACCTCCATCTCTCCGCGTATACCAGCGACGGCACCATCGCCACGGAGCAGCTGAAGCTGCTGCTGGCGGACATGCAGGCCGAGTACGACGCCGGCAACTGGTGCGTGGCCGGCGGCGACTTCAACAAGGACCTGCTGGGCGACTCCGCCGCCTGGTTCGGCGAGGCCGACCAGTCCTACTCCTGGGCGCAGCCCATTCCGGCGGGCACGTTTGACGGCGTGGATGTCACACTGGTAACGCCGCTGGACGAGAGTGCTCCCGTCCCCAGCTGCCGCAACGCCGACGGCCCCTATCATCAGGGGCAGTACGTCCTGACGGTGGACGGCTTTCTGGTCACGCCCAATGTGACGGTGGCGCGCGCCGTGGTGCTGGACACCGGCTTCGCCTATTCCGACCACAACCCGGTGACCATGACGTTCACCCTCTCATAAGCACTTGCAGCCAAGCGCCCATTTTGCGCGCAGCAATTCTTTTTCGGCAGACTGAAGCGGGCTGTCCCACAGGGACAGCCCGCTTTCTTCAGTGTTCCGCCGGGAATCCGAAAATGCGCCAGAACTGCTGGCCCTGCTGGGCCGTCACCGTGGCACAGCACCAGGAGCCGAACATAAAGCTGGGGCAGCTGTCCTCCCCCTTCAGCACCGACACGGTGCGCCCGTCGTCGAACGTCACCGTCAGTCTTGCGCCGAAACCGCAGGCGGCAGCTCCTCCGGTGCAGGACGCCCCCATCAGCATCTCCTGCAGAGCCGGCAGGTCCTCCGCGGCGGCGTACCGCGTCTGCCCGTCCGTCCACTCCAGCCGCGCCTCCGTCATGTTCCCCCGGAAGTCCTCCGGCGTCACAAACGTATAGCCGCACTGCTCCGTCAGAATGTCCAGCACCGTGGGCGGCACAGGGAAATAGCCGTCTCCGGCGTACATCACAGCCTCCTGCCCCTCCCGTTCCAGCCGGGCATAGACCCGCTGCCACTCTGGCAGCACCA
>ENA-OOZY01001818-OOZY01001818.1-human-gut-metagenome-genome-assembly--contig:-NODE-1818-length-12118-cov-2.321810_pt1 | contig 12118 bp, 8 predicted proteins | sample MGYA00241047_ERZ501410 | MGnify/ENA primary metagenome ERZ501410 (study PRJEB25962, sample SAMEA2042621) | human gut metagenome | biome: human gut; feature: human-associated habitat; material: faeces... | reverse complement strand
CGCCGAAAGTACCGGTGGTTACGACGTCCACCTTGTCGGCTATCTCTTCCGGCGACATCGTGAGGGCGAGTTGCGACACCTCCTCGGCAGTCAGTACGACCGCTTCGCCGTTCTTAATCCGTTCGTTTATCTGTTGATATGTTTTCGCCATGGTAATGAAATTACAGGGCATAGCTAATGCTATGCGTTGATTGTTAATAATATGCGTGTTTGATTACATGATGCCGTAAGGATACGGCGAACTATGCACGGCCTGTCTTACAGGTCTGTCGATAGTATGTTCCGGGAATAAGATAAGATTAGCGCGCTTGGCGCATACGCATATCCATGGAGAAAAGACTGCGCGACGAACCGCCGCAGTAACATGTCGTTGAAAAAGCTTCTCCTGAAATAGTCGTTTTCATAGCCTTCATGGTTAATTATATTTCCTGTCCTTGGCAGGTCGGGACGTGGCACCTTATCGTTGCGATAGGTTGCCGAAGTTTCATAGAGCCCGTTCTCTCCGCTTCTCGTTATAATTCGGCACTACTTTCACTTATAGTGTTGCCACAAAGGTATGCAAATTTTCATTAAAACCAAACATATTTTTGAAAAAGTGGGAAACTATACAGAAAACGGCTTTTGAAACGGTTCCGTCCGGGTGTTCCGGTCAAGGCCGCATTCGCAGACCTGTCGCGGAGCGGTGCTGCGGCAGTCGGTTTCGGACTCCGGATGGAGCGGAAAACGGAAGGTCGGGAGCCGCCGCGAGGCCGGTTTGCCGAATGGCCGCCGCGTTCCGGGGTTTCGTCTGCTCCCTGCTGTTTCCGTGTATCGGGATAATCCGTCCGTTTCGCTTGGCGGCATTGGCTCCGCCGCCGTGTCCCGATTCGGCATCCCCGGCTTGTACCGTTATATTTCGATGATATATTTTCTATCTTTGCGGATGCAAGACAAAAATACAGTGACGAATTTATGGAGTACAATTTCCGCGAAATAGAGCCGCGCTGGCAGAAGGAGTGGGAGCGGCGCAGGACTTACAGGGTGGACGCGGACGCTTCCCGCCCCAAGTATTATGTGCTCGACATGTTTCCTTATCCGTCCGGGGCGGGCCTCCACGTCGGGCATCCGCTGGGGTATATCGCTTCGGACATCTATACGCGCTATAAACGGCTCTGCGGGTTCAACGTGCTGCATCCGATGGGGTTCGATGCTTTCGGGCTTCCGGCCGAGCAGTATGCTATCCAAACGGGGCAGCATCCCGCAGTCACCACGGCGCAGAACGTGGCGCGTTACCGGGAACAGCTCGACAAGCTCGGATTCTCGTACGACTGGGACAGGCAGGTGGTGACCAGCGACCCCGCATATTACCGGTGGACGCAGTGGGCGTTCCTGAAGATGTTCGACAGCTATTACTGTTACGACCGGCAGCAGGCGCGCCCCATCGCCGAACTGACCGAGGCGTTCGCCCTTCGGGGAACGGAGGGGCTGCATGTCGCCTGTACCGAGCGGATGGAGTTCACCGCCGCCGAATGGAATGCGATGGACGGGAAACGGCGGCAGGAGGTGTTGCTGAACTACCGGCTGGCTTACCGGGCCGACACGACGGTGAACTGGTGCGAAGGGCTCGGTACGGTGCTTGCCAACGACGAGGTGGTGAACGGCCTTTCGGTGCGGGGCGGTTTCCCGGTAGTGCAGAAGCGCATGAAGCAGTGGCTGCTGCGGGTGAGCGCCTATGCCGAACGGCTGCTCGACGGCATGGAGCGGCTTGACTGGAGCGAATCGCTCAAGGAGATACAGCGCAACTGGATAGGGCGCAGTACCGGGGCGCAGATGTTTTTCGGCATCCGGGGCAGCGGGCGGAAACTGGAGATATTCACCACACGGCCCGATACCGTTTTCGGATGCACGTTCATGGTCATCGCGCCGGAACACGAACAGGTGTGCGAACTGACGACCGACGCACAACGGGCGGAGGTCGAGCGCTATATCGAAGAGACGAAGAGGCGTTCCGAGCGCGAACGGATGGCCGATACCAAACGGGTCAGCGGCGTTTTCACCGGTTCTTATGCGATTAATCCGTTCACCGGCACGGAACTGCCGGTTTATATCAGCGACTACGTGCTGGCGGGGTACGGTACGGGAGCCATCATGGCCGTACCGGCGCACGACGCGCGCGACTACGCTTTCGCCAAACATTTCGGACTCGGCATCGTGCCGGTGGTCGAGGGGGGCGATATCGACGTCGCAAGTTACGATGTGAAGGAGGGGCGGATGATGAATTCCGGGTTCCTCGACGGCCTGGACGTGAAGGAGGCCATCGAGCGGATGTTCGCGGAGATAGAGGCGCGGGGCATTGGCCGGAAGAAGGTCAATTACCGCCTGCGCGACGCCATCTTCAGCCGTCAGCGTTATTGGGGAGAGCCCTTCCCGATTTATTATAAGGACGATACGGCCTGCCCGTTGCCGGAGGATGCGCTGCCGCTTACGCTGCCCGATGTGCCGGAGTTCCGTCCGACGAGCTCCGGAGAACCGCCGCTCGCCCGTGCCGAGGGGTGGCATACGGCCGAAGGGTATCCGTATGAGACGAGCACCATGCCGGGTTTCGCCGGTTCGTCGGCCTACTATTTGCGCTACATGGACCCGCACAACGACCGGGAGCTGGTGAGCCGCGAGGCGAACGCTTATTGGCGCAGCGTGGACCTCTACATCGGCGGTATCGAACATGCCACGGGGCACCTCATCTATTCCCGTTTCTGGAACAAGTTCCTGTATGACATTGGTGTGGCCGTCGAGGACGAACCGTTCCGCAAGTTGGTGAATCAGGGGATGATACAGGGACGTTCCAATTTCGTTTACCGGGTTGCCGGGACGAATACCTTCGTATCGTTCGGTCTGAAGGATGGGTACGAGACGCAGCCGATTCATGTGGACGTGAACATCGTGAAGAACGATATCCTCGACTTGGAGGCATTCCGGGCGTGGCGGCCGGAGTTCGCCGACGCGCAGTTTATCCTGGAAGAAGGCCGCTACGTTTGCGGCTGGGCGGTGGAGAAGATGAGCAAGTCGATGTACAACGTGGTCAATCCCGATTATATCGTGGAGCATTACGGAGCCGATACCCTGCGCATGTACGAGATGTTCCTCGGTCCGCTCGAACAGAGCAAGCCGTGGGATACGAACGGCATCGACGGCGTGCACAAGTTCCTGCGCCGCTTCTGGAGGCTGTTCCATGCCGGGGGCGGGGAGCTTTCGGTAAACGAGGAGGCGCCTTCGCCGCAGGAGCTCAAGGTGCTGCACAGGACGATAAAGAAGGTCAGCGAGGATATCGAGAACTTCTCGTTCAATACGTCGGTCAGCGCTTTTATGATATGCCTGAACGAGCTCGGCGATTGCAGCAAGCGGGCGGTACTCGAACCGCTCCTCGTCCTGTTGTCGCCTTTCGCTCCCCACATCGCCGAAGAGTTGTGGCATGAACTGGGGCACGAGGGAACCATTTTCGACGAGCGCTACCCGGTCTTCGACCCCGCCTGCCTCGTGGAGAATAGTTTCGATTATCCGGTTTCGGTTAACGGGAAAATGCGCTTCAAGAAAGAGTTCCCGCTCGGTGCCGCGGCGAGCGAAATCGAAGCCGCCGTGCTCGCCGACCCGCAGATGGAGAAATACACTGCCGGGAAGGAAGTTCGGAAGGTCATCGTCGTACCGGGCAAGATTATCAACGTCGTCGTGTGACGTCCGTCGGTGTCGTGCGGCTCTTCCGGAACGTGACCGAAGGCCGGTCGGGAAAACAGACTTTTCCGACCGGCCTTCGTCGTTTCTCGGCTGCGTAGCAGTTGCGGTCACCGGCTTGCGCTGTTCTCTCCTCGCCGCAGCGCGGAGGCAGGCCGATGTCATTTCCGGAAGAGGTAGAACTTCAGGTCCAGCGTGGCGCTGTGTTCGTATCTCCACGGTCTTGTAGTGCCGAATTGGAAGAAGGTGGGACGATAGGTGGCTCCGAACATGATTTTGGGCGTGATGTTGATGTAGGCGGCCACCATGATGCCTGCCGCCCAGTACCGGTCGTCGAGGCGCGTATCGCCCAGGTAGTTCGTTCCGAAACCGGGGTAAGGCGGTTTGTAGGTGTACTTGTTCCGTGCCGCATTCAGGCCGTACCCTACGGTGAAACGGCGGAAATGGAAGTATTCGGCCAGGGAGATGTGTATGGCAGACCATTCTTCGTTGGGCGGCGGGTCGATGCTGGCAGCCGGTCCCCAGATAGTGGCATATCCGGCCAATGCACTTGCTTCCAGTGCGATGCCGCGCTTGTCGCGGTAGAGGTATTCGATGCCTGCGGCGATTCCGATACATCCGCCGTTGTTTCGGCGTATTCCTGTCGAAACGGGAGAAAACGAATAGAGTTGCAGCCACGGGAAGGCCAGCGAAACGTTGACGCGTCCTTTCTGGAACGAGTTTGCATAGCGTGTCGCACGGCGCCCCCCGCGTCTTTCGGTGGCTTTCAGTACGGACCGGTATCGCGGGCGTACGCCCAGCGTCCAGTCGTTCTTGCGGAAGGTACGGTAGCCGTCGCCGGTCCAATAGAGGTCGGGATGTTCGTAGCGGTTGTCGTTGCCGCGGTCTTCGAACATTCCTATCCCCAACGAGAGGAAATTGAGCCAGAAGAGGTCGCTGTTGTAGGCTGCCAGACGGTAGGAGTAGGTGGTGTCGGCGGCGTGTATCTCCACCGACAGCGATTCCGGGGTGGCGTCGTAAAAGCCGTAGGCCGTCTGCGGCGAGTTGGCTGCATAGACAATCCGGGACATTCGGGCGAGGTTCTTTCCCGACGGTTCCACTCCGAGTTCCAGGGCCATGTCGCGGGGCGTGAGGCCGTAGCGGAGCGTGTCGCCGTTCATGACCACCGTCTCCCCTTCGGGGGTGTCCACGGCGACGTATTTCCGGGAGGTGCTGTAAGTCGTCACGCAGGAGGCGAATAGAAGACATGCGGAGAGCGGCAGGAGGAGTGTTCGGTTCATAGGCATTGGCGTTTTGGGTTTGTAATATACAGATGCATCTCCCCGTCGTTTTGTTGCACGGCCGGTCGTTTTTTCGGAGAGGCGCTCTTCCGGTGCCGGAAGGGTCGCCTCTGCCGTTCCCGTAGCGGAACATCCGGACGGCATCTCTCTCCGGAGGCTATCTCAGCAGGTAGAATTTCAGTTCGATGGCAATCGTATGTTCGTATCGCCACGGTTCGGGATTGCCGAACCGCAGGAAGGTGGGCTTGTACGATATGCCGAAAAGAATTCGGGGTGTGATGTTGACGTATCCGGCGACCGAAACGCCCGCCGCCCAGTAATGGTCGCGGAAGCTTTCGCGTCCCAGCGGTGCCGGCGGCATTTCGCCCTCTTCCGGTATGTCGTAATGGTAAGCCCAAAGATAGCGGGTGCAGTTGAGACCGTAGCCGAATGTGAACCGGCGAAGATGATGGTAGGCCGAGATGCCGGCCGTCATGACGGAATACCCCTCGTGGGGGCTGTTCCATACAATGTCGAGCGGTGCCAGGACGGGGATGAAGGAGAAGAGCATCCCGCTCCACTCGGCGGCTATTCCCTGTTTGTCGCGGTAGAGGTATTCGATGCCGGCTCCTGCCCCGATGAAACCGCAGAAGCGCCGTCCGCCGCCTGCTGCTGCGGGGTGGCAGGAGGAGAAGTGTGTCCACGGAAGAGACAGGGAGAGGTTGAGACTGCCCGGTCGGAATGTGCCGTCGAAACGCATACGGCGCAGTTGTTCCCGATGCCTTGTGGGAAAGAAGTCCCTTTTCGGGGTGAGGCGGTATCCGGCTCCGTCGCGGCAGATGTCGGGGGCGGGCGAATACTTCTTCTGCCGACGTTGTACCGTTGTTTGCCGGTGTGACCTTTTGTCCCGTTCGTTCGGCCCGATGGCGAAGACGAAGGTCGAATCGCGGGTCTGTATCTCGACCGTTACCCTTTCGGATGTCGTCGGAAATACACCGTAAACCGTCTGTGGCGGATTCAGGTCGTGGATTATCTGGGCGAATTTGTCGAGTTCCTTCCGGTCGCTTTGGAGATGCAGCTGTTCGACCAGCCGCTCCGGTGTCATGCCGTAACGGAGGGTGTCGCCGTCGAGGAGGACGGTTTCGTCGCAGGGCGTCTCTACCGCTACATAATCGTAGGCGGGCGGGGCGGGCGGTTGGTAGAGGAGGAATTGGGGGGTACAGGCATAAGCCGCAGTGCAGCAGATGGCGGAAAGGAGCGCGTAAATGGAGTGTTTCATGCCGTTGCTTTTCTGTAAGATGCACCGGGGAGCGGGAATGTTGCACCGGTGCGAAGAAATTTTTATGGCGGGAAGGGCGGGGTGTCGCCTGCTGTGTGCAGTCGTATCCCGTCGCAGCGACATGCGGCCGCACACGGCAGGAGCGATTCGTCGGATGTATCCGCATAGGAAGCTGCCGACGTTTGAATGCGGAAAGACTTGCAGCGGGCCGGTCGGGAAAAAGTCGGACAGCGGATTTTGCCGGACCGTGGACTGAAGCGGGAGAAGAGTGGCGGCGGAATTACAGGTAAAGGTCGAGGAGCCCTTCCGGGAGCACAAAGGTTATCTCCCGTGCGTCGATGTCGAGGGCCGATATCATCTCTTCGGCGGCGGGTACGAGGATTTCCCTCCCTTCGGCCGTAATTGCGAACAGCGGGTTCTGTTCGCTGTCGATATAGTCCGTGATTTCTCCCCGAAGCGGATGACCGTCGAACGTCGCCCGGAAGCCGACCAAATCCTCCAGATAGATGATGTCGTCGTCCGCCTCCTCATCGTCCGTGCGCAGGGAGAGTTCCAGACCGACAAGTTCCGCGGCCCGTTCCTGCGTGTCGAAATCCGCGAATGTAACGAGTGCGCTGCTGCGGCCGCGTCGCTCGAATTTCTCGATAAAAAGAGGAACCGCCAACGCATCGATAGATGCGAAGAGCGGTTCCCTTTTATCGAATTCTTCCGGAAAAGTGTCGTACAGGTTGATTATCAGTTCGCCTTCGCGGCCAAACGGTTTGGATACCTTACCGACGGTTTCCAGCGTATTCATCGTCTTACTCGGCGGCGGGAGCTTCCCCTTCGGCAGGAGCCTCCGCTTCCTCGGTTTGTGCGGCGGCAGCGGCTGCTGCTTCAGCCCTTTTGGCCTCGATAGCCTTCGCCTTCTTTTCGTTGGCTTCTTTCTCCGCTGCGAGGCGTGCCTTTTCGGACTTCTCCTTTTCGCCGGTCAGCTTCTGCGTCTTGGCGGATATCTTGGCGGCCTTCTCGCTCATCCATTTTTCGAACTTGGCATCGGCTGCGGCTTCGTCGAAAGCTCCTTTGGCAACGCCTCCGAGGAGGTGCTTCTTGTACATCACACCCTTGTAGGAGAGGATGGCGCGGCAGGTGTCCGTGGGCTGTGCACCCTTCTGGAGCCATTCCAGGGCTTTGTCGAAATTCAGGTCGATGGTAGCAGGATTCGTGTTCGGATTGTAGGTACCAATCTTTTCGATGAACTTGCCATCGCGTGGCGCCCTGCTGTCTGCGACAACGATATGATAAAAGGCGTAGCCTTTCTTACCGTGGCGCGCAAGTCTGATTTTTACAGGCATTTGTTTGAATGTGTTAGATTAACAATCGTTGTTGTCCTGCCGTTTTCACGAAACGGCCTGCAAATGTAAGGAGTTTTTGCCGAACTGCCAAACGCTCCGGGGGAATAACTTCCTGCGGTACCGGTTGCGGAGAGGGACTACCGGGCCGTCTGTTTCCGGTGCCGTGCCCGTGCGACGGCCCGCCACGCCTCTCCTGCCCACAGCACGAGCGAGGTGCCTGCCGTGATGAGGAGCCATTCGTGCAGCGGCAGCGGTTCCGTCCGGAATACTTCGCCTCCGAACGTGACGATGATTATCTGGCCGGCGAGTATCAGCAGGGCGGTCCAGAGCAGTCCCTTCGCCCGCGAAGCGTCCCGGAAGACGGAGTGGTCGGTGCCGAAGACGCCTGCGTTGAAGAGGTTCCAGAATTGCAGCATGACGAATACGGTGAAAAAGACCGTCAGCCGGTGGGTATCCATGCCGCCGGGGAGGGCGTTCATCCAGGCCAGCAGCCCCATGAGGAGGACGATGAAAGCGATGCCGACGCCGAGGATGGCGTTGCGCATGGCGGGCGTGATGATGAAGTCGCTTTGTTTGCGGGGCTTCTCGGCCATTACGTCCGGGCTCGGAGGTATGGAGGCCAGCGCCATGGCGGCGAAAGTATCCATGATGAGGTTCACCCAGAGCATCTGCGTGACGGTGAGCGGCAGCGCCGTGCCGAAGAAGGCGCCCAGCAGGACGCTCAACAGCGCCACGATGTTGATGGTGAGCTGGAAGACGATGAACCGCTGGATGTTCTTGTAGAGCGAACGCCCCCACATGACGGCCGTGGCGATGCTGCGGAACGAGTCGTCGAGCAGGGTGATGTCGCTCGCCTCCTTGGCCACCGAAGTACCCGTGCCCATCGAAAGGCCCACCTGGGCGTGGTTAAGTGCCGGGGCGTCATTCGTACCGTCGCCCGTAACGGCTACCACCGCTCCCTTTTGCTGGAGCAGTTGAACGAGCCGCTGTTTGTCCATGGGGCGTGCACGGCTCATCACTTTCAGGTCGAGTACCCGGTCAAGCGCCTCCTCGTCGCTCAGCGCGGCGAATTCGGCTCCCGTGATGCGGTTGCGGTCGGTGTCCTCCGGTGTCCAGAGCCCTATCTGGCGGGCTATTTCGGTTGCCGTGCCGGGTGTGTCGCCGGTCACTATCTTGACCGCTATCCCGGCCGATTGGCACTGCCGGACGGCATCGGGGACATCGGGACGTATCGGGTCGCTGATAGCGAAGATGCCCAGGAAGGTGAGCCCTCCTGCGGCGACGAGCTCCGCACAGTCGGTTGGAGCATCGGCTGGAATGACCTTGTAGGCCAGTCCGAGGGTACGCATGGCCTTGTTCTGGTAGGCGAGCAGTGCCTCTTCGTACTCTCTTTTCCGGGCTTCGTCCAGCGTACACCTGCTCATCACGATTTCGGGCGCCCCCTTGACGTAGAGTACGCGGCTCCCCGCAACAGGCGACTCCACGAGCGTCGCCATGTATTTGCGTTCGGTGGAGAAGGTGAGCTGGTCGAGCACCCGGGCCTGCGAACGGAGCGCCATGTAGTCCCTTCCGCGGCCTTGCAGCCACAGCAGCAGCGCCACCTCCGTCGGGTTTCCGACCCCCGCGGGTCGTTCCCCTTCGCCTTTCTCCTCCAGGAAGGCCGTCGAGTTGGCCGCGATGCCTTCGGCGACGATGTCGGGGCATGTCTCGTCGAGCTGCGTTTCATAGACCTGCATCAGATTCTGTGTCAAGGTGCCCGTCTTGTCGGTGCAGATGACCGTCACGGCGCCCATCGTCTCGCAGGCGTGCATTTTCCGTACCAGATTGTTGGTCGAGAGCATACGGCGCATATTCAGGGCCAGGCTGAGCGTTACGCTCATGGGCAATCCTTCGGGGACGGCTACTACAATCAAAGTAACGGCCATCATGAAATATTTGAGGGTCCGTTCGAAAACCGGAAGCCACTCGTGCCAGCCGTTCAGCGAACTGAAATCAAAGTACAACAGTACATCTTTTACAAAGAAGATAAGAAAGGCAAGTCCGGCAACGGTAAAACCGATTTTACCGATCAGGTTCGCGAGCTTGGTCAACTGTATATTCAGAGGGGTCGGTTCCAGATTTTCTTCGGTGCTCTGGCGTGCTGCCTTGCCGATTTCTGTGGCATCTCCCACGTGCAGTACGCGCATGGTACCGTGTCCGTCCACCACTGTCGTTCCGCGCATCACTAAGTTGGAGGCATAGGTTGCTTCTTCGTCAAAGTCCGCTTCGATCACAGTCTTGTTGATTACCGGTTCTCCGGTCAGGTTGGATTCGTTCACTTGCAGGGAGATCGCTTCCAGCAGCTGGCCGTCGGCAGGAATCTCTTCGCCTGTTTCCAGTATGATAATATCGTCTACAACGACGTCTTTACGTGGGATTTCCTGTACGTGTCCGTTGCGAATCACTTTTACGAGTGTTTCTTCATTGACGGCGTTCAGTAAGTCGAATTTTTTATTGGCATCATATTCGAAAAAGAAGCCGATGCCTGTGGCCAACAAGATGGCCGCTATGATTCCGATAGTTTCGGCATATTCATTTTCGATGATGGAAATGATCAGTGAAAATACGGCGGCTACCAACAATACCCGCACAACCGGATCTTCAAACTTTTCAAGATAGAGCTTCCATAAGGAAGGACGCTTGGGGGGTGTTAACAGATTGACACCGTTCTTTTCTCTGCTTTGTAGGACTTCGTCATCCGTAAGGCCTACATGATAATAATCGTCTTTTTTTGTAGTACTCATGCAAATACATGCGTTTGATTAGGACCGCAAAAATACAACATAAAATTGTGATAAAATGTTTAATTAAAACTTTTTATGAAGTTACTTTATTCGGGACGTCCGCAAGTACGATAGGGAATCGTAAACCAGAACGTTGATCCCTTGCCTTCTACGGAGTCTGCGCCGATTTGCCCCTCCAATTTGTTTACGATGGTTTTAGAGATGGAAAGTCCCAGCCCCGTTCCTTTCTTGTCTTTGTTCAGCTTTACGAAGCGGCCGAAAACTTCCGGTAGTTTGTCGGCAGGGATTCCGGCTCCGGTGTCGGTGACATAAAAATAAAGTTCGGTATCTCTTGCCTCATAACCGATGCTGATCGTTCCCTCCTGCGTGAATTTAATGGCGTTGGTGGTAAAATTGGAGAGCACCTGCGCGACACGGTTCCGGTCGGTCTCTATGCTACAGGAGGGAAGGCTTGGTTCTGCAATTATCTGGATGTTTTTTCCTGCGTCGTTGACTCTCATTTGGAAAAGCTGCCGCAAGTCGGATAGTAACAGATTGATATCTACCTTTGTATATACAAATTCCAGTGTACCGGCTTCTATTTTCGACATATCCAGGATATCGTTCACTAGTTGCAGCAGCAGATCGGCATTCATCTTTATGATCTCCTGATATTGTGCCTTTTCTTCTTCTGTATTGGCGCTGGCGAGTACTTCTGCAAATCCTGTGATGGCGTTGAGAGGCGTGCGGATTTCGTGACTCATATTGGCAAGGAAGGCAGACTTCGAAAGGTCGGCATTTTCTGCTTTCTCTTTGGCAAGTGTCAGTTGCTTTTCTGTTTCTTTAAGTTGGGTGATATCGTGCACGGTAAGTACCATATTCTCTTCTTCGTTAAGGAGAAAATAGGAACCGGATATCACGGCGTCACATTCTACGGATTTCTTTTCGGAAGTAAGCACGTTCAGAGTAGCTTCCAGATCAGTGAAGCCTCTTCTTTGTTCGAAAGCCTGGCGGATGGCACAACGTATGGGGCAGGAGCCACAGTAAGCATGAGTACCGCAGCCTCCTTCCGCCGATAATGCGTTGCGGCATTGCAATAAGTCGCCCACTCTCTTTTCTTCCAGACCTTTCTGAGTTCCGGTGAGTTGATAGTAGTTTGTTTTTAATACTTTGAAGTCGTTATCTATTAATAAGATATAGGCATGGACATTTTTCAGAATGGCGCTGGCGATGTGGTTGGTATGTTCCAGCTTTCTGGATTCCCGGAATAGTCGTTTTTGCATCCGAAGACATTTTCTCCGTTCCCATAGATAGCTGAGCAGGAGGATTGCACATATAATTAGCAGGATAGGTAGCAATGCTATTAGCATGATGTAACTTGTTGGTTTTGTTCTACAAATATGTTGCAAAGATAACTTTTTTACTCGGGATAAGAAATAAGTTCGAACAATTTGCATTTTATTTGCGTTATATTATTTAGTGAACCAATAAAAAAACGAACGTTATGAAAAAGTACATTTGCACAGTCTGTGAATACATTTACGACCCCGCACAAGGAGATCCCGAGAGCGGAATTGAACCGGGAACAGCATTTGAAGACATTCCGGATGATTGGACTTGTCCACTTTGCGGAGTCGGAAAAGAGGACTTTGAACCGTACGAAGGATAAAACCAAGAGAGAGAATTATTAAGAGGAGAATGACTGGGTGTATAAATATATACCCGGTCATTTTTTATTTTTATGGTTGGAAATTATTCTGCTGATTATAAATGTGATAT
>ENA-OOZY01001815-OOZY01001815.1-human-gut-metagenome-genome-assembly--contig:-NODE-1815-length-12128-cov-8.280212_pt1 | contig 12128 bp, 9 predicted proteins | sample MGYA00241047_ERZ501410 | MGnify/ENA primary metagenome ERZ501410 (study PRJEB25962, sample SAMEA2042621) | human gut metagenome | biome: human gut; feature: human-associated habitat; material: faeces... | reverse complement strand
CGCTTACTTCATTGGCTGTGGATGAGCCTTTGGAATATGCAAGATTATATCTTGAGGGTAATTTACAGATGTGGGTAGATGCAGAAGACTCACTAGAGTTATAATCCTTATCCATATAAATAATATGCAAATATATATCCCATCAATATAGCGAATATACTGAAATAAAAGTATCTTTATAATCAATTTTAACCAAAAGAATATGTTCTTAGAGGAGGTGTCTCCCGAAAGAACATATTCTTCTATTATGGGTAATTATAAATATAGAACATGCTTTTCTTGTGCTACAATTTCTTCACTATGAGTTACAACAATAACTGTTTTTCCCTGTTCACTTAACTCATGCAATATATTCATAACAATCTCACTATTTTTTTTGTCTAAGGAACCAGTTGGTTCGTCTGCTAATACAATCGAACATTTCTTTAGCATTAAACGAGCTAACGCAACTCTCTGCTGTTCGCCACCAGATAATTGATAGACTTTTTTGTTAATTACTTTCTGTAAACCAACTTTTTCAAGAGCTTCATTTATTGAAATATCCGTTCTACCTGATTTTTTTATTATTTCTAGATTTTCTTTTACTGTTTTGTTTTCCAAAAGGGCAAAATTTTGAAATAAAAATCCAACAACTTCTTTGAAATATTTCTGCTTTTTTCCTTTTTTTGCCACATCAAAACCATTCACAATAATAGAACCTTTGTCAGGAGTTTCAATACCTCCAATCATATTAAGTAAAGTACTTTTTCCGCATCCACTTTCGCCACTAATTACCAAAAAACGGCTATCTGGAATTTCCAAATGAAAATTTTTGAACAAAATTTTATCATTATATGCTTTGCATAGATTTTCAATTGTTATCATAAGCAACCTCCTTTTAATGATTTCGGTATGTTTGTTTTTTCAACAATTGTGATATTAAAGAAAATAATTGTAAATTCTATTAGTGCCATAAATGAACTAACAAGAATGCTAATTCCTACTTCAGTCTGTACCGATAATAAAGAATAGATAAGCATACCTACTAATATCACAAAATTTTCCACTACAATCATTTTAAGAAGTGTTTTGTGCCGTTCAAATAAACTATATCCAAAGATTTTCATCAAGGAAATTTTCATTGCATTTTCTCGGAACTCTAGTCTACTTACTGTAACAATAATCATAATATTTAAAAGCAATACAATCGTACAAAGAGAACTTAAAAATCCCACGAGTTTTATTAAAAATGTGTGATTATATAAATACTGTTCATGTACGTTTGTAATTACTAGCTGATAATTTCCAAGCATATCTTCATACTTTTTGCTGATATTTCTTAGCTGTTTTTCATCACATTGAAATAAAACTGCTCCTGCTTTATAGCTTTCAAGATACCCACCATTGACTGCTAAATCTTTGTTTGCCTGATAAATAATTATCGGATTTTTGCTTTTTTCGATACCATTTATTCTACTTGTATCTAAATAGGAAAAGTATTCTGTTTCGCTATACTCTATGTACTGAATATTTAATTGTTGTAAATTATCATGATTTAAAACATGGCTCAAGGAGTCATAGGCTAATTGCTTGTTTTTAGCAAAATATCTATTCTTTGGAATGAAAATAATCAAATCAGAAGATTCATTCTCTACTGCATTTATCTGCTTCGTAAAACCTTGTAACATATCTTTTGCATGATTATTTACATATATCACATCATTTTTATCATTTAAAATATTCAAGCATATTACAGGCTTTAATGTGTTATATTCATTCTTGTATAGTTTATTCCAAAAAGCTTCTTCTTTTTCAGCATTAAAATCAGTAGTCTTTACGGTAAAATAATTTGCATCATAATATTCTTCTAACAAATGTTCATTTGTAAATAGGTTATTATGAATACTACTAATATTAGTGGTAATTGTAAAAACAGCGGCTACCCCTGCTATAAATTTTAACGAATAAATTAAAAAATCCACTCCTCTTTTGTGTGTTGCATTTGCGAATGCCTTTCTAATATCAAAAAAGCAAAAAGAACAATATGGAATAGTGGAAAGAATAATTCCAATGGAATATAAAATTGTGACGAGTCTATTCTCATATGCTCCCGATATATAATTTGACAGCAATATTTTTGCAACAATAAATAATGCAATGTCAAAAGTTACATCGAATAAAGCAGCCTTAAATGCTATGAAACCAGCACTTTCTCCTAAGGAAACTCGTACAACAACCTCTTTTTTTCGCCTAACCACTTCAATTACATTTAGAACAATCATCAATGCAATAATCATACCCCATATAATAAAAATCATGTCCTTTTCCGTAGAATTCCAATATTCTGGATAAGTTAAGCTATATTTTTCTGATAATTTCTGATATGCAGAGATAATATTGTCCTCATTTCCTATGTATGAGATAAAGTTTTCATAACCCACAGAGGTACTTTGCAATTCTGAGAGATTATGAAATTTTACTTTCGTAATTCCGGAAACTAAAGCGGTATATTCTGATTCTTCTATGTTTGCAGTATTTTTTAATGTTTGTCTGATTACTTTATCATCGCCATAAATATGAAGTGTTGAAAGGTATTTATTATTGATTTCATTGTACTGAGAAAAAATATGTACATCATTCTCCGTTGCAGTTTCTGATACATCTTTCAGAAACTGCGACATATCTTCACTAGCAACTTCATAGCGTGATGACGTAAAATATGCTGTAGAAAAGTTCCAAAGCTGATCTTGAAATATTTCAGATTGCATAAGTATTCCAAAAATCAGGAAACAAAACAAACATAAGTTTTTAATTGCTTTCATTTATTTCAACCCCAGATTCCATACTTTATTTGCTTTTTCAAATATCGTAGTCAATATTGTGCTATTTTCATCAACAATCCATTGATCTTCTTGATCTTCAGCTTTTTTGCTACTTGACAACATAATTTGAGTATTCAAATCCTTATAGTCATTAAATAGCACGCCTTGACTTATTCCTTGGTGAAATGGTTTTATCCAAATAATTAGTGCATATCGAACATCTGACTCAGCTATCGCAAGATTTCAATTCCAAAGCAAATAATCAGGGACAGACACACTATACTGGAATCCATCTTTATCTGTGTAAATTTTTACTCCAGATTCTTCTATTTCAGGGAAGTCTTTCTGAAATTCGTTATATGGTTTATAACTCCCGAAGTACCAAAATAAATTATAGCAACAGAACAAAATAACCAAAACAATTCCTATATATTTTATTTTTTTCTTCATTTATATACACTCCACAAAAAAGAGTGGTTGGAATTCCAACCACTCAGCCATTATCCCGAACCTTTGTTTAGTAGCTATTACCGTAGGTAATACTATTTCCTTTATGAGCAACCTCAATTTTAGACCAATTACCTTTACCAACATTTGAACCCGAAAAAGAACCATTTCCATTCTTGACATATGCGTAATGATCTTTAGTTGAATGATATGCGTGTGCATAATCTTCATTAATAGCAAGAGTATTATAACCATAAGTCAAAACACCTTTTCCGCCATCAGATGTAGTGCTCAATTCCCACTTTTTATCAAATGTCTTATTCCCGTTTGTAACAGAAAATGCCATTACTGGAATTGATGAAGAAATTAACATTGCACTAATAGCTACCCCTACAATCACTTTCTTTGCTCTCATAAGTTTTACCTCCTTTGATCTGCTGTATTTCTATTTATATTTTATCAAATATTTTGTATCTAGTCAATCAGTATCTTGACTTATATCAGGGCAACCGCATAAAAAATATCCATCATGGAACAAAAATTCCTTGATGGATATTTTTAAATGGTTTCTGCAATTTTCTGAAAAATCAATTCCTGCACATACTCTAAATGATAGGTATACAGCATACTCATTTTTTTATAAGTCATTTTCTTCTTTTTATCAAATCGTGTATCCAATTTCATTAGGTTATAACAAATCTTTCTAATCAGGGCTAAATTCTGCATTGCTTTTTCTTCTTTAATCTTGCAGGCATCTTCCCGAAAATGTACATCCAATACCCAATGCAGGCTGTTTTCTATCTCCCAATGTCCCCTCACAATGTGTGACATTTCTTCCGCTGTCATCTCTTCATCCAAGATATAGTATCTTGTTTCACGGCTTCTTTTTCCACTGATTTCACGGACACTTTCTACCTTGCCAATGGATTTTAACCCCTTCCAGTTTTCTTTTCCCGTCAGATAATCAATATCCCGGGTAATGAAATAGTTTCTTTTTTCTATTCGTCCATGATTTTTTTCTATAGTTCGGTATGTACTGAGTTTTTCCGGTTCTTCTTTTTCTGCATAAGAAAAATACTCTTTTACCTCTTCATACAGGAGTGGCTGGTTTGTTTTTACTGCAAGACAATAATGACCTTTTTGTTCTACAATCTGTTTTGCAATCGGCTTCTGACATCCGATTGCATCGATAGTTATTACACAATTCGATATGTCCAGCTTCTTTAATAACTTTGGTATTTCTTTGATTTCATTGGTCTTTTCCCCTACTTTTAACTGCCCAATGGAAAGACCATAATTTCCTAGATATGCGGATATGATATAGGGAATACCTCTGCCATTCGCCGCCGCTGCACGCACAGCTTTTCCGTCAATGGCAATCCTTTTCGGGTCTGTATCTTCATTTTTCTGAAGTACTGACAGTACATCCCTGATCCATTGATAAAACAGCTCCATAAATTTTTCCGGTTCTATTCTGCTTTATCAGCATTTTCCTGCCTGCCACAGCCTGATGCTGTCATAAGAACTATCGCTGCTAAAATCAATGCCACTTTCCGTGTTACACTTGTTCGTTTCATATTTTGCCTCCTCTTTTCTATCATTTTTCCTTTCAATCACGATTCATTTTTACCTTTTGGGTATATATGAAAATTTTGCTCGGAAAATACCCATAATTTTCCCTTAAATCCGCGTTTTTTGAGGATTTTTTTGTGATAATGGACATACACAGATGGTTTTTCATGCTATATGCCTTATACTCGCTTCGCTCGGCAGTCTTATTATATCTTATCTCATTTTATTTTTGTTAAACCTTCGTCTAAATTAAGAAAATCTTCCATATTTCCAACCATAAAATACACGTTCTGCGAACACTCTATGATTAAGTGAAACAGCAGTCTTCACAGTTCATCCATATCTCCCCCGCAGATGCGCACCGATATCTCCGTCACATACTCCTCCACCGTCTCCGCCATCAGCTGATCCACCGTGTAAACTTCCAGGAACTCTTCCGCCAGTGTAATCTGATGTTCATCTGCATAAGCAAGAAGTTTCCGATAAGCCTCCCCGATGTTTCTCCAGTGCCCTTTAAAATAAGTTGTCAGATATTTCCCCGCAGGCATAAAATGGCAGGACATGCCGCCCGGCTTATGTTTCATCAGCAATATTACGTTGCTGTAATTTGCATAGATCTGCCGTCTGACATCTTTTGCATACTGGATGCAACCAATCTCATAACAGATGCTTTTGCTGTTGTTCTCATAAAAATTGATCAGTTCCGCTGTGCGCTCCGCAAATTCTGATTCCGAAACGTCTAAAAATGCATCAACCATCAGATAATATCTGCCCGGTTTTTCACAGACAAATATTTCATCTTTTTCTTTCTCTAAATATGCCCTGATTTTTTTACTTTTTTCTTCCATCCACTGCCTGCGATCCTTTAACAGCCAGATTTTTTCTGCCAGAATCTGTTCCTCTTTTTCAAACAGCTCCAATAATTTTTCCGGAGTCCGGTCACTTAAAAAGGCCTGGATCTCTTTTAAAGACATACCAAGTTCCTTTAGCATAATGATCGCTTCGAGCACTTCGATCTGATGGATCGAATAATAACGGTACTCGTTATCAAGCACGATCTCCGGCGAAAACAAGCCGATCTTATCATAATGAAATAAAGTGTTTTTGGTGACGTGCATGAGCTTTGCAAGCTCACCAGTTGTCAGATATTGACTTTTGTCCACTTTTAATCTCCCCTCACGAAAAAAGTTCTTGACTATATGGTAACAATATAGTTTATTATAGCATTTGTGTCTCAAAACCGCAATTTCCATCCGCGCTGACACAACATTTAAAAATATTTCAAAGGAGGAACCCCTTATGGCACAGTCCATTGGTCAGAAATTCACACCTGTCACTTTATTAAAATTCGCATTACCATCCATGGTCATGATGGTACTCATGTCCTGTTATACAATCACGGACGGCATTTTTATCTCGCGCTTTCTTGGAGATAATGCGCTGTCCGCAGTCAATATCGTCTATCCGGTCATCAATATCGTACTCGCCATCGGCATCATGCTCGCAACCGGAGGAAGCGCCGTCGTCGCAAAGAAAATGGGCGAAGGGAAAGACGATGAAGCAAAAGATAACTTTTCCATGCTCGTGTTTACCGGTGTTGTGGCGAGTGTTGTCATCCTGATACTGACGATTTTATTTTTAGAACCAATCTGCCGCGCTCTCGGTGCAAATGATTCGTTACTTGCAAACTGCAAGGCATATCTTTTTACCGTTGTTTTATTTGCCCCGGCGTGCATGCTGCAGAGTCTGTTCCAGACGTTCTTCGTGACAGCGGGAAAACCACACATTGGCATGACGTTAGTCATCAGTGCCGGTATCGCAAATGCCGTGTTGGACTATGTATTTTTATCGCCTCTCGGCTTTGGCATTGAGGGTGCCGCCTTAGCTACCGGTATCGGTCAGCTCATCCCGGCAGTCGTGGGACTCTTCTACTTTTTCTTTGTCAAGGGAGATCTTTATTTTACAAAATTTCATTTTCATGGAAGTGTCCTTTCCGCTGCAAGTTTTAACGGTGCATCCGAAATGGTGACAAACATTGCAAACGCCGTGATCACTTATGCATTCAATAAGATCATGCTGCGCCTTGCCGGCGAAAACGGTGTTGCCGCAATCTCGATACTGCTTTATTCCCAATTTTTATTTAATGCGCTTTTTCTCGGATTTTCCATGGGTGTTGCACCTGTGATCAGTTACAATTACGGTGCAAAAAATACAGGCGGACTGAAAAGCGTCTGCAAAATCTGCAGACGCTTCGTGATCGTTTCTTCTATTATAATTACTATTTGCTGTAACCTGCTCTCCGAGCCGATCGTACTTTTGTTTGTCGGTGGAAAAACAGCGACTTATGACCTTGCCGTCAGCGGTTTTTCGGTATTCTGTGTGACCTTTTTGTTCAGCGGATATAACATTTTTTCATCCGCTCTCTTTACGGCACTCTCAGACGGAAAAACCTCAGCGGTCATATCCTTTACAAGAACCTTTGTTTTTATCCTGCTGTCACTCCTCACACTGCCAGCCATTTGGGGGGTGACCGGTGTGTGGCTTGCAATCCCGGTGGCAGAGTTTGTGACACTGTTTTTATCGATTTTTTTTCAGCGGCGCAAACGGACGGTTTATCATTACGCCTGAGCAGCCGCTTTCTTTCCAACCTGGATTCTCGGATTAACATGACGAGGTTGGTGCCTCAACTCCGAGTGCTTCATAAATCTCAGCCTGCTTGACAAGCATTTCACCAATTCTTAGCGAATGATTTGCATCCTCAAAGCATTCCAAGACGTCAAGTTTATCAAGCAGTGACTGCATTGTGTAATTATTATATAAACCTGATTCCTTCATCTTGTGGTCAAGATGAGAGATTAGAATTAATGCCACAAATTCGGTGAAAATTTTACCATCAAGTCCCTTTTCGCTTGATACTAAGAGTCGTCTCATGTTTAAGCGCTCTTTGATGTTTCCAAATGCTTTTTCTACCACGTCCTTCATTCTGTAAAGATGAAGTGCTGTGAAAGCATCCATGGTCTCATTTGTTATAAGCGCAAAGTATCCCAGATATTTTCTGGCTTCCTTTATTGCATCTTCTTTGTAATAAACCTGACGGCCACGCTTTGGCGTAGTCTTCACTTCGAAGAACTGTTCATAGGCTTTCCTGTGGCTTTCCACAGGCTTGTCTTCTAACAGCTCTCTACACAGACCGGCGATACGTTTATCAAAGGCCTGTTCATCTTCAGCGCCTTTTTCGATGCTGTAGTAATAGTGGATGTAGATCCTTCGTTTATCTTTGATCACATCACCTTTGTACGGTCGCTCCTGAGTATAATCCCATTCAGTTTGAACCGTATAACCATAGGTTTCGATGCTTTCATCATAATTGGTAAACATACGGATATCATCATATATCGCATCAAGATTACTCTTGATGAACTTTAGTGAAAGCTTTACACCTACTAAGAATTTCACATGTTCACGATAAAGACCATTGATGTTATCTTCAGAGTAGAAGCCTCTGTCCATAACAAACTTGGTCTTACCGAAGCCAAGTATATCAAGATCTTCCAAAAGATGTTTAACTGTTTTGGAATCCGGTATGTTGCCGGCAAGTTTACGGTAATAGAAAGGGAGCCCTGATTCTTCTCCGAAAACCAGCAACAGGTTAAGTTGTGGGAGCTTATCATCTTCCTTGTTCTTACCATACTGTACCTGGGCAAGGGTTTCTGAATAACTTGATATACTGGTACTGTCATATGCCCAGTATTCATCGTCAACGCGCCTTTTGCCCTGCAGCCTGAAGAACTTATTTATCTGTTCATCCGTAATGGATGAGAAGAACTCACTGCTTCTGGGCGAACTGATATCGGCACCATAAGGGTGTTTATGAGTAAAGTTCCATTTTTCAAAACGATACAGTGGATTGTTATCCTCAAGTATCAGATAGTAAGCAATTGATAAAAGTTTTTTATAGGAATCTGGAAAGCATACCTTTAAATCAGCTGTAAGTCCAAGTTCATCGGCCAACTTATCAAACATATATGTTGCGCCATAGTAGAGGTGTTTTGTCTCACAAATGGGTTTAGGACCGCGTTTTGAAACCGGATAATCTGTGGGTTCTTCTTTTTTTCTGGATCTGCCACGGGTAGGAATAATCTCTTTTGTTGCAGGATCAACCTTTCCGACACATACACGCTTGGCACGTGACTGTTGCTTTTCTTTATCCCAGTAATACTGGGTCTCATATGCATATGTGATACCGGTTCTTTTATCAGTTTGAGTAACAATTGCCATAATTCACCTCGTCATGTTTGTGTTAATATTATAAAACATGACGATGAAAACGTCAAGTAAAAAGTGGCAAAAAATCAGAAAAATCAAGGGTTTGCGGCAATTCGTGACGTGGTATCCTCGTCACGTTTCCGAGAATCCAGGTTCTATGAGTGCAAACACGCGCAGTAAGGTATCCGCAGAAGGAACTCCATACTTTAAGTCCAGCATTTTTTCAAAATAAGGTTCTTGAAGCTTCATAAAGAACGCCATATTTTCTGCATCAGTATAACCACATAAAACAGCATAAATGCTCATAACGATAATGTTTCCAAGGTCATGTCTTAACCCTCGGTTATCCCTTTTATCTGCCAGCTCTGAAAAATATAATTTCATTTCCATCATAAAAATCACCACTTTTCTTTTATTATAATGGAAAAGTGATGATTTGGATACTAATTATTTTTTATGCGGTTGCCCTGTGACTTATATAGCGTCGAATTGTAAGATATATTCCTTGTAAAATTAACCAAAAGAACAACAGATTTATTGATAATGCTTTTTTAATTACTTCTCCAAAATAAATGATGACAGCCGCACTTGTCAGTATCATCAGTAGGGTAATAACATCCCAACAGTTTTTCTTATATAATTCTATAACCTTTATTTCTATCAGTATCGCCAGCATCCCTGTTCCTGCCATACATATTCCTACAATCAATATTAGCAATAACCAATATACCATTCCGGCTATAAAAGCATTTGGAATTTTTGTACTAATCTGTGCCGCAGAATGCCCGGCATCAATCGTCCATCCGACAAAGGTTTGTATGAATGATGCTAAATCATTGAAGAATGATTTACAATCGACAAGGAACATATCTGACTGTACTGCCTGAAAAAGAGTGGTTGTCAACGAATACCATGCAAGAAGGAACAAGGTTGTTTGGAACATTACCGTTTTTGCTTTATACTGTCCTGCAAGTCGCTCTTTTTGTGTTTCGTATTTTGCTTTTGCATTCTGATAGGCTGTCCGGTTACAGGCTTCACATTTTTCATAGAGTACCGGCTTTTCTACCGGTATTTCTACGATTTTCTGATGTGTCCGGGCATAATCCCGTTCCTGTGTTAAATAGCATATTTTATCTTGACATTCCTCTATCATGACGTTTGCGCTTCGCAACTTCTCTTTCTCGATCCGCAATGCTCTGTCTGCCAGCTTCAAGTCGTTCTTTAATGCTTGAATATTCCCGGCTCTGTTCTCTTTGTTTAATTTCTCGTTCAAGGTCAGAGATTCGCTGAGCTGCGTCTTCAGTTCCACGATAAGCTGTTCTTTCTGTTCTAGTTCTTCTTGTATCTCCTCGGTCAAGAGCAGAAGTTCTTCCAACTGTTCGGCGTTCTTTGATTCTCTGGATTCGTTCATCTATATCACGTCCTTTCTCTATCTGCTGTTCCAGTTCAGCAATTCGGTGTTCTGTTTCAGTAATAAACTGTTTTCGCTGTTCAGCTTCTGTGCCAATTTCTGCCATTGCTGATTTTCGTTTTCCAAAAGCTCTATCTTCGTTTTCTGTTCTTCCATCTTGGAAAGCAGTTCCTCGGTATTTGGCAAAATGTTGAGCAGCTCGGATAACTCGCTGTTTAATTTTTGCAATTTCTGATTCTGTTCCTGCATAAGAGAGAGTTGGGTGTCCCGGTTCTGCATTTCCAGAAGCATTTCTGCCATTAAGGTCTGCTGTTCTTCGATTTGCCCAATCATGGACTCCATTAAGGGTATAATTTCCCGGCTTTCTTCTAATGTCATTTAATCGCTCCTTCCATAATGATAATGCACCCGATACTTTCCCAAAGGTGTTTAGTATCTTTTGCAATAACGTGTTTTGTTGTTTTATGATTTGATTTTCCGCTACTTTCCACGAGCCTTTTATTTCCTGCCCGGCAAAAAACTTTTGTTCAATCTTTCTTGCGTCAGCTCCTTCATGGATGGTAGGAATCTGGAGTTTTCCCTGCTTTTCATAAGAACGATGATCAACTTGATTATGCAAAGGCAGATGTTCATTACATACCTTTGCCCATTCACTCCGCCACAGTTCACAATTTTTTGGATTGTTCCATCCAGTAGCATCGGTCAGCACCCGTTTCCATTGCAGGCGGTTTCTTGCTCCAATCTTCTGAATTCCGTTTTCGTCTAATACAGGGATACGGATTCCATGACGGTCAGGGTTTTTCTTATCCTGCCACCAGTTCGGATGGGATTCATCAATCACGATATTTCCGTTTTTATCTCTGACAAAATCCCAATCCTTGACTTCTTTCTTTCCCCAAGAATGATCCGGGTTAAAAGGACGCATAGTTAGAAGCAGATGGACATGGGGGTTGCCATCCCCTTTGTCGTGGATACTCCAATCAGCGCACATTCCTCTATCTACAAAAGTTTTTTGGATATAGTCGGTTGTATATTGAATTTGTTCCTGTCTGCTCCATTCTTTGGGGAGGGCAAATTCAAATGACCTGCCAAGTTGGGCATCTGCACTTTTTTCAATCTTCAATACCTCATTCCATAACCGTTGTTTCTGAAATGTGATTTTAAATTTTTCTAAAGCAGCTTCTTTATCTTCTGACCTTTTGTATCGGACAGATTTTTGAAAGCGTTTTATATTTTCTTCTGGTACTATCTGCCATTCAGGAGGTGCGTTTTCGCACATCATCAGACTGGTGTAGACCACTTCTTTTTTAGAAGTGTAATAACTGATTCTCCCGGTTTCCTCGTTTTTCATCACATCCCCATTGAGATATGCGGAAGCGGAGATAACAGATTTCCCTTTACTTCGTCCGACTATTTTGATTGTGTAATGAAAAATCGCCATATCTGGATTCCTCCTTTCTACACATCCGGTATAGATTTCCGGCAACATTGCTTTCGATTTTAGAAAAAGCAGCATTGCCGGAACGCCCTCTGCGTAAGAGTGCCCTGCGCATAGCAGCCTGCATGGAATGCGCCTCTCTGGCGAAGAGTGCCTCCTGCGGCATGAGCAGGTCTGGCTGAAAGCCCCGCCG
>ENA-OOZY01001811-OOZY01001811.1-human-gut-metagenome-genome-assembly--contig:-NODE-1811-length-12152-cov-2.822022_pt1 | contig 12152 bp, 9 predicted proteins | sample MGYA00241047_ERZ501410 | MGnify/ENA primary metagenome ERZ501410 (study PRJEB25962, sample SAMEA2042621) | human gut metagenome | biome: human gut; feature: human-associated habitat; material: faeces... | reverse complement strand
CCATGCCCTCGCCGACGATCCTCATCGGCGGAGGCTACGACAAGAAGTCGAGCTACGACGAGTGGGTCGCGACATTTGAGGGCAGAGTCAAAGAGCTTCTGCTCATAGGCAAGACGAAATACGACATTGCCGCCGCCTGCGACAGAGCCGGCTTCAAGGATTACAAATTCGTTGATACGCTCGAAGAGGCGGTCAGCATAGCCGCCGCCGACGCAGAGAGCGGCGACTGCGTACTGCTCTCCCCCGCATGCGCGAGCTGGGATATGTTCAAATGCTATCAGCAGCGCGGCGAGATATTCAAGGACTGCGTAAGAGCGTTATAAAAAAATAATAAAGATAAAGCGAGCCGCCGCGGATATCCGCGGCGGTTTTGTGTTGGGGTGCTCGGCATGCGTAATAACTTGGCGTTAGATGTAGCAGTGGTACATCGAGTCGCCGCGCAAAAGAGTTTCGCACCAATAAAATCGTGCAAACTTCGCGGGCGGATGATATCCGCCCCTACTTACTTTGAGCGAAGCGAAACCACCCCCTCAGTCGCTTCGCGACAGCTCCCCTGCAGGGGAGCCTATGGCGGTGCTGATTTTGTGCTTCCAGTGTGAGGTCGGTTTGTAGGGGTCGGCGACCTCGACGACCCTTTGACGCGCAAGCGTCACGGTGTTTTGAGGTAAGTGCAAGTGTAACAATCCCTCAGTAGCTTTATCCACTATATAGATTTCAAGGGCAGGCGAACGAAGTTCGCCCCTACGGTCGGTAGGATAAATCTTTGCGAAGATTTCATGCCGCCTATGGCGGCAGCGGTGCGTCGAGTCGCCGCACCCTACAAACTGAGCATCAGCAAACAGCAAAAAATACCGCAGGGCTTTTGCTCTGCGGTACTTTGATTTCAGACTTTATTTATGCTCGGCGAGGTATCTGTCCACGACGGACTCGACATAATCGGGGCGGTCGGTGATGATACCGTCAACGCCGTTTTCGAGCATCTTGATTACATCCTTTTCCTCGTCAACTGTCCATGCGTTGACCTTCATACCGGCGGCATGGGCGCGCTTGACAAGCGTCTTTGTGGCAAACGCCTTGTGCGGATGCATTGCGTCGCAGCCGATCTTCTTCACAAGGTGCAGCGGCTGGAAGAACCATCTTCTGACTACCTGTCCGTAAATCGGATAGAGATACGCCGTCTTGCACTTGGGCTCGTACTTCTTCGCCTCAACGAGCATCTTATAGTCGAAGCTCGAAATGAGGAGCTTATCGAAAAGTCCGTATGCCTTGGCGGCGTCTATCGTCTTGCGGACAATGTCTGCGCGGTCGGTCTTACAGGGCTTTATCTCGATGTTCATGACGCTGAGCTTATCGCTCTTCTGCATGCACTCGAGGTATTCTTCGACGGTAGGCAGAGTGACGCCGGCGAAGTCCTTTGAAAACTTGCTGCCAAAATCGAGCTTGCGGATATCCTCAAACATATAGCTGCCGATAGCGCCGGTGCCGTTGGACATCTCGTCAACGGTGTCGTTATGGCAGATAACTATATATCCGTCTTTTGTGGAATGGACGTCGGTCTCGGTTCCGTCGGCTCCGAGCTCGATCGCTTTTTCAAACGCGGGGATCGTGTTCTGCGGGGCATAGCGGTTAGCACCGCGGTGTGCGATTATCTTTGGCTTATTCAACACTGTTCACCTCTGAAAAATTTCTGAGGACATTATAGCACTTCGCCGCTGAAAATTCAACAGGAATGTGATAACGCTGAAATAATTATTAAATTTCTGCTTTTATTGTACTTAAGTCCAAAACGCTGTTGCAAGCTATTAATATTTTTGCTATAATGATAAGAGCTTTTATGCAAATTGTCGATGCTTCCCGATTGAATTTTTTTCATATCGGGGGGCTAAAACAACTGTCTGCGGGCGTATTTTCCCTGCTTCGCCGCAGACCTGAAGGAGTGTTGAAATGGGAAAGAGTAATCTCAAGGAAAAGGTCAGCACGACATGGAACAATGTCGTACTGCACTGGAAAACACCCGCCTTGGGCAAATATGTCTCCTACAAAGAGATAATTGCCTACGGCGTCGGAGGAATGGGCGTTCAGTTCGTCATGTTCTTCTGCTCACTCATCGCGCTTTCCGCAACGAGCTTCCTTGTCGGAAACACGATAGGCATCAAGCCGATGCACTTGCAGTATATGGCGGTCGCATCGACTATTATCGGCTTCGGAATCACTATCGGACGCTCTTACATAATCGACAGCGCCCGCTTCAAATCCGGAAAATTCCGTCCCTGGCTTGCGATAACCGGTATTCCCACCGTTATTATAGCGGTCGTGTTCGTCTGGCTGCCATATGAGACGATGTCGTATATGCAGAAAGTCATTGCGGTTTTCCTCTGCTATAACCTTCTGCAGTGCTTCTATCCGTTCTTCCAGCAGGCATACACAGACCTTGCAAACGTCATATCGCCCAACTCCCATGAGCGTACCGATATCGTTTCGGTCTCGTCGATCATCTACTCCATGGCGCCGTCCCTCACGGGTCTTTTCGTGCCGATGCTCTCGACGCTCACCGGCGGTCTGAACTCCATCACCACCTACCGTATAATTCATCCCATCGTTGCCATAGTAGGACTTCTTCTGTCCTATATTGCATACGCCGGAACGAGAGAGAGAATAATCGTGGCGGAGAGCCACGTTACCCAGTTCAAATTCTCCGACGCATTCCGCGCCGTTGCAAAGAACAAATATTTCTGGATAACTTCCCTTGCAGGCTGGCTCGGCTTCCTTGAGGGCGCAGTCGACGTTATCGTCGGCTGGACATTTATATATGCCTACCCCGACAGAATGGGTCTTTACGGAGTCGCAACAACGCTCATCGGCAACGCGGCGCTCTGGGCAATGCTCATCTGTCCGATAGCGATAAGAGTCCTCGGCAAGAGAAACCTGCTTATCTGGTGCAATGTTACAAACGTCGTGCTCATCGGACTGCTCTATCCCCTTTACAACAACATCCCCGCTCTGATAATTCTCTATTATCTCAACAGATTCGTCAATTCTTTCGCCATAGTCTACACCCCGGGAATCAACGCCGACATGCGTGACTATCAGCAGTATTTCACCGGCGAGCGCATAGACGGAATGTTCGGCGCGGTCGGCATAATCGGCTCGTTCATCGGAATGTTCACCGGCATGGTGCTCCCGACCATCTATCAGATGCTCGGCCTTGAGGACAACTACGACGTGCTCGAAGTCGCTTCGTTCAGAGAGGATATGTTCGACGTGCTCATCATCGCCGCAGCTATCGGCGCGGCGCTCAACTTCGTCCCCTACCTCTTCTACGATCTGACCGAGACCAAGCAGCGCGGCATAGTCAAGGTGCTCAAGATACGCGCGATGTTCGAGGACTACGGCAACGGTATTCTCCGCGACGAGAGCATCGTTGAAGCCATAGACATAATCGACGAAGCAAATCTCCTCTACAAAGACAGAACCCTCATGACCACAAAGGACGACATCAAGAAGGCAGAGAGACTGCCCGCGAGAACGCCCGAGGAAAAAGAGTTCAAGAAGAACGAAATCAAGCGACTGAAAGCCGCTTACAAAGAATTCAACACTCAGAACCGCGGCATAAAGAAAGACCGCATAAATCAGGCAAAGGCCATGCCCAAGAGCACCGACGCCGAGAAGGCGGCGAGAAAAGCCGCGATAAATACAGCGAAGGCTATGTCCAAGGGCATCGACGCCGCGAAGGCAGCAAGAAAAGCTGCGATAAAGGCCGCGAAGAAAGAGAACAGAGAGCTCAACAAGCTCAATGCGGACATCTCCGTGTGCGATTTCATCATCGACGAGATGAACAAATACGACACTCTGCGCATCAAGAAGCAGGTCGAGCGTTCACGAGCGCTTGAGGCTGCCGGATACAACGGAATCTTTGATTACAACAAAGAGATCATGGTCGAGGCAAAGGCTCTGCCGAAGTCCACTCACGAGGAGCGCGAGATTCGCAGCGACGCCATAACCCGCGCCCGCGCGCTCAAGAACGCCAGAAAGGCAATGATAAAGTTCTACGGCTCGCCCGAAAATATCGTCGAGCCTTCAGACGATGCGTTCAAGGCCGCAGAGGCTCTGCCGGACGACACCTTCGCGCATCAGCTCGAGAAGAAGAGAACCGTCAAGAAGCTCGTCAACGAGAAGTCGAAGTACATCAGAAGCGTCAAGCCTCTTCTCGACGCAAGACGCCAGCTGACGGAAAAAGAAAACTACGCGCATCTTGACGATATCCGCGCAAGATACGCCGACGCAAAAGCGAACACCGACGCCGAGTACGAGGCGCGCAGAGTCGAGATCGAGAGACTCGAAGAGGAGCGCAAGGCAGACCTCGAGCGCAGGAAGCAGGAGCGCCTGGCCAAGAAGAACGGAAAGTGAGGAACAGACGATGAAAAAATTCAGTAAAATAGCAGCCGTTGTTGCGCTGATGCTCGTTGTCTGCCTCTCTTTCACAGGCTGCGGCAATCTCGGCAACGCGATAATCTCCGCCCTCTCCCTCGATGTCACGGTCGACGACCCGGCGCTCATCAAGGTTGAGGATATACTCGACAAGACCGTCAAGACGGAATCCGTCAAGAGCGGCGACTTCACCTATACATTATATACCGACAACACCGCCTGCATCACGGGCTACACAGGGAGCAACCCCGTTGTTTCCATTCCCGCGGAGATAGACGGCGCAAAGGTAGTCGGTCTCGAGAACAAGGCTCTCAAGAGCAGCAGCACGCTCAAGGAGCTCATACTCCCCGACTCTGTCGAGGCAATCGGCAACTATGCCGTGATGTACTGCGACAGTCTTGAGAAAGTAACCATCGGCAAGAACATCAAGCACATCGGCATCAGCGCGTTCGAGGGCTCGCAGGAGAACGCCTACACCGGAAAGAGCAAGCTTACGACCGTTGTTTTCAACGGCGCGCCCAAGACCATATCCGAAAAGGCTTTCTACTTCTGCTCCGCGCTGACCGAAATAGTCCTGCCCGAAGGCGTTGAGACCATCGGCGACTGGGCATTTGCGAAGTGCTTTAGCGCGAAGAAGATAATTATCCCCGAGGGCGTCACTCAAATTGACGACCACGCGTTCCTCAAGTGCACCGGAGCGGTCGAGATATCGATTCCCGGCACGGTTGAGAGCATTGCCGTGAGCACATTCTACCGCTGCTCCTCTCTCGAAAAGCTCACCATCGGCGAGGGAGTCAAAAAGCTCGAAAAGGGCGCATTTGAAGAGTGCAAATCGCTCAAGACAGTCGTCCTGCCCGAGAGCATGGAAGAGCTCGGCAAATATGCGTTCTACAACTGCACCGGACTCGACGAGATAACCATTCACTCCGGAGTCACCGCGTTCGGCGGCGAGATATTCAAGGATGTCGGCAAGCTCACGATTTCGACCGAGAGCGGAAGCGACGCCGAGAAATACGCGCAGGACAACGGCTTTGATGTTGCCGTTATCGGCTGACGGAGGACGAATGGGAACGATAATCGCACTCGGCGGCGGCCGTTATGACGACGGCGAGGTAATGCCGATATTTGAAAGAATAGTCCGCGAATCGGGCAAAGAAAATCCTCATGTCGTGTTCCTGCCGACTGCCGGGCACGACGACACCGAGGGCGACGAGCCCATATGGGAGAGCTTCGAAAAGCTCGGATGCACGGTTGAGACACTCAAGCTCACCGACCCCGCGAACACCCGCGAGCACATATATGATACGCTCGTAAACACGGACATTGTCTACGCCGGCGGCGGAAACCTCGAGTTCATGATGAACACATTCAAGGCGACCGGCGCGGACGAGGCGCTCAGAGAAGCGTATAAACGCGGAAAAGTCCTTTCGGGGCTCAGCTCCGGCGCAATGTGCTGGTTCGACATGGGATATGACGACTGCGGCGAAAACGGCAGCTTCATGTTTGTCGACTGCATCGGACTTCTCCCCTACTGCTACTGTCCGCACTTCATCAGCGAACGCTGGCAGAGTTTCGGAACAGCCGTAATAGGCTGCCGAGTCTCGGGCATCGGAGCCGAGGACGGCGCGGCGCTCATATTCAAAGACGGTCATTTCTCCGCCATGTGCGGAAACGACGGCGGAAGCGTGTTCTATTTTGACAAGGATAACGGCTTTGCAAAGAGCGACATAACCGAGGATGCGTCGGCGCTGGATATATAAAAATCATGCAGGGAAAACGGATGATATCTGTTTTCCCTGTTTTTTATTGGGGTATTGATGACAGCCGTCATTTTCGCATATCCCGTCAGTTGAGCGTATGCGAGTAACCCCTCAGTCACTTCGTGACAGCTCCTCTGCAGGGGAGTCTGCGGACAGGTTCGTGCGTGGTTGCTCTTTTTATCGTCGGCGGCGTCGAGGTCGCCGTACCCTACAAAATCAGACTTTATTATTGGGCGCAAGCGAGGCAATTAACCAACAACACTCCCTCCGCATATTCTTATAGTAAATGAATATGCGGAGGTATTTTTATGCCCGATGTCTATCTCAGTCCTTCAACTCAGGACTATAACCCCTATATAATCGGCGGGAGCGAGAAATACTACATGAATCTCCTCGCCGACGCAATGGAGCCGTATCTCTCTTCAAGCGGGATAAGCTACGGCAGGAACGACCCGAACGGCAACGCCGCGGCGGCTGTTGCACGTGGAAACAGAGGAAACTATCGGCTCTATCTCGCCCTGCACTCAAACGCCGCGCCTGCCATATATGAGGGCACTCTGCGCGGACCGGACGTCTACTACTATCCGACGAGCACACAGGGAAAGCGCGCTGCCGATATAATCGCAAACGGACTGCGCGAGATATATCCCGAGCCGGAGCTTGTGAACACGCGCTCTTCAACGGAGCTGCTTGAACTCAGGCGGTCGAAAGCCCCTGCGGCTTATCTCGAGCTCGCCTACCATGACAACGAGCAGGACGCGCGGTGGATAGCCGACAACATTGACACGATAGCCGAAAATCTTGTCATAAGCATTGCGGATTTTCTCGGCGTGCCGTTTCATCCGCCGGTATTTCCCGACGAGGGCACCGTCCGCACGCAGGGCGGAGTGCTCAATGTCCGGCGCGCGCCGAATATTACTTCAATGATAATCGGCGTTATCCCGAACGGACGCCCCGTGACGATAACCGGCGCACTCAACGGGTGGTATGCCATCGACTTCGGAAACACAACAGGTTATGTTTCGGCGGGAAACATCAGCAGAAACTGACACAGTTTGTACACAAAATTGACATATTCATACACTTATCCGATTTTTTCCGACGGCGTTTGTATAAAATGCAGATTTTTAAACTTTTCCTTGCTTTTACCCCCAAAAAGCCCTATACTATTATTGTATTTTCACCGAACTTTTCTTTAGGGGGAACGAGGATTTGAAGCTGCTTGAGGAGCGCATAATTGCTGACGGCAAAGTGATCGGGGACGATATTCTCAAGGTGGATATGTTTCTCAATCACCAGATCGACGTGCACCTTCTTCAGGAGATCGGCAAGGAGTTCAAGCGCCGTTTTGACGGGTGTAATATAAATAAAATTCTGACTATCGAAGCATCGGGCATAGGGATCGCGTGCATAACTGCGCAATATTTCTCTGTGCCTGTTGTTTTTGCCAAAAAGGGCGCGCACAAAAATGTGGGCAGCAATGTCTACTCCTCCGTTGTCCACTCCTTCACAAAGGGCACGGACAGCCTTGTTACAGTGTCGAAAGACTACATAAACAAGGGCGACAAGATACTCATCATCGACGATTTCCTTGCAAACGGCGCCGCCGTTTCGGGACTTATCGATATAATCAACCAGGCGGGTGCCGAGCTTGAGGGCGTCGGCATCGCCATTGAAAAAGGCTTCCAGCCCGGCAGAAAGGTTCTCGAAGAGAAGGGCGCGAGAGTCGAATCCCTCGCCATCATCGAGAAGATGGGCAACGGAACAATAACATTCAAAGAACAGGACGACTGAGTTATTTTTTCCCGTGCAGGACTGCGGGATAAATATAAAAAAATTTTTTGGAGGTAAGTCAAAAAATGAAGAAATTCACAAGAATCCTCGCGATCGTTCTTGCGCTCGCCACCATTTTCAGCTTTGCAGCTTGCAGCAGCAAGGACGGCGGCGAGAAGAAAATGAAGGTCGGTTTTATCTTCCTTCACGACGAGAACTCGACTTATGACAAGAACTTCATCACCGCAGCTGAGGAAGCTTGCAAGGAGCTTGGCGTTGAGATAGTCAAGAAGACCGGCATCGGCGAAACTCAGGCTTGCTACGATGCAGCGGCTGACCTTGCTGATCAGGGCTGCTCAATCGTTTTCGCTGACAGCTTCGGCCATGAGAGCTTCATGATCCAGGCTGCCGAGAAGTATCCGGACGTTCAGTTCTGCCACGCTACCGGCACCCAGGCTCACACCAAGGGTCTCAAGAACTTCCACAACGCTTTCGCTTCCATCTACGAGGGTCGTTACCTTGCAGGTATTGCCGCAGGTATGAAGCTCAACGCTATGATCAAGGAAGGCAAGTTCGAAGCTAAGGACGCTAAGATCGGCTATGTCGGCGCATTCCCCTATGCAGAGGTTAAGTCCGGCTACACCGCATTCTTCCTCGGCGTAAGATCCGTCTGCAAAGAGGCTACCATGGAAGTCCAGTTCACCGGTTCCTGGTACGACGAGGCCAAGGAGAAGGAAGCTGCTACCCTGCTTATCGGCAGAGGCTGCAAGCTCATCAGCCAGCACGCTGACTCCATGGGCGCTCCCACCGCTTGCGAGAACGCAGGTGTCCCCAACGTTTCTTACAACGGCTCCACTCTTGACGCTTGCCCGAACACCTTCATCGTTTCGTCCAGAATCAACTGGGTTCCCTACATGAAGTACATGATCGAGTGCGTCAGAGACGGCAAAGAGATCGACACCGACTGGTGCAAGGGCATCAACGAGGGCGCTGTTGAGCTGACCGCTATCAACGATAAGGTCGCAGCTCCCGGCACTGCCGAGGCTATCAAGGCTGCCGAAGAGCAGTTCAAGGCCGGCACTCTTCATGTTTTTGACACCTCCACTTTCACTGTTGGCGGCAAGGTTCTCACCAGCTACAAGGCTGATGTTGACACCGACGAGAACTACACCCCCGACACCGAGGTTGTTTCCAACGGTTACTTCCACGAGTCTGAGAAGCGTTCTGCTCCTTACTTCGATGTTGACATCGACGGCATCACTCTTCTCAACAAATAATTAAGCTATAACTTTCATTCAGACGGGGCGACGAAAGCCGCTCCGTCTGAAGCAGTTCAAAAAACAAGATTTTTAAGTTTGAAAAGCCGATTATCCTTCCTGTTTTAATCGGCTTTTGAGATTTAAAATAGGAGGATAAGTGGGCTTGAACGCAGCAATTGAATTGAAAAATATTTCAAAAAGCTTCGGAAGCATCATCGCCAACAAGGATGTATGTCTGACCGTCAACCGCGGTGAGATACTCTCCATTCTCGGCGAGAACGGCTCCGGAAAAACAACGCTGATGAACATGATCGCCGGAATCTACTATCCGGATCACGGTCAGATTTTCATCGACGGCAAAGAGGTAGTCATCCGCTCCCCCAAGGACGCGCTCGACTACAAAATAGGCATGGTCCATCAGCATTTCAAGCTCGTGGACGTGTTCTCTGCAACGGAGAACATCATTCTCGGACTTGACGAGGGCAAATTCAACGTCAAGAAGTCCGCCGAGCGCATCAAAAAGATAAGCGAGCAGTACGGCTTCGACATTGACCCGAACAAGAAGATATACGAAATGTCCGTCTCGGAGAAGCAGACCGTTGAGATAATCAAGGTGCTTTACAGAGGCGCGGACATCCTTATTCTTGACGAGCCCACCGCCGTTCTCACCCCGCAGGAGACGCTCAAACTCTTTGACATCCTGCGCCGCATGCGCGACGACGGCAAGGCTATCATAATCATCACCCATAAGCTCCACGAGGTGCTCTCCCTCTCCGATCGCGTATCGGTTCTCAGAAAGGGCGAATACATCGGCACGGTCAACACCGCAGAGACGAACGAATCAGAGCTTACCGAGATGATGGTCGGCAAGAAGATAAGCCTCAACATCGACCGCAGCGATCCGGTCGACCCTGTGGACAGGCTCGTTGTCAAGGACATCAGCTGCATCAACCGCGACGGAGTCAAGCTTCTTGACGACATCTCGTTCACCGCGCGTTCGGGCGAGATTCTCGGCATCGCGGGCATCGCCGGAAGCGGTCAGCGCGAGCTGCTCGAATCCATCGCAGGACTTCAGCACCTCAACAGCGGCGAGATCATGTACAACAACCCCAAGACCGGCGGCCAGGACAACCTGCGCGACAAGACGCCTATGCAGATCCGCGAGCTCGGCGTGCGCCTGTCGTTCGTCCCCGAGGACAGACTCGGCATGGGACTCGTCGGCAACATGGATATCATCGACAACATGATGCTGCGAAGCTACCGCAAGGGCAAGGGCGCGTTCCTTGAGCGCAAGAAGCCCAAGACGCTCGCAGAAAAAGTTATAAGCGACCTCGAAGTTGTGACCCCGAGCGCGAATACGCCCGTCCGCCGTCTCTCCGGCGGCAACGTGCAGAAGGTGCTCGTCGGCCGTGAGATTGCTTCCTCCCCCACGGTCTTTATGGCTGCCTACCCCGTGCGCGGACTCGACATCAACTCATCTTATCTTATATACAACCTGCTCAACGAACAGAAAGAAAAGGGCGTCGCCGTTATCTTCGTCGGCGAGGATCTTGACGTTCTGCTCGAGCTGTGCGACCGAATCCTCGTCATAAACTCCGGCAAGATAACCGGACTCGTTGACGCGAGGACTTCCACAAAGGAAGAGCTCGGTCTGCTTATGACCAAAACCGACGGAGGTGAAACCCATGAGTAAGTCAAACGGACAGAAGCGCGAGCCTCTTTTCCACATAGTCAAGCGCAGTGCCGTTCCCTCATGGGCGGCATGGCTCATCAGAATCGGCGCGGTCGTGCTTGCGCTGCTCGTCTGCGCGGTCGTGACCGTCGTCATCACCGGACAGAACCCCGCGGAGGTCTATTCCGCGATAATCTTCGGCGCGGTCGGCTCGCCGAGGCGTATATGGAGCCTGCTCCAGAATCTTGCAATGCTCCTGTGCGTTTCGCTCGCAGTCACCCCCGCATTCAAGATGAAATTCTGGAACATCGGCGCTGAGGGACAGGCTCTCATGGGCGGCTTCGCAACAGCGGCATGCATGATCCTCTTCGGCGACAAGCTCCCGTCCTATCTTCTCTTCCCCGTTATGATTATAACGAGCATTGTTGCGGGCGCGATATGGGCTTTCATCCCCGCATTCTTCAAGGCAAGTGGAACACGAACGAAACGCTCTTCACGCTGATGATGAACTACATCGCAACGCAGATAGTCGCTTACTTCTGCTACAAGTGGTCGAACCCCAAGGGCTCGGGTCACATCGGAGTCATCAACAGCGTCAGCCACAACGGCTGGCTTCCGAGCCTCGGCGGTCAGGACTACCTGCTCAACATACTTATCGTTGCGGCGCTGACCGTTTTCATGTACATCTATCTCAAATACAGCAAGCACGGCTATGAGCTCTCCGTCGTCGGCGAGAGCGAAAACACCGCGCGCTACGTAGGCATCAACGTCAAGAAGGTTATCATGCGCACGATGCTCCTCTCCGGCGCGCTCTGCGGCGTCACCGGACTTCTGCTCGTCAGCGGCACCGACCACACCATCGCGACAAACACAGTCGGCGGACGCGGATTCACCGCGATAATGGTATCGTGGCTCGCGAAGTTCAACCCCGCTTACATGATCCTCACCTCACTGCTCATCGTCTTCTTCCAGAAGGGCGCAATTCAGATATCGACGAGCCTCGGACTCAACGACTCGTTTGCCGATATCATCACAGGAATCATAATCTTCTTCATTATCGGCAGTGAGTTCTTCATCAACTACTCTGTCAAGTTCCGCAGCAAGGAGGCGAAGGCATAATGATAATCACATTCATTCAGCGTGCTATAATGCAGAGCATTCCTCTGCTCTTCGGCTCAACGGGCGAGACGATAACCGAAAAGGGCGGCAACCTGAACCTCGGTATCCCCGGCATCATGTATGTCGGCGGCATCTCCGGCG
>ENA-OOZY01001800-OOZY01001800.1-human-gut-metagenome-genome-assembly--contig:-NODE-1800-length-12179-cov-3.355328_pt1 | contig 12179 bp, 9 predicted proteins | sample MGYA00241047_ERZ501410 | MGnify/ENA primary metagenome ERZ501410 (study PRJEB25962, sample SAMEA2042621) | human gut metagenome | biome: human gut; feature: human-associated habitat; material: faeces... | reverse complement strand
CCGATACGGCTTTCGTAATCAATTCGCTGGGTTCTCGCGACAACTCTTCTGCTGACACATAACATCTGCCACCAAACAAGTTGACATTCACAATGTCTGAAAATACATCTTTGTACTGTAGTAAATTTTTCTCTGCTAAATCTTTTGCTCCCAAATGGTATCCTCCTTAATTCTTTTGTTTTTATCATTACAAGGAGAACATCTTCGCCCCACCCTTGTTTGTATATATACTAGCACAGTTGCATTACAAAGTCAATATATTTACTTACAATCGTCAAGCGACTTACGCCCCTTAAAAAGAGGACTAAATCGTGCCAAACAAGCCAAATTCCAGCATATAAAAAGAGCGTAAAACGACACCCCCAATAGGAGGGGCGTTCTACGCTCAAAGTTTTTTTCAAAACCCGTCTTATATTACTTCTTTATCTTAACTTTTTTCACCGTACTCCACTTACCGTACACCTTTTTCTTGCCATTCATTTTATAGGCACGAACACGAATGTAATACGTTTTCTTCTTTTTCAGTTTCTTAATGGTGTACTTGGTTTTCTTTGTCTGTACGCTCTTTTTCTTTTTGAACTTTTTGTTTAGGGCATACTGAAGCTGGTAGCCTTTGACATCTTTAACCGCATTCCAGCGAACAACAAGTTTTCTGCCTTTTTTATTCTTTGGCACTTGCAAAATAACCTTTGATAATGTTTTCTTACCTGATATCTTATCCGAGTTATCCGGCGTCGCCGAAGGCGTTACCGTTGGTGCTATAGTCGGCTTTAAAGTTGGAATTACAGTTGGGCCAACAGTCGGCTTGACCGTTGGCGTCGCCGTCGGTTGTTTCGTTGGCACAGCAGTTGGCGTTACTATCGGTGTTGGCGTTGGTGTGCCAGCCGGTGCCACTTCCTTTTCCAGCACAATGCTATTATTCCAAAGCTCATATTCCGTTTCTTCCTGACTCACTTCCAAATACAATATCTTCGTTCCGGATATATCATTTCTTGTGGCTTTATTCCATATCTCCACAATCGAAATATCTTTCGATTGTCCCGATGATAATGTTCCCAATGTTTCTGTATGTATTACGTTACCGTTTTCTCCACCATCTTTAACAACCAAAGATACCTTTTCTGCCTCATTACCACCATTATTGGTTACTGTTATTAAATCCTTATTTTTCGCTGTAACAGCAAGATCACTTGTTGTCGTTTCAATCGTTTGTTTCGCTGTCAACTGCTGTTCGAATGTTTCATCCGATGTAACGGAAGCCGTAATATCCGAAGTAGTAAAGTCTGCCGGAACAGAAATCAGTATCTCCTGCTCACTCTGCATACCAGCAGCTAATTTATCTACAAACGGCCCCTCATACAATACATTACCGGAAGCATCTTTTACTGTAATTTTCACATGATTCAAATCGGTTGTACCGGTGTTTGATACAGTAATCAAAATCGGATTTTCTTTATCCGTACCAAAACTCAGAACATCATAAGCAATATTGGTAATCTCCGCCTGACTCCGTTTGGTCTCATTTTTATATTTTAATACCGTCGCACCATATGGATTTTCTTTTGAAGTATCCACTTCCTGCTCTGTATAAACAACTCCCGGTTCTTCACTATTTTTTAAGAGGGCAAAGCCACTGACATAGCCCCCATCTTCGGTAAGCGCAGCAGCAACGGATTCCTCTCCTATCTTTTGTTTATAAATTTCACTATTAAAGTTATCCTGCCCAATCCAGTAAACAGCATCTTCATATACGTCATAAGATGAACCGCATGCGATTTGTAAATCTTGTGTCTCCCCACCGGCATAGCGCATAAGCGTTCCATCCTGAATAAAGTAAATCTTTCCATTGATGCATTTTACTGCCTGCATTCCGGTATCCGCAGTTGCGATTGTTTCACCATTTACCAAAAGGGTCTCCCCCTGAACCATAGCCAGTGAAATTTCGTCTCCAACATAACCATACGCAAAGTCACTGACTGTATCATCGGTACGGTATAATTCTTCCGGAGCAGACCAACTGTCCTCAGTCAATTTGCTTCGATAAATCTTCGTCTTGCCTTCTTCTAACAATGCATCACCAGAAGAATTTTCACCCCAAACGGCATACAAATCTGTTCCGTCTGATGCAAACTGGTATTTATAACTCCAATTTTTTCCTGCTTTTCGCAATGTAACAACCTTATCGAAAGTTTGACTTTCTTCATCATATCTTGCAACTTTTAATGCCAGGTGCTGCAGGATTTCCTCCTCGGACATATCTTCCGTAATTGCCACATCGCTGTTTTCGTACATCACATAAGTAAATCCATTGTGAGAAAACATCTGTGCTGCCGTATCCAGCCGTCCCGTCTTGTCAACCGGTTTGCCATCACTCCATGCACCATTCTGATACAAACGGTACATCAGTGTTGTCTGACCGCCGGAATTTTCCTCTGTATCATCCAAATATGTCATAATTGCCGTTCCATCCGCAAACGTCGTTATCGCCGGCTTTGCATTTTCATAAACAAGCGATTCCTGAGCCGAATCCAGCAAATTCTGACTCTTTTTAACCGATTGAATCTCTTTTTTTGTCACAGGCGAACTTCTCTTATACGTCATTTTGCCGATACTTTTTGTCGTCTTACCTAAGTTTGGATACAACTCCAGTCGGGAAAACTTCCAGTCTTTATACCCTGACAATCCCGGCACTATCGTATCTGCCTGAATATAAAGTTTTCCGGTCAGATAAGCCGACACCGAATTTGAAAAACTCTTCCATGGAAAAGAAGCCTTTCCACCGATTTCTCCCTCAATACCACCTTTTATATCAATGACTACAGCGTCCGCGCCCAAAGCGATATGCGGCTTGATTGCAAGATTTAACTCTCCACCTGGTGTAATGACTTTTTGCGGATTCATCGTAAGGCAGATTTTTCCATCGACGCTTCCGGAAACACCAAATTCCGAATACACAATCCACCAAAGCGGCACTTTTACACTTCCGCCGGCTTCCAGTGCCGCCGTCATGCCACCTTCTTCAAAACCGATTACACTGCCATTATCATCTAATTTTAGTTTTACATAACCTGCCGCATTACCGTTCACATGAAATGCCGCACTTCCGTTTACTTTCTTTAATTTTCCTCGAAGTTTGGAAAAACGATTCCATAATTTCGTCGTATCGACTTTCCCACCACAGGATTTAACCAGTGATTTTACTTCCTGATACGATTCACGCCAATAGGTGTCATTTGGGTCTTTTTTTACGGTGGCACTATTATTTGACTTGATTCCTAATAATACTTCCGCCGTCTTATTCTTGGCATCAATATTCACCGTCATGTTAGCGGCATCGAAAAAGGATAAATCCATCGACATTTTTTGTTTAAAAATATTGAATGTATTGTTTCCAATACTGATTTCCGGTCCTTTTAATTCGGCAGAGCCAAGGTTTGAAAAATCAGGCAGAGACTTTTCAATGTTTGTAATGTATTTTTTGTCTTCAGCGCTAACATATGGTGTTGGTGTAGGTTTTGATGTTTGGGTAGGCGTTGGTGTCGCCTGTGATGAACCACCTACCCCTTTCGAGGTGACTTTTCCTGCATAACTCCAAAGATTAGAAGAGGAAAGATTTAAATGCAAAGCGGGCCGGACCGCATCAATAACAGTGTCGACACTATAGCCATCGTAATCGCCGTAGCCACTGTCATCCACATAGGATGCATTAATACTACGATCAGTGCCCGGCGACCGCAGCCACCACCAGCCGTTCCCCTCGTACTCCGTACTCGTGGACGTCCACGCTCCGCACTCTTTCGCATATGCTGTATTTTTTGCTTCTCTTGTTTCACTGTTGGTATCAAACTCGCCATTAAATCCATAGGCAGTATTACATACTTCTGCAATGGACAAAAGATACACTTTATCTATGGTATTTTCTCCACCTTCTGTTCCATAGTATGGATTGTCTTTGTTCACAACTGTTGTGTTCTTTATTGCAGTCTGTTCTGCTGGTGTAAATGCCGTATTTAAAAATGTATCATTCAACCATGTACGAAGGGTACAGGTTGCCCATGTCACATCCGTAAATTTCTCGTTATATGATCCAGCATCCAAATTTCGGTCTGCCAGTAAAAAGGCATCATTTCCATTCACGGAAAGGACACGCCATTTAATTGGTTCTTTTTGGTCATTCTGATCGGCTTTTCCATCCCCATTTGTATCATTCTGCCAGTAGTTTCCAAAATAGATACAATCCCATGTTGTTACACCGTTTCCATCGGTAGTTGGATTTTGTAAACTAACTGCTGCTTTCACCGGCGTAGATTGTCCCAGCGTAACCTCGCACAGGGATAGCACCATTACCAGTGCAAGAAATTTTGCCAACAGGCGTTTTGTTTTTCTTCTTTTCACAAAGATTCCTCCTTTTTTGCTTCGTTTAATTTACGTTCTTTCATCAAAACGAATTGGTTAATTACGTTTACAAAATTTTCCATTCAGTATATGTCATATATTAACACACGTCAAGTAATGTTTCAATAATCCACTTTACAAGTGCCGCCTTACACCATCTCCTCCACAACCTTCCGCAGTTTTTCCAAACTCCCATCAAACAGCCGCTCTGCCAATGCATTTATTTCATAAACCTGTGTCTGCTCCTTTGTCACAAGGGGCTGGCAGACAAACTTTGGTTCAATCCGCCTTATGGCCCCCTTTTCCACACACTTTTTAATAATTGTATAAGTCGTATTGCGGTTCCAGCCAACGCGCGCTGACAAAATCGGAACAATTTCACCCGCGCGGAGTTCGCCCTCCTCCCACAAAAGTTCCATCACCTTAAGCTCGGATTCACATAACTTAATGCCCTCTTTTTTATTCATCAGTCTCTTCCTTTCTCATTGTGAAATCTGAAAATGCCGCCTGGCCTCCATGCTCTTTCGTCGCATAACAGAACAGTCCCGGACGCACACCACAAAAATGATCCAGCTTAAAATACAGAGAAAATGGCTCTGCAAGAATCTGCCAATTACCATCCTGCTTCCACTCAAACACTGCCTTATCTTTCATTCTTGTAAAATCAATTTTCGCACGAAGTGTAACTTTGGCAGAAGAAAGCGGAATTTTCTCCTGTACAGCCGGCATACTGTCATCTTCTTTCGGGTTCATCTGTCCATCTGCTACACCGTCTTTTGCCAGTTTCACAAGAAAATATTTTCCATTTTCCTTCGTAATTCCGGCTAATGCATAGTCGCTTTGCAACATACAAAGTCCCGCTATATCTCCATCGGATAACGCCGAACCATCCACGGTTACTGTTACAACACCTCCCGGATACGGCATCCTCTGAGTCAGCGTATTTGGTGCCTGTGTTACATTATTGCATATTTTTCCGGTCTGCAAAATCAACCGGTGATTTAAAAGTTTCCACCTGCTGTCATCCGGCACATGATTCCACTGCCAGTAATTATGAAGAGAAGAAAAATCTTCATCTCCATATAAAGGTGCATATTTGTGAGCCGGATTTGTATCCTCTAAAAGCAGTTTATCTTCTACTTTTCCATCTACGCCAAATACCGGAAAATCATTTTCAAAATGAACCGGAACAAGAACCGGCAGTCTTCCCACGGCACCGCTGTCACGGAACAGCATAGCATACCATTTTCCACTTGTTGTACTCACAATTCCTCCCTGAGCAACTCCCTGATTGCAGTAACCGCCGTCGGTATCAAGCACATCTCCACCGGTATAAGGACCTGCGAGCGAATCGCTTACATAACAAGCCTGCGAACGTCTCGTATTGTCCCCCTTGCGGTAATGGATGAAAAACAAATAATATTTCCCGTTGATTTTGTACCAATGGGTTCCCTCATAACCAAGATACACTTCATCCGGGTCCTCAACCAAAAGTTTATGTAAACCGCCCTCCTTCGGCGCCGTCATTTCTTCATTCAATTCCATCACATAAATCTGGCGGTTTCCGTAGGCAAGGAAGGCACGTCCCTCATCAAACAAAAGCGAGCAGTCATGGTAAAAGCCCTCGATTTCATTTTTCTGCCATGGGCCTTTTAAGTCCGGTGCGCGGAACAAATACGTTTTTCCCGTGTCATTGGCAACAAAAATCAGATAAAACATACCTTTTTCATAGCGGAGTGTGGCAGCCCACATTCCTTGTCCATAAGCATTTTTTCCATTCTTTAAGCACTCTTGATCCGTAAGTTCAAGTGTCTCATACACATAAGAATAAATTTCCCAGTCCGCCAGATTATAGGAGCGCAGAATCACACATCCCGGCATAAAATGCATCGTGGTACTTACCATATAATACGTGTCGTCTACCCGAATTACATCCGGGTCCGGATAATCCAACGGGAGCACCGGATTTACTTTTTTCCATTTTTCTTCCATTTCTGTTCCTCCAATTCATGTAATTTGCGAATTTCTTCTGTCTCAACCGACTCTTTCGCATATCTTGCCTTTTCATATAATTGAGTCAAATATTCATCCGCCTTTTCCCCGGATAAATAAGTCTCCTTTAGTTCCTGTGGCGTCTGTGAGCACGGAACCGAATTCTTTTGTGCACCGGCTTGAATCTGTTTGTAAAACGCCTTTCGGACAAATCCATCGTTACCTGCCGGGAACTGCTTTTCCCGTTTTGCCACCGGTACAAGCCGTATATGTTCCTCATCCTCTTTTGTAATGGTCACCTGTTCCACAAATTCATAGGAAGGCTTTTGGCGGTGAAATACCAGATAACAAATCAATTTAAAAATACCATAACCAGCCAGAATAACTACCGCCACAATCAGTACAATCAATACAGTATACCGCAGTAGTGTAAGCCAGAAATTACCCTTTTGCTCTTCCTGCTGCTGCCGTACCACAGTCTCTCTGGACTGGCTTTCCGGTCCCGCTGCCGGCTCTTCCTTCTCTTTTGTTTCCGCCACGGTAGTCTTTTGCTTTGAATCCCTTTCAAAATTCCATTCCGGTTTATATCCTGCCGCCACAAATAAAAGCAAAACCGTAAGAAATCCCGCAGCATAGAAAGGAATCCAGTCCTTCCTGCGATTCACATTTATGCGGCGTTTCGTTTCCTTAGAAACACTCGGATTGCAGCCTACTACAAGATACTGCCCACGCCAGTATTCACCGGCAAATCCAACAACAATCGCTGCCAGATAGAAAATACTGCACAGCCAGAAACTATCATCGGCCGCCTCTAAAATAGTTCCCGGCATCATAAAGAGTCCGGCTAACACAAGTGCCCCCACATGACAGGACGCAACTTTTCTTTCCTCCCGCTTTTCTTTCTGATAAAAATGCCGGTAAAATAATATTGGCACAAAAACAAAAAAGACAAAACGCCCATAAGAATACACATCGCCGGCATCAAACCAGTGAACCAAAGAGGTAACCACTCCAAGAATTAACAGCTCGTAATAAAGAAATGCCAAAAAACGGCACCGCCTGCGGATTTTCACTACATACCCCTCCATTTCACAAGACATTTTGCAATTGACGGAGGTATCTCCCGAAATTCATTATCCTCCCCATACTCGGAAAACGTTGGAGCAATCCACGTCAAAGATTCGTTCCGGTGCAGCATATCGGAAACTGCCTTTTGCATTGGCTTTTTTCCTGCCGCAGAAATGAGAATCACATGCTGCTCCCTGCGGATTTTTTCGCACTCTCTTATCACAAAATCTTCCCCTTTGCTAAGCGGGTGCTCATAAGAAATCAATGCCAGAGCACGGCGTGCCGCCGCAATCTGGGTTCTTCCGGTTCCTTCCATGGAATATTTCTCATCACCGGAAATAACTAACTTTGTTTCTACACCTTCTTTGCTTAAATAATAAACAAAGGAATACGCAAGACGAATACTCTCTTCCATCAAATCAACAGAGACAAAAACACCGGGCGATTCCAGATTGAGCAGGATTACGACAGGAGTAGAAGCCGTATATTCCGCTATTTTCACCTGCCAATTTCCCATTCTTGCCGATGCCTTCCAGTGGATTTTACGCATCGAATCTTCCGGCATATACTCTCGGACACCACCACTTAAAAACGGGTCTTCAAACAATGGCACATTCGTTTTACACGAACCTGTCATGTGCCGGAACACCGGCATCAATTTTCGAATATCCATACGGGACGGGTATACCAAAAGCGAAACTTCCACCGGAATTTTGTGGACAAACGTATGACGGCAGAACAAATCATAACTGACTAGTTCTGCCTCTTGAATCTGATAAAATCCACGTTTTTTGCAGGTAAATTTTAATTTTCGGCGCACTTTCTCAAAGCCATCCACACTCATGACATCATTCCGGTAAAAATGGTCTGAAACCGTTCCGCTCTCCGCCCCCTCAAACTGCAAAAAGCGGGAGGATAAAAACTTCACACACATAATCGGCAGACCCATTTTTTTCTTATTCACTGCTGTTTCATATAAAAACAACGTATCGCCCTCTCCTGCCTGTTCCTCCGAAAAGGCAAGTGTCACTTCAAAGTTTTCCATCCAATGTCTGCTGTAATGAAACGTATGAATGAAATAAACGATAAACAGCACAAGGGCAAGAAATAACATGATTATCACTTGGCAAAATCCTCCGTCGGTGCTGTTACAAAATGCGTGATTTCCTCAATGTAATCGGACGCTTTTTTATTTGTGCTGTACACGTCTTCCAAAATCAGCCGGTGTGAAAGCACAAATGGTGCCAGATACTTCACCGTCTCCGGTGTCACAAAGTGCTCACCCTTTAATGCCGAATAACATTTTGCTGCACGCAAAAATACAAGTGCTCCACGCGGACTTACGCCGAGTGCAATGTTATTATGCTTGCGGGTAGCTTCCACAAGATCTAAAATATAATCCTCAATCACGGGTGCCGCATAAACCTCTTCGCACTGCTTTTGCATCGCCGCCAATTCTTCTTTTGTGCAGACAGACTCAAGTGTCAAAAGCGGATTATCTGCTGCAAAACGATGCAGAATTTCACGCTCTCCTTCGCGGTTTGGATATCCCATCGGAATCTGCATGATAAAACGGTCAAGCTGTGCTTCCGGAAGTGGAAATGTACCGGAAGATTCTACCGGGTTCTGCGTCGCAATTACAAAAAACGGGTCCGGTAATTCCATGGTGACACCGTCAATCGTTGCCTGATGTTCCTCCATACTCTCTAACAGACTTGATTGCGTACGCGGCGTCGCGCGGTTAATCTCATCTGCCAGCAGAATATTCGTGAAAATACCACCCGGACGAAATTCAAATTCTGAATTTTTCTGATTAAAAAAGTGGATTCCCGTCACATCCCCCGGAAGTAAATCCGGTGTAAACTGGATTCTCTGAAAATCCAGTGAAAGTGATGCTGCTAACGCTTTTGCAAGCATCGTCTTTCCGGTTCCCGGCACATCCTCAAGCAGAATATGACCACCTGCTAAAAGTGCCGCAAGAACCAAATCAATCGTCTCAGACTTTCCAACGATTACCTTCTCCATGTTCGACTTAATCTGATGAAAATCCATCACCCCTGCTGCCCCCTTTTGTTATTTCTTTTTATAACTCTTTCATTAAGTTTACCATCTCAATGGCAGAACATGCAACATCATATCCTTTATTTCCTGCTTTTGTACCGGCACGCTCAATTGCCTGCTCAATATTATCGGTTGTCAATACACCAAACAGAGTCGGTACTCCGGTATTTAAACCAACGGTTGCAACTCCTTTGCTTACCTCTGCGCAGACATAATCATAATGAGAAGTTGAACCTTTGATTACGGCACCAAGGCAGATTACTGCATCATATTTTCCACTTGCTGCCATCTTCTGTGCAACAATCGGAATTTCAAAAGCGCCGGGCACATAAGCAAGTTCCACATCCTTTGTATCCACGCCATGACGTACTAAGGCATCCTCTGCACCGCCAATCAGTTTGTTTACAATAAACTCGTTAAATCTTGCTGCCACAATACCAACTTTGAGTCCTTTTCCAATTACGTTTCCTTCTAATGTTTTCATTTTCATTTCCTCACTTTCTTTTATTTATCTTTTTTCGCACGTGTTACATCATAGTGCGTCATATGCTGCATTTTTTCCTGCTTTGTCACAAGGTACTTATAATCCTCCGGCTTTGGTGCAATTTCAATCGGAACACGCTCCACAATTTCAATTCCATAGCCGGCAAGTCCTGCAATTTTAGTCGGGTTATTCGTCAAAAGACGAAGTTTTTTCACGCCCAAATCATATAAAATCTGGGCACCGATTCCATACTCTCTTAAGTCCGGAGCAAATCCCAATTTTACATTTGCCTCTACCGTATCATATCCCTGTTCCTGCAGTTCATAAGCTTTCAATTTGTTCAAAAGGCCGATTCCTCTGCCTTCCTGTCTCATATAAAGAAGAATCCCTCTGCCTTCCTTGGCAATCATGCGCATGGCACTTTCTAACTGCTCGCCGCAGTCACAGCGGCAAGAGCCAAATACATCACCGGTCAGACATTCTGAATGAACACGGCAAAGCACCGGTTCACCGTCCGACACATCCCCCATCGTAAGGGCTACATGATGCTCACCGTTTGTAATATTCTGATATCCGTGAATCCGGAAATTTCCATATTTCGTTGGAAGTTTTGCCTCGGCTTCTTTTTTTACAAGACTTTCTTTTTCCAAACGTTTCTTAATTAAATCCTCGATTGTAATTACATGAAGATTATGCTCTTTAGCAAATTCTAAAAGTTCGGTTGTACGCATCATCGTACCATCCTCACGCATAATCTCACAGCAAAGACCACATTCTTTCAGACCGGCTAACCGCATCAAATCCACCGTTGCCTCTGTATGTCCCGCACGCTTTAACACGCCGCCTTCTCTTGCTTCAAGAGGAAACATGTGTCCCGGTCTTCGAAAATCTTCCGGTTTCACGTCATCTTCGACACACTTCATTGCCGTCAGCGAACGCTCTACCGCAGAAATACCGGTCGTTGTGTCCACATGGTCAATCGAAACGGTAAATGCCGTCGAATGATTATCTGTATTCACCGCTACCATCTGGTCAAGTCCCAGTTTTTTCGTCATCTCTTTACTCATCGGCATACAGATTAATCCTTTTGCCAGACTTGCCATCGCATTTACATTTTCTGTCGTAGCAAATTCTGCGGCACAAATTAAATCGCCTTCATTTTCACGGTCCGGGTCATCAATCACTAAAATTAATTTCCCATCTCTTAAATCCTGTAACGCCTCATCAATCGTTGCAAATCCTGCCATTATCCTCGTTCCTTTCTGTATTAAAATCCGTTTTCTGCTAAAAATTCTAACGTAATCTTACTTTCTTTTTCAGGAATTTTTTGCGGCTGCAAAAGTTTTTCCACATACTTTCCAATAATGTCTGTTTCCAGATTTACCACATCGCCGGTTTTCCGGTCAGAAAGCACCGTATTCGCCTGAGTGTGCGGAATAATTGACACCTGAAAATCCGTATCGGAAACTGTCGCCACGGTAAGACTGATTCCATCAATTGTGATGGAGCCTTTTTCTACAATGTAGCGAAGCACTTCCGGTGCCGCCTCAATTCGGTACCACACCGCCGTTTCGTCCTTTTCTATTTTGACAATAGTTCCGGTCCCATCCACATGCCCTGCCACGATATGTCCGCCAAATCGTCCATCCGCCGGCATCGCACGCTCTAAATTCACACGGCTTCCCGGCTGCAGGAAACCGAGGGAACTCCGGTTCATCGTCTCCGCCATCACATCGGCATTGTAACCATCACTTCGCAGGCTTGTCACGGTCAAACACACGCCGTTCACAGCAATACTGTCACCAATCTGCGTGCCCTCTAACACTTTTTCACAGCGAATTGATAAGACCGCCGATTGGCTTCCCCGTTCAATTTTCTGAATAGTTCCCATCTCTTCTACAATTCCTGTAAACACCGCTTATCCCTCCTTTTTTTGCTTCACATGCCCGCTCACACAGATGTCACCGCCAAAGTTTTGTACCGTAACATCCGTAATTTCCACGGCGTCACTCATTTTTTCAATTCCTTTTCCCAAAACCGGCGATAATGCATCTTTGCCGCCAATCATCTTCGGTGCAATATAACAGTAAACTTTCTGCACCAAATCGGATGTCAAAAAGGAACCATGGATGGCGCCGCCGCCCTCTACTAAAACACTGTCAATTTCCATACTGCCTAA
>ENA-OOZY01001795-OOZY01001795.1-human-gut-metagenome-genome-assembly--contig:-NODE-1795-length-12202-cov-3.166132_pt1 | contig 12202 bp, 8 predicted proteins | sample MGYA00241047_ERZ501410 | MGnify/ENA primary metagenome ERZ501410 (study PRJEB25962, sample SAMEA2042621) | human gut metagenome | biome: human gut; feature: human-associated habitat; material: faeces... | reverse complement strand
AACCAACAAATTTGCATATCTTTTCAGCCTCATTCCCCTTATAGTACTGTTCAATAAAATCTTTTATATCAGAATAACGATTATACTTTGCTCTCATAATCTCCCCACCGTATCCCCCCAATATCAAATCAGCATGTTTATAACGTTCTCTAAACAAATGACCCCACTTGCCTGAATTGTTTGAATCTCTAAGTGCTGATGAGCCATGTAAAACTAACTTTTTGTCTCTTTCATTTATTACTACATTATCATAAGACTCCATAAAATAACAATCAATATGTAATCTGTCCGTAATGATTTTAGATATTTCTTCATCAACTCCTCCATCGCAATCATTTTTTGCCGAGAAGCCTTTTATTTTGTCTACTATTTCATTTGCAATTGATAAAATCAAGGATATCGGGGTGGTCAACGCGCAGAATGCCCATGTTTGCGCCGCGTCTTGTGCCGCCCTGCTTAACTGCTTCGGTTGCTGCGTTGAAAACTTCCATAAAGCTTACCGGCCCTGAAGAAACGCCCATTGTAGAGCGGACTACATCGTTTTTCGGTCTTAATCTTGAGAAAGAGAACCCTGTTCCGCCGCCTGATTTGTGAATAAGGGCGGTATTTTTAACTGTTTCAAAAATTCCCTCGAGCGAATCCTCAACAGGAAGCACGAAGCATGCCGCAAGCTGTCCGAGTTCGCGTCCTGCGTTCATCAGGGTAGGCGAATTGGGCATAAAATAGCGGTTTGTTATAAAATCGTAGAATTTTTTAGTTGTTTTTTGAATTTCTTCATCGCTTGCGCCGAATTGCTTGTCAGCATTGGCAAGAGTCGATGCAACTCTTAAAAATAAGTCTTTTGCTGTTTCGGTAGGTTTTCCGTCTTTATCCCTTTTAAGGTATCTTTTTTCAAGAACTTTTATGGCATTTTCAGATAAATTTAATTTGTCTTCCACTAAGTTCACACTAACCTCCGTTTATATCCCTATTAATACGTAAAGCATGTCAAAAATTTCAAGCATGTTTATTTTACAATCATACAACAATTTTTTTAGGCATGGCAAGGAATAAAAATAAATATTACGAAATGTAATCAATATTTCCCCCACGAAATGAGGCATGTTGTGAAATGTTCAAAAAAGTGGTATAATTTATAATGTTATAGTATATACAAATGATTTATTAAGACATAGGAGTTGAGAATATGATGCTTCCAGAATTTAAAGGGATAACAGCTCTTTTTTGTGAAAAAGCAAAAGAGATGACACGTTTTGTTAAAAAGAAGAAGCCCGGAATATCTTTGGCAGAAATGCTTCTTGCACTTGCTATTTTGGGTATATTGGCGGCAATACTAATGCCGGTTTTGAAATCGGCGCAGCCTGATAAACTGGAAGCTCTTCATAAAAAAGGAAATTATATAGTAGAACACGTTGTGGCTGATATTGCATTTGATGAGGATCTTTATCCGCCAACACAGACAAAAACAGGTCTGGGCAGTATCGGCGCTGTTACTGTTGACGGTGTTACATATGCCGGTGAAGAAAAGTTTTGTGAACTTTTTGCCAGCAGAGTAAATAAAGCTCCAGGCAGTACTACAAACTGTTCTGCCGGCAAGAAAACCTTCACTTCAATAGAAGGTATTGACTGGTATTTACCGATTTCAAGTTTTGATGGTTCAAGACCTTATGAAGAAATCAAATTTGATGTAAACGGCTCGCAGGGTCCTAACTGTCGTTACGATGAAGCATCCTGCCCGCATCCTGATACTTTCATTTATTACATAAAACCAACCGGAAAGTTATATACAAACGAACCAACCGGTGTTTCAACCACTTACTGTATAAATCTGACAAAAGTAGGACCTGGAAGTGTTGTTGTAAAACCTAAATATGGCGGGTCATGGTCTTCGCTTGCAAGCAGCAGCTGCGGTAAAGCTCCCGGAGAGTATTTGCTCAAAGCAACTCCTGCTGCGGGATACGAAGCTACTCCTTGGACAGAAAGAAATGTTACTATAACTGATAGCGATATTGATGTAAGTATCGAATTCAGACTTATTCCTGAGCCTGAAATGCGCCAGATTGTACTTACAAAGACCAGAAACTATGGTTTCTTAGGCGGTATTTTTAGTGCAGATAAAATTTCTGACGGTCACGTTTATCTCGGTGATCAGGAAATAGCATTTGCTGACGGTCAAAAAGGCTGCTACAGTCCTTTAGATATTTTCAAATTAAGTCCTGGCTGTAAAATTTATCAAACTGTGGTTGAAGTTGAAGCCGGACAATATTCATTGTGGGCACAAGCCAATGAAAAGAGTTCTGTTGAAAAAATTGAACCTACCACAATTGATGTTACTTCAAAAGACGGTACTGGCGAAGTGTCATTTGTTTGGTCTTACTATGACGATGAACGTTATGATGTTCGCGTCCCTATGTCTGGTGATCACTACTGCTTTAACGGAATTAATAACTCAACAGTTTCGGGTACATTAGTTGGTCAAAAGACTAATACTAACTATGACCTTACTATTAATGCCGCAGGCGGTTGTACTTGGGAATGGGATCTTTCTGATCCTTCCATTAACTATGGTAACCAAACAGACAAAACTGTCGGAGGTAAAATTCGCGACAAGGACGTAAATGTACCTATTCGAATGATTGCTCCAGCAGGTGCTGTTGACGAAAATCCTATAAAACATAAAGTAATAGTTAACCAAATCTGTCCTGACGGTTCCAGTATGTGTGCAACCGTTCAGGGTGCAGGTGAATATGCTGAAGGTACTTCAGGAATTAAAGTAAAGGTTCAGCCATACGAAGGACTTAGTTCTGATTGGTCTGAACAGACAGTAAATGTCGGAACTGAAGATGTTATACTTACTGTTACTATGACAGAAGGGTCATACTGCATTTACACTTCAATATCAGGAAGTGGTACTGTTCAACCTACAGCAACTTATTGCGGTTTGACTCCAGGAACATATACATTAACTGCAATTCCTGCAACAGGATGGGCTGTTTCCGGCGGAGGCTGGACTGAAGTTTCGTCAAGTCCTAAGCAGTATCAAAAGAGTGTTACTATAACGAATACTGATGTACATGAAAGTGTAAGTTTTGCTAAGCAGGAGGATAAGACATACTGTGTTAATTTACAAATTAACTGTCCATATAAAAATGCTGCTGACTGCGGTACATACCAGGTTACAGGTATTTCACCGTCTTATCCGATTACAAGCTTGAGCATAGTAGATACGCTGGCATCCAAGTGCGGCTTGTCAAACGGTTCTTATCTTGTAACTGTTATACCGAATACTGACAAGGCTAATTTGAAAAATAATGTTCCTTCGACATATAGAGCCTTAATTGAGAACGCAAATTACGAAAATACTATTGATTTTGAGAAAATCAAAGCCAGACTGGCAATTTCATTATTTGTTAAACTGGATGATGGACTTACTATTGATGCCGTTGAGAGAAATGTCGGAGATGCCGATTTTATGTATAAGTTTATATTTACTGAAGTCGAAACCGGCGATACTGCAGTATTTCAAAATACAATCAAAAATGCTGAATTTAAGGCTCTGTTTAATAATCTAGATTCCAATGGTATGTCTGTTGATTATGATTATCATGAACAATATATCCCAATAGGTCATTATAAATTATCATATGTTAAAGCGTATCATGTTCTTCCTGATGGAACTCAGAAAGAAATATCTAATTCAATAACTGATGGAGACTATATATTAAATAAAAATGGGCTAAGTACAGCATTCGTTTATACTATATATATACCTGAGGAAGCAGCGGCTTCAACAGAAGCCACTCCTGCTCAAGCATCAACACCTTTACCGCAGCCTCTAAGCACGAGAAGTGCTCCTGTTGCTCCGACAGTCAAATCAATATTTCAAATTAAAAAATAAAATTAGATAAGCGGACGATCTTAAAGATCGTCCGCTTTTTTAAATTTTTATTAAATTTATTTAACTCCATTTATTAAGTTCTGTATGTTTGATATATAATGTTTATCGAGGTACAAATTTTGAAACATTCAAAACTTACAGCCCTGATATTTATAGCATTAATTTTAGGTGTCGTAGTAGGACACTTTGCCCCTGATTTTGCAGTGCGGATGCGTCCGTTTGCAGAAATATTTCTGCGTATGGTAAAAATGATTATTGCACCGCTTCTGTTTGCAACTCTTGTTGTTGGAATTTCCGGGCACGATGATGCCAAAAGTCTTGGTAAAATAGGGCTTAAAACAATTATTTATTTTGAAATAGTTACAACACTGGCTTTGATAATAGGCTTGACTATGGCAAATCTTTTTAAGCCGGGCGTTGGATTTGTTAACGGAACTTCTCCGCATGCAATTCATATGCAGGAAGTTGGTTTAATGGCTGCCACACAGGCTCATACTTCTGTCAGCCAGATGATTACTGATATTTTCCCGACAAGCATTGTTGATGCAATGGCGAATGGAAACTTGCTCCAAATTGTTGTATTTTCCATATTCTTTGCCCTTGCAATCTGCGCTGTGGGTAAAAAAGCCCAGCCTGTGCTTGATGTGCTAAATTCAATTTCGCAGATAATGTTTAAATTTACGGAATATGTTATGTATTTTGCACCTTTGGGTATATTCGGCGCTATTGCAGCCACCGTAGGTGCTAACGGCTTGACTGTTCTGAAAAGTTATTTTAAAGTAATCGGTGCTTTGTATGTGGCACTTGCAGTTTTTGTGCTTTTGGTGCTGATTATTGCCTGCAAAATTGTGAAAATTTCCTTCAGAAGCCTTTTAAGTGCTTTGCAGGAACCTGCTTTGCTTGCGTTTACTACTGCAAGCTCAGAGGCAGCATTCCCGAAGGCTATGGATATAATGGAACGCTTCGGAGTTCCTAAAAAAATTGTCGGTTTTGTTATGCCTACAGGCTACACTTTTAACCTTGACGGAAGTACGCTTTATCTGGCTATGGGTGTTATATTTTCATCCCAGATTGTCGGAATTCATCTTGATTTAAACCAGCAGATTATTATAATGCTTGCCCTGATGCTGACAAGCAAAGGAGTTGCCGGAGTGCCGCGTGTTTCGCTGATTGTCCTTGCCGGAACTCTCGCAAGCTTTAATATACCTATTCTCGGGGTAGCAATTCTGCTTGGTATTGATCAAATCCTTGATATGGGCAGAACAACTGTTAACCTTATTGGAAATTGTGTTGCTACTGTTGTTATTGCCAGATGGGAAAAAGAATTTGATTATGATAAAATGAGAGAGTTTGTGCGCCAGTCAAAGGAAGATAGTATAGGTGCTGATCTAAAAAGATTAAAAGACGATTTTGAACACAAAAAACAATTACATTAAAAACAGAAGGATATAAAAAGATGAGCAATGAAACAACTACAAAAGTAGAGTACAAGGATTCTTTAAACTTACCTCAAACAAGCTTGGCAATGAGAGCTAATGCGACTGTCAGAGAACTTGAAATTCAGAAGTTCTGGGAAGAGAATAATATTTACGATAAAATTATTGCTCAGCGCGATAAAGCAAATAAGTTTATTTTGCACGACGGACCTCCGTATTTGAGTTCAGAAAAAATTCACGTTGGTACAGCTTTAAATAAAATATTAAAAGATATTCTTTTAAAATATAAGGCTCAAGCCGGATTTTATACTCCATATGTTCCGGGTTACGATGGTCATGGTCTGCCTATTGAAAATGCTGTAGTTAAAAATATTAAAGGCGGTAAAAACGCACTAACTCCGGCAGAATTAAGACAAAAATGCCGCGAGTTTGCACATAAAAACCTGAAAGGGCAGGAAAGTGAATTTAAACGCCTGGGTGTTCTTGGTGACTGGGAGCATCCTTATTTGACAATTAACCCTGAATATGAAGCTGAACAGGTAAGAGTTTTTGGCGAAATGTTTAAAAAAGGCTATATTGAAAAAGGCTTAAAACCTGTTTACTGGTGCGCATCATGCGAAACTGCACTTGCAGAAGCGGAAGTTGAATATGCGGATCATACTTCTACCTCAATATATGTAAGATTTAAATTTGAAGAGGAAGATAAGAAAAAAGCTTTTGCAGCAGCAGGCTTTGATAGCAGCAAGGATTTGTATGCAGTAATCTGGACAACTACTCCTTGGACAATTCCTTCAAATATGGCTATAAGCGTTCATCCTAGATTTGATTATACATTCTTTGAGCGGCGGGTTGGAGCTGCAGAACTTTGCGGCGAGGAAGATTGCAGCGCTGTTAAATGCGGACAGGAAAGCGATGGTGATATATATGTCGTTGCTCAGGGACTTCTTGGAGCGTTTCTTGCAGATGTGGGCTGGGATGAAAAGGATATTAAAGTTCTTGGCGAGTGTAAAGGTCAGGCGCTTGAACTCTTAAATACAAAACATCCGCTTGTTGATAGAAAATCTCCTATAATTTTAGGTGAACATGTTACTCTTGATGCCGGTACAGGTTCTGTCCATACCGCACCGGGACATGGTCTTGAGGACTATGAAGTAGGATGCAGATACGGTATTGAAGTATTTTCTCCGCTTGACAGCCGCGGTGTTTGGACTGATGCTGTAAAAGATAAAGACCTGGAAGGCGTACCTTATTACAAAGGCAATGCAATAGTTATTGAAAAACTTCAAAACTGTGGTGCTCTTCTTGCACAGCAGGATATAAACCATAGTTACCCTCACTGCTGGAGATGTAAAAATCCGGTAATTTACAGAGCCACTCCTCAATGGTTCGTTAAAGTTGATAAATTTAGAGATGAAACTCTTGCAGCAATCAAAGATGTAAAATGGATTCCGGCAAGCGGAGAAGCAAGAATTTCAAACATGGTAGAAGGCCGCACAGACTGGTGTATTTCCCGTCAGCGTGCATGGGGCGTGCCTATTCCTGTATTCTACTGCGAAGATTGCGGAGAAGTTATTGTAACAGATGAAACAATTGAAAATGTTGCTAAAATTTTTGAAAAAGAAAGCTCTGATGCCTGGGTTAAATACAGTGCACAAGAGTTGCTGCCTGCCGGATTTAAATGTCCTAAGTGCGGTAAAAATCACTTCAAAAAAGAAAACGATATTATGGATGTCTGGTTTGATTCAGGGATTTCATGGAGAGCGGTTGTTGAAAAACGCTCAGATGTTTTAGGACATACTCCTGTCGAAATGTATCTTGAGGGATCCGACCAGCATAGAGGCTGGTTCCAGTCTTCATTGTTAACCGCTATGGCAACTGAGGGCAAAGCTCCTTATAAATCAGTTCTCACTCATGGTTTTGTTTTTGGCGAGGATGGAAGAAAAATGTCAAAATCTCTCGGCAATTACATCAGACCTGATGAGATTATCAAAACTTACGGGGCTGATATTCTTAGATTATGGGCGGCATCAGTCGATTACAGAAATGATACAAAAATTGGTAATAATATAATTAAGCAGCTTGCTGAAATATTTAAGAAAACAAGAAACACATCAAGATTTTTACTTGGTAACCTGTTTGACTTCAATCCTGCTGAAGATTACGTGAGATATGAGGATTTAACCGAACTTGATAAGTTTGCTCTTTATAAACTTAATCAGTTAATTGATACAGTTACCGAAGCTTTTGATAATTATGAATTTTATAAATACTTCCAACAGCTGCAAAATTTTGCTGCAGTAGATTTGAGTTCATTCTATCTTGATATTGTAAAAGACAGATTGTATACAGCGGGCAAAAAATCACTTTCACGCCGGGCCTGCCAGACTGTTTTGTATGAAATATTACAGACTTTAGTCAGAATATTAGTACCGGTAATGCCTCATCAGGCTGAAGATATATGGATGAGTGTTCCTGAGTGTCAAAAACGTGATAAATCAGGTAACAGTCTGGAAAGCATTCTGCTTTCAGATTGGCCAAAAGCTAGACCGGAATGGAATAACAGCGCTCTTGAAGATGAATTTTCAAAAATTCTTAAAGCCAGAGAGGTTGTCACACGTGCAATCGAACCTTTAAGAGCAGATAAAAAGGTCGGAAGTTCTTTAGAAGTTGCCGTTTATGTCAGCGTAAACGATAACGCTGTATTGAAAGCTAACGAAAAAGAACTTTCAAATATCTTTATTACATCACAGGCTTATATTACTGATGAAAAACCGTCAGATGTCCTTAATGAGTATAAAGAAGATGATTACACTGTCTGGGTGACAAAGGCAGAAGGCGAGAAATGCGCAAGATGCTGGAAATATAGAAAACTTAATTCTGATGGTATTTGCCAGGAATGTCTGGACGCTATTAAATAATAAAAATGGAGCTTTGAAAAAAGCTCCATTTTTATATGGTTTATAATTTTGAACCGGTTGTATATTTTTCATATTCCAGTTTATCTTTTCCGGTAAGAATATTTTTAAGGCTGGCTGCTCCGGTCGGGTTCCAATAAGAAGGTGCCACTTGATTCTGGTAAATCATAATACCATATACATCTGCTCCATATTGATTAGGAAGTTTCGGACCGTTTACATCTATAGTCAAAGTTGCACAGTGTGTATATATATTTGTTTTCTCCGTAATGTTGCCGTTTTCGTCTTTTGTACAATTACCGGATGAGTCCTGAACGCAATCTCCCTCTTGCACTCTGTAACATGAAGAGTATTGTTGTACTTGAATAGTAGAACCATCATTTAGTATTATTTTAGGGTTATTTAATTTGGTATCCACAAGCGTATCACCAGCTCCGGAGGTTTTCTTTGTAGCATATTTAACGTTGTAGAAATAACTGTTGCAGCCTTTTTGTGAAGAAGATTCACAAACCTTAGCACCGTTGAAATATTTAGCAAATTTTTGCGCAGCCTGTGCAGACGTTTGTGAAACATCAAATAAAAAGGTATTATCCCCAACAGTACCTAAATCTTTTTGAGCCAGCAGAACAGCATTTTGTACATTGGAATATAGTTTTTTAGTTCTCGAAACAAGCTCTTTTTCCTTGTAATTGTTAACAAGTGACGGGAGAGTCATAGCCGCGACGACCCCAATGATACCTAAAGTAATTAAAACTTCCGCTAAGGTAAACGCGGATCTGGATAATCCAAAAGCGTGAAAAAGCCCGCCGGCACTATCTAAGCCCCCCCCCCTTCTGAGTTTTGAAGCTATAATTGTGTTTTGCATTTGTATATCCTCCTTTTTAGTTTGCGCATCAACAAGTTTGATGTTTTCATCTGCTTTTTTATTTATTATAAACGATTTTTTTATTACTTTCAATATTACTTCTTAATATATATGAACGATTTAAGTTCTCTGCCTGCCCCGTCACCTTTTTTAGAGATAACAGAAATTTCATTTTTGTAGTCAATTGAAGTGGAACTTCCGCCGTCAAGCCCCATTGCCCTTTCAAATCCAAGCTTCCGGCATAATTCCTGAACTTCGTACATATCCATCGGGTTTTCATCGGTGATTATTAGTATGTGCAATTCGCCGTTTTTTAACCCTAAAACTGTTCTTGATGTTTTATGCAAGACCGATGAGCTTTCTCTGACAATTTTATCTCCCTCTTTTACGACAAACAGCTCCTCTTCAAGCCTTAGCTCCGGCAAGATTAACGGTCCGCCCTGTACAGCTTCTTTTACGTAGCATTCAAAGTCTTCTTTTGTATTATGAGGAACAATCTCGTATTTGAGTTTTCCGTAGCAGTCAACTACTCTAAATTCTGTTCTGTTTAAGATTTTATTCAGGTTTTTATTTAGGAAGGTGTTGGTAAGAAGATTTTCGTTCATAATAGGATCTTCCATTGTTTGCCCGTCCATTACAACATATGATATTGTTTTGCCGTTTGACGGATCAAAAAATCCTGCATTAATTGTTAAAAGAGCATTTGCTGCTTTATGAATTTCTTTATTTGTTTTTAACGTTTCTGAGGCGTAAACTTTTATTTTCTTCTTAATTTTTTCGCCTTTTAATACAATATGATAAATTCCATTATCATAATTTATATCAATATTGTTCCCTTTTGCAAAGGCTGTATTAACACATAAAAACATACAAACAAATAATAAAACAAGTTTTTTCATTATAAATCCTTTGATTTGTAAAAACCTATTATTGCGCATAAGAAAGCTGCTGGAGGGAATATTGCAGTTACAAACGGCGGCAGCACTCCCTTTTCTGCCAGTAAATCAAAGAATGGCAGAGTAATATAATATACAAAGATACATCCGATTGCAATTGTAAACCCAACCAGTCTTTGCTCCCTCGGCTTGCTGAATCCCAGCAGTGTTCCCATAATTGCAAGCAGTACACATACAAACGGATGGAAAAATCTTTGAAGATATTTGTTAAGCATATAGCGGTATTCTTCATCAAGTTTTTCTTTTTTCAAAAGTTTTATATAATTTTTTAAATCATGGTTTGTTATTTCGCGTTCCTTTTTAGTTGAATATGTCATAAGCGTATACGCGTTTTTTGCATCTTCGCCGTTTAAAATATCCATCTCTTTGATTTTATCAATATCCGTAAAAATTCCGTCGCTGGAGATTTTGTATTGGGTAATATCCTCAAGCTTCCAGCGGTCGCCTAGATAAGTCCCTTTCTGTGCTGAATATATGTTAGAAAGCTGGTGAACATCTGTGTAATACTTTTGGGAAAAATCAAGAACTATAAGATTGTGCATAATGTTGTCGCGGTAGCCGGAGATAATTACAGCAAGCATTGGAACATCATTTTTATCTTTTTGTGTATAAATATACTGCGTTGTCGGATGAGAATCCCTTATTGCATTAAGCTTATTTATAGACATTGGGATAAGTTTGTCGCCTGTAAAAAAGCACAACCATGTAACAATAAGACTCAGCACTAACACCGGTGCAAGAATTCTTCTAAAAGAAAGTCCTACTGCGCGGAAAATGGTTAATTCAGAATCTTTACTTAGTTTATCAAATGTAAATAAAGTTCCAAGAAGCAAGCCTACTGGAAATGCCTTACCCAGAATTTTCGGGAGTTCATAGAATAAAACCAATACAGCAGTTTTAGCAGTATATTCGCCTTCAAGAGTTCGTTTGATTGTGTTCAAAAGCATCTCAGGAGCAATCCATACAACCGTAAATAACAAAATTGCAACAAAAGATGTTATTAAAACCTGATTAAAAATATACCTGTCATAAATAGAAATTCTTGGAAATCTCATTATAGTGCGAAATCCTTTCCTAAGTAAAATTCTTTAGCTACAGGATCGACAGCAACTTCTTCACTTCTGCCTTGAATTTTAATCTTTCCGTCAAAGATTACATATGCCCTATCTGTAATTGAAAGCGTAGCCTTCGGGTTGTGGTCTGTAATCAATACCCCGAGCCCTTTTTCTTCAGAGATTTTTCTTATGTTATCCTTAATATCTCCGATAGCAATAGGGTCAATTCCCGCAAAAGGTTCATCGAGAAGCATAAAATCCGGACTTGCTGCAAGTGCTCTTGCAATTTCAACCCTTCTTCTTTCACCGCCGGAAAGTGCTACTGCCGGATATGAACGAAGTCTGAGTACACCGAATTCTGTCAAAAGTTCTTCAAGTTTTTTCTTTTTCTCGTTGACAGTAAGTTTGTCATTCATTTCAAGAACAAGTTTGATATTATCTTCAACACTTAATTTTCTGAAAATTGAAGCTTCCTGCGGGAGATAGCCTATGCCATGTTTTGCCCTTTCATTCATAGGCATAGCAGAAATATCTTTATCATCGAGGAATATATGACCTTTATTAGGTTTTACAAGTCCTACCACCATATAAAATGTAGTGGTTTTTCCTGCACCGTTAGGACCTAAAAGGCAGACAACTTCCCCTTTATTTACATGAAAAGATACATCATTTACAACGCTTCTGTCGCCGTATATTTTAATAAGATTTTTTGCCTCAATTCTCATTGCTTCCCCTTTTATTCTTAATGAATATTTTATCCGGAAAATAAATATATTGCAAGTTTACTTCCCCTGTTTTGGGTTATAAACAGCTGGTTTGTATATTATTAAGATATGTAAAAGATATACAAATGATATGTTATATATAGATATACTTGTGGAATACATGTAGTATAACCATTTTCTTTATTTTCTCCTACACACTAACCTTTTACAAATTGAGATAAGCCGTTCAAAAGACGGCTATTTTTCTGTGTTGAAAATTAAACCAAAATCCCTTATAATAAAAAAAGCAGATGAAAACATGATAGAAAAGCTATAAATGTTTTCTCAAACACGCTTCCGCTGTGCTCTCGCT
>ENA-OOZY01001794-OOZY01001794.1-human-gut-metagenome-genome-assembly--contig:-NODE-1794-length-12207-cov-2.410714_pt1 | contig 12207 bp, 10 predicted proteins | sample MGYA00241047_ERZ501410 | MGnify/ENA primary metagenome ERZ501410 (study PRJEB25962, sample SAMEA2042621) | human gut metagenome | biome: human gut; feature: human-associated habitat; material: faeces... | reverse complement strand
CTTCCGGAATATAGCTTGCAATGGATTTTGAAAATACGGATAAATTATTTCCGGATACCATACTGTCTGCATCATCCGTAAACATACTCATGGAAGAATATACAAGAATATCTGCGCTTGTATCATCCATGGTTTTTTCCGCCTTTAATCCTACCGTAAACGGTCCTGCAATATCATCCTCCGTCTGCTCTAAGGAGCTTGTAGCATCTGTCTTACTGTACGCTGCATCCGAAGTGGTAAGTAAAGGTGTATAGGTTACATTTTCGGTATCGGTATTATAGGTAAGACCTACTGCATACGGTGTAAATACATAGCCATCCACACCGGAAGTCAGCGCACTGCTTTCTACATTTGGTAAAAGATAATATGGTGCCTGATAATAAGAACCGGTATTGCTCTCCATCACCATTCCGTCTACTGCAGTAATGCCAAACTCATTTAAAACCGAATAAAAATTACTCATATCAGCATCTGTATAAGATAGCGTTACAAAAAGTTTTCCACCTTTATTGATATAATCAATTACTTTTGACGCATCATCGGATGAAAAATCAGAGGTCGGTCCATTGATAATAAGTGCCTGTGCATCTTCCGGAATGCTGTCTGCCTGCATCAGGTTGAGGCTGTTTAAAGTGACATTTGCTTTCTCAATAGCATCTTTAAAATTACCGTTCAATGCTGTCTCACCATGTCCCTGCAGTTCGTACATAACCGGCATTTCATCCGATGTGACATAGGAAATGGCACTGGTAAGCTGTCCCTCTCCATCATAACCTGTAGTCTGGCTGCTATAAGTACTGTAATCTATACTGGTCTCATAAATATTGCTGTAATTAATTACTTTGGAACGTTTACTGCTTTCTACAATCAGACTCTTTCTGGTGATAGATGTATCATCCGTATAATCCCGGTAAAAATTCGGATAAACGGAGGGGTCTTTATATTCTACCGAAATATGGGAAGATTCGCCTTCATAACGCTTTAATGTCGTTGCAAGAGTATCATCCATATTTCCTTCCGCTTCCAGAACATAAATTGTGACATCCTCATCCAGATTATGAAGAATCTCTTTTGTATCATCAGAAATGGAATACATCTTCTGTGCTGTCAAATCAATAGATGTAATGGAAGATGGCAATGCATTTACTACAAGGTTTACTGCGACTGTAACCACGATTCCGATCACAACCATGGCAGAACTGAATACGCCAAGCTTTAATTTCTTACTGCTCATACTCCAGCGACGCTTCTGTATGGACTGTACCGTCAGGAACAAAAACAGGATAATCATGGAAATATAATATACAATGCCGGATACATCAAGAATTCCCTGCATCAGCATATCCATGTGTTTTGTCAAATCATAACAGCCTAAAATCTTTGTAATAATATTTCCATTCTGTGAAATCAGATTGGTAATTCCGGTCATCAGATATCCCACAAAGAGAAATACAAAGGTTAATACTGCAGAAATTACAATACTTTCTGTCAGTGAAGATACAAAGGTTCCAATGGCAATACAGGTCATACCATATAACCAGAAACCCAGTACTCCCACATAGCTCTTTGCAAAAGCAACGTTTCCATATGCTGACATAATTAACGGTGCCAGACACATAACCGCTACACTGATGGTAAATACGGTTCCGGTGGCGAGATATTTTGCCAGAACCACTTTTTCTACTGATACCGGCGAAGTTAAAATCAGCTGGTCTGTCTTATTCTTCCGCTCCTCTGCCAGGGTACGCATCGTAAGAATCGGCACAGTAACCAGAAACAGAAACGTTACTGCTGATAAAGTACTGCTGATATCTGTCGAACCATAATACATATTGTATACATAAAAATAAAGGCCAAACAGTGCCAGTGTTGCTGCAATAAAAAGCCATCCGGTCACCGTCTGAAAATAAGATTTTAATTCTCTTTTCCATATTGCACGCATTATTCTTCCTCCTTTGATGTAAGTTCAAGAAAGATATCTTCCAGCGATTTACCACCGTTTATCATTTCCAAAATCGGCATATCACTTTCTGCACAAATATGAAAAATCTCTTCTCTGACATCTTTATTTTTTTCTGCCGTTACAGTCACCTCAGTAACTCCATCCTCCGGCAGTTCTTTCGTTTCTACTGCAGTAATATGTTCTGCATCTGCAAAAACTTCTTTTATTTTTTCTTCTTCAGCTTTTAACTTAAGCTCTATTACCTGTCCACCGGACATCCGCTCTACCAGTTCTTCTGTTTCTTCCGATGCAACTAATTTTCCATGGGAAATAATAAATATGTAATCACATACTGCCCGGACTTCCGAAAGAATATGGGAACTTAAAATTACAGTATGCTTCTTTCCAAGACTCTGAATCAGATCACGGATTTCAATAATCTGTTTCGGGTCTAAGCCTACTGTAGGCTCATCTAATATAATAACTTCCGGATAACCTAAGACTGCCTGCGCCAGTCCGACTCTCTGCCGGTATCCTTTGGACAGATTTTTAATCAGTCTGCCTCTCATATCAGTAATCTTTGTGGTTGCCATGGCATCTTCTACATAGAGTTTCCGTTTCTCCTTTGGAATCTTCTTAAGTTCTGCTGCAAACAAAAGATATTCTTCCACCGTCATATCCATGTATAAAGGTGGCAGCTCCGGCAAATAGCCAATACATTTCTTTGCATCCTCCGGCTGTGCCAAAATATCAAATCCATTGATTTTAATGATTCCCTCTGTTGCCCCCAGATATCCGGTAATCATGTTCATTGTAGTTGATTTGCCTGCACCATTTGGTCCTAAGAAGCCATATATTCTTCCCGGCTCAATGGTAAGATTCAAATCATCTACCGCTACATGCGTCCCGTATTTTTTCGTCAAATGACTAATCTCTATCACGTCTCTTCCTCCTTATAACATCTTACCTCAGAAAGTTTATGAGAAAGTTGTGTTAAAAAGACGATGATTTTGTGATAAAAATGCGGTCAAACTGTGCTTTTTGTGTGACGGAATTAATCTAATAATTCTTCAAAGCTTAGGATATAGCGGTCAGATAGCTGCATGATTTCATTTTTCTCATAGGAGGAATGGATATCTTCCACACCTACCACATAGAAATCATCCATCTTTGCACCTTCCACACCCTTTAAAATATCTTCATATACCACACACTGCTCCGGTTTCAAAGAAAGCTTTTCTGCTGCAAGCTGGTACACATCCGGGAATCCTTTTCCCCGCTTCACTTCCTGCGTCACTGTAAATGCATCAAAATATTTCATGATGCCGCAATGGGTAAGACAGGGACGAAACAGCCTCTCATCGGAAGAAGTTGCTGCTGCAATCTTAATTCCTTCTGCCTTTAATTGCTTCAGGTAATCTATAACACCGGCTTTCAACTTTACTTCATTGGTATAAGCTTCAATCGCCATATCAAACCATTCTTTGATAATCTCTTCTTCGGACTCCGGCAGATTAAAACGCTCTTTGGTATATTCTGCTGCCGCATCAAAGTTCTTTGAAGTAATTGCTACCAGATAATCATCCGGCACTATAAATCCTCTTTTTCCAAGAAAATCCTCATCAATTTTCCGCCATACTCCCATGGAGTCTAAAAGAGTGCCATCTAAATCAAAGATGGCACCCATTCTATTGTCAATCATATATTTTCCTTTACATTCTGTCTGGTGCAGAGAAACCTAACACATCAATACAAACCTCTAATGTCCGCCTGGTCAGTGTTAATAAACGAACATAGGAAGCCTGCACTGCCTCGTCTTCTTCTGCCATAATCTTTGTCTCATGATAAAAATGATTCAATGCATTTGCCAGGTCATAGATATAAGAACATACCTTATGTGGTGCTGTCTCTTCGTAGGCATTTTCCATCATGGCATTGAAACGGGTCAGCTCTAACATCAATGCCTTCTCGCTTTCGGAATGTGCCGGAAGAATTGCTGCTGTTCCTGCTTCTTTTCCTGCTTCTTTATATTTGTTCAGAATGGATTTGATCCGGACAATCGTATAAAGAATATATGGACCTGTATTTCCTTCAAATGAAGTAAAACGGTCGATATCAAAAATATAATCCTTGGAAGCCTGATTGGAAAGGTCTCCGTATTTTACTGCGGAAAGTGCAACTACTTTTGCGGTTGCCTTTGCTTCCGCTTCTTCTACCGTACGGTTCTCTGTAATCTTGCGGTACATCTCATCATTGATGCTGGAAAGCAATGTCTCTAACCGCATGACACCACCCTCTCTGGTCTTAAATGGTTTTCCGTCTTTTCCATTCATGGTACCAAAACCTAAAAACTGAAGCTCTGTATCATCATCCACAAGATGTGTCTTTCTGGCACAACGGAACACCTGTGTAAAATACAGCTCCTGACGTTTATCCACTACATAGATAATTTTATCCGGATGATAGTCTTTCATACGCCATACAATCGTCGCAAGGTCTGTTGTGTTATAAAGAGAAGCCCCATCGGATTTTAAAATCATACATGGCGGGATTTCTTTCGTATCAGTCTCTTCTTTGACATCTACTACCAGTGCACCATCACTGATATATGCATAACCGTCATCCTTCATCTTCTGTACCATGTCCGGGATATATGGCTGTGCGTCAGACTCACCCTTCCATAATTCAAAAGATACATTTAAATTAGCATAATTCTTCTTTAAATCCGTTACAGATACATTTAAAATATGGGAAAGTAATGCCTGATAGCCTCTTCTTCCATGCTGCAGTTCATAAGTTGCCTGCATGGCAGCTTCTTTATAAGCTGCATCCTCTTTGGATTTTCCGCTGGCTGTCGGATAAATTTCTTCCAGCTCGGAAATGGTAAATGGAGGCTCAACCGGATATTCTCCCTCATAATTTTCATCAAAATAGCAAAGTTCCGGTTTACGGAGCTTTAACTCAGTAATAATCAGTCCCATCTGAAGACCCCAGTCACCCAGATGCACATCACCAATCATATTGTGTCCCATGAATTTACCAATACGTTTGATGCTTTCACCGATAATAGCAGAACGTAAATGTCCTACATGAAGTGGTTTTGCAACGTTTGGTCCGCCATAGTCAATCATGATGGTCTTTGGATTTTCCACCTTATCACAGCCTAAACGCTCTGTATCCTCCTGCATCTTACTGATATAGGAAGCCACAAATTCATTATTCAGCTTTAAGTTAAGGAAGCCAGGTTTTACAGCTTCTAAGGATTCAAACATTGCGTTATCCTTAAGCTGTGCTACTACTTCCTCCGCAATCATAATCGGTGCTTTCTTATATTCTTTTGCAGCAGCCATAGCGCCGTTGCACTGATATTCACATAAGTCCGGTCTGTTTGAAACAGTTACTTTTGCATATTTTGCATCAAGTCCGGCTGCTTCAAATGCTTTCACCATCTCATCTGTTATTAAATCCAGTATCTTTCTCATTCTTTCTCATGTTCCTTTCTGAGCATTCTATTTTTCCATTTTATACTCAAAGGCAAGCAGTTGTCAACTACGCCAGAAAGTGTTCTGCCATCAGAATTGTTCCGATTTTCTGCACCTCTCCGGTAAGGAACACACTGCCATCCTCTCCGATTTCTATCAGTAACTGCCCACCCGGCATCGTGACTTCAATTCTGTCATCCACCAGTCCCAGCTTATGGGATGCTGCCGCTGCTGCACAGGCTCCGGTTCCGGAAGCTAAGGTATATCCGGCTCCCCGCTCATAGATTTCCACCCGGATATGACCTCTATCCATTACTTTACAAAGCTGCATATTAATCCGGTTTGGAAAATAAGATGCATTTTCCACATAAGGTCCTAATTCCATTGCCTTTTCTTTACTGATTTCATCTAAATGAATCACGCAGTTCGGATTTCCCATGGAAACACAGGTTGCCCGGTAAGGATGGCCATGAAAAACCAGAGGCCTGTTTATAATTTCCGGAGGCGTACCTACATAAGCAAGTACCCCTCCGGTAAATTGTGGTATTCCCATATTTACTTTCATAAGACTTCCGTCTTCATTTAAAAAATCAATCCTTACTTCGCCTGCCTTGGTATAAAGGCTAAACGGTCTGTGTCTGATATATCCGGCATCTAATAAATATTTTGCAAAAATCCGAACACCATTTCCGCTGCGCTCTGCTTCACTTCCATCCGGGTTAAATATCTTTACATAAAGCTTCTCATCCTGCCATATCGGTCCATATAAAATGCCATCAGCTCCTGCACCAATATTTCTTCTGCACAGCTTTACAATATGACGTTCCAATAAATGTATCTTATTCTTATTCGGGTCAAGTACAAGATAATCATTTCCTAATCCATGATACTTCTGTAACAGCAAGGCATCATCCATACTTATGCTCCAGTTTCATTTCTTATTACAATATATGAATAAGATATTGTCCGTTAGAACCCGACTTATTCCTGTTCTGTTTCAACGGTCGCTTCTATGACCTCAGACACTTGTTCTCCACTGTCTGTCTGTTTCTCCACCACCTGCGGTGTTTCCACCTCCTGTGACACTTCCGCTGCCTGCGGTGTTTCTTTTCGTTCAGGACTCTTTTCTCCTAAAATAGCAGATAACTTATCATCTGAAATCGTTTCATCTGCTTCTTCTTTCTGTAAACGTGCTCTTTCTTCCTCAATCTTCTGCCTTACTGCCGCATCAATCTCACGCTGCTTTTTTTCTTCTTCCTCTGCAGCCACTCTTGCAAGACGATCAAGAATCTCCTGTGCCTGCTGTTCATCCTGCTGTTTCCTGCGTGCGGCTAAAATCTCTTCTTCCGACATGTAATGAACATTCCAGCGTTTCACAATACTATGAGCAATTCGATCTCTTTCATTTCTCTTATCTATTGCATCCTGCATATTATTCCACTTCCATTTTTTCTCTTTATGTATATCATAGCTTTCACTCATTCGTTTTTCAAGATGAAAAATTATTAAATTTTTATTGTTTTCGGCATATTTTTATGTAAATAAGGACATCCTTTCTGTATCAGCCAATGGCTGCAAAAACATTTTAACCCGGAGGTACGCATCATGTCCGTCTACAAAGTTGAAATCTGCGGCGTAAATACCGCAAAGCTTCCAATCCTAAAGGAAGAAGAAAAGGCTGCTCTATTTGCCAGAATCAAACAGGGGGATATGACTGCAAGGGAAACATATATCAAAGGGAATCTTCGTCTGGTCTTAAGTGTGATTAAACGTTTTTCCGGAAATCAGGAAAATATTGATGACCTCTTTCAGATTGGATGTATCGGACTGATTAAGTCCATTGACAATTTTGATGATACACTGGGGGTAAAATTTTCCACCTATGCCGTCCCTATGATTATTGGCGAAATCCGCCGCTATCTGCGTGATAACAACAGCATCCGTGTCAGCCGTTCCCTGCGGGATACTGCCTATAAAGCCATTCATGCCAAAGAAATCCTGATGAAAAATTCCATGCAGGAGCCTACTTTACAGGAAATTGCAAAAGAAGCCGGACTTACCAAAGAAGAAATCGTCTATGCCCTAGATGCCATTCAAAGTCCGGTCAGTCTTTATGACCCGGTCTATACGGATGGTGGTGATACACTCTATGTGATGGATCAGATTAGTGATAAAAAGAATAAAGAAGATAACTGGGTGGAAGGGCTTGCCCTTTCCGATGCAATGAACCGGCTCAACGACAGAGAAAATCATATCGTTAAGCTACGGTTCTTTGAAGGCAAAACCCAGATGGAGATTGCTGATGAGATTCATATTTCCCAGGCTCAGGTCAGCCGTCTGGAAAAAACAGCTCTAAAGACTATGAAAAATTATCTTGCCCTGCATACCTGAGCTCTGATTTTTGGTGCAATCAAAATTGCCAGTGCCATTTTCACCAGGTCACCAGGAATAAAAGGAATTACACCAGCCCATAATGCTGCCATCATGTCCATCTTTGCTTCATAAGCAAGCCATGCTGTTCCTAATGCATAGCAGACAATCGTTCCAACAATCATTGCCAGCAGACATAAGAGCCATTTCTCAGTATATTTATCAATTACAATACCGGCAATGATTGCCATTGGAATAAATCCGATTAAATATCCACCGGTTGGACCAAAAAGTTTCGCCGGTCCAGCGGTAAATCCTGAAAATACCGGTACTCCAACCAGTCCAATCAGAAGGTAAATGACGTAGCTTAACGTTCCAAGCTTCCAACCCAGTAAATACAATGAGAAGTAAATAACCAGATTGGTAAGGGAAATTGGTACCGGACCAATCGGCAATGAAAATGGTGCCAGGATACAGGTCAGTGCTGTCATGATTGCTACCAGTGCCATCTGCTGGGTTGTGATTTTTCTTTTTTCTGTTGTTGTGTTCTGCATAATTTTCTCCTAACGTTTGTTGTTATTGGGTGATTGAAAAATAAATATATTTTCAGTAAATTTAACTATTCAAAGGATATTGGCTTTTCTGCTCTGAAATACCGAAGTTCTAAGATGCATGTTTTTCTTTTTTTTATTAAAACCGTCTTTCCAATGTTTAACAGGATATCAGAACTGTTCGTTGAAGTGCGGATGCATTTATGTAACTGTTAGGGGCACTTAGAATTTCGTCTGTTTCAGGCAACGCTGGCACATGGACGTGCCAGCGAGGTGCATATGAGCACGGATGCGAATTTGCACCGGTTGCCGGATATTGTGATATTTTATCCGAAATTCTTAGTGCCCCTTGCAGGTATCATACAGCATCCGTACCCAACGGACAGTTCCGATATCCGGTTAAAGCAACGGAAAGACAGTTTCTATGCAAGAAAAACATGCACCTAAGAACTTCCGGCATTTCATATCAATCAAAAGCCAATATCCTTTGAATATGCAAAATTTAAAAAGAATACTATATTTATTTTTCAATCACCCATCAAAAATCCCCTATAGATTTTTATCCATAGGGTATTATAGGGTATGCGCCGTCCAATTGTCAACCTGTATTTTTCACAAGGTTGACAATTAATAATACTATGTACTTTACATCACTTCGATTTCCGAAGTTTTTCGCTTCTGTTACTCATCTGTTTTTTCAGTGTTTTGTTTCTTCTACGCTTCGTTTGATACCTTCACCAGCTCCGTTAACTTCCCTGCTGCTTTTCCACTGTCGATTGCTTCTTTTGCAAGGGTGATTCCATCTTCAATGGTGGATGCTGCTCCACCAACATACAGGGTTGCACCGGCATTCAGTAATACGATATCGCGTTTTGCGCCTTTTTCTTCTCCGGAGAGAATTTTCTTTGTGATAACGGCGTTTTCTGTTCCATCACCACCACGCAGTTCTTCTAAAGAAGCACGTTTTAAACCAAACTGCTCCGGTGTTATGGTAAATGTATTTACTTTTCCATCCTTGATTTCAGATATTACGGTCTCGGTTGTTGTTGTGATTTCATCCATATTGTCTTTGCCGCTTACTACAAAGGCACGTTCAACGCCAAGCCTGCTCATGGCAAGGGCAATTTTTTCTGTCAGGGCTGCATCATAAACACCTACCACCATATTTTTTGCTCTGGAAGGATTGGCAAGAGGTCCTAAAATATTGAACACCGTACGCACACCCATTTCCTTTCTTGCCTGACCTACATATTTCATGGATTTGTTAAAGAGCTGTGCAAACATAAATCCGATTCCGGCTTTCTCCACGCAGGCTTCTACTTTTGCAGGCTCTGCCATAATATTTACGCCCAGTGCCTCTAATACATCGCCGGCTCCGCTCTTTGAAGAAATGGAACGATTGCCATGCTTTGCTACCGGGAGTCCGGCTGCTGCAACGACAAATGCAGAAGTGGTAGACACATTAAAAGTATAAGTACAGTCTCCACCGGTTCCAACCAGATCTACATAATTAGAAACCTTCGGTGAAATAGTATCTGCCTTATCCCGGAGTACTCCTGCAAACCCGGTTAATTCATCTAAGGTCTCACCTTTCATACGAAGTCCCATTAAAAAAGCACCAATCTGTGCCTGGGATGCTTCCCCGCTTAATAAGATTTCCATTGCTGCTTTTGCCTGTTCTTCTGTTAAATCTTTTCCTTCTGCAACCAGTTCAATATATTCTTTCATCGTAAATTTCTCCTTTACTGATTCAGTTCTTTTTTAAATGTGCCACAATAAGTTCCAATTGCCTGTAAATCATAATCATTTTCTTCCATCAGTCTGATGAAATGTGAGCCTACAATTGCTCCGTCGATAATATTTTTCATCGGTGCAACATCCTCTGCAGTACGGATACCAAAGCCCATCATAACAGGAATCTTTGATACTTCTTTTACACTGCCAAGATAATCAATTACACTCTTATGGAAGGTTGCTTCCTGTCCGGTTACACCCATGGAAGATACGCAGTAAACAAATCCTCTTGCATCCTTTAAAATCTCAGGGATTCTGTCTTTCGAAACCGGAGATACCAGCTGGATAAGAATCGGTGCATTTTCCTTCTGTAAAAATTCCTTTATCTCATCCTGTTCCTCTAATGGCAGATCCGGAATAATCAGTCCGTCTACTCCGCTTTCGATACATGCATCCACAAAGGCTTCCACACCATAGTGAAGTATAGTATTGTAATACATCATAAATACGATTGGAATCTCAATTTTTGCACTGCGAAGCTTTTTCATGGCTTCTAATACTTTCTTTAAATTCACACCTTTTAAGATGGCATGATAGGAAGCATCCTGAATAACCGGGCCATCTGCTACCGGGTCTGAAAATGGAATTCCAAGCTCGATGATGTCTGTTCCCGCCTGCTCCTGAGTGCGGATAATCTCCTGCATTTTATCAAAGTCCGGCATTCCTGCTGTCATATATGTAATAAATGCTTTTTTGTTCTGTTCTTTTAACTGTGCTAATTTTTCTTCGATTCTGTTCATGCTGCACCTCCTAGTTTAAATAACCCTTTCCTGCAAGATAATCTGCAATTGTATTTACATCCTTGTCGCCTCTTCCGGAAAGACAAACCACCATAATATCATCCGGTTTCATTTTCTTCGCCTGCTTCTTTGCATATGCCACTGCATGGGCACTTTCGATTGCCGGTATGATACCCTCTAATTTACAAAGCTCCATTAATGCATCCATGGCTTCATCATCCTTGATTGCAACATATTCTGCTCTGCCGCTGTCCTTAAGATGGGCATGCTCCGGTCCAACACCCGGATAATCCAGTCCTGCGGAAATGGAATGGGCAAGCTGCACATTTCCATCCTCATCCTGTAATAAATAGGAACGCATACCATGTAATACGCCAAGCTCGCCCAATGCCATGGCACTGGCATGCTCCCCTGTCTCAATTCCCTTTCCGGCAGCTTCTACACCAATCAGTTTTACATCCTTTTCTTCAATAAAATCTGCAAACATTCCGATAGAATTAGAACCTCCGCCAACACATGCCATAACCACATCCGGCAGTCTTCCTTCCTGCTCTAAAATCTGTTTCTTTGCTTCTTTGCTGATGACGCTCTGGAAATATTTTACCATCTTCGGATAAGGATACGGTCCAACAGCGGAACCGATTACATAAAAGGTATCCTCTGCGGTTTTTGCCCAGGTACGAATTGCCTCATTCGTAGCATCCTTTAAGGTATTACTTCCGGATGTAACCGGCACTACTTTAGCTCCCAGCATTTCCATACGCATTACATTCAGCGACTGACGTTTCATATCCTCTGCTCCCATATATACGGTACATTCCATATTAAAAAGAGCTGCTCCGGTTGCGGTTGCCACACCATGCTGACCGGCTCCGGTTTCTGCGATTACCTTGGTTTTTCCCATTCTCTTTGCCAGAAGAATCTGACCGATTACGTTGTTAATCTTATGGGCTCCGGTATGGTTTAAATCCTCTCTTTTTAAATAAATCTTTGTTCCATATGCCTCACTCAGACGGCTGGCAAAATAAAGTGGTGTCTCTCTTCCTACATATTGTTTAAGATAATAGTCCACTTCCTTTAAAAATTCTTCATCCTTTGTATACTTTTCAAAAGCATCATCCAACTCTTTTAAAGTATTCATCAATGATTCTGCTACATACTGTCCACCAAATGCTCCATAATAACTCTTCTTATTCATGTTCTCTCACCTTTCTTACAAATGCTTCTACTCTTTTATGATCTTTTCCATGTTCTCCTTCTACCGAAGAACTGACATCTACTACATCAGGTTCAAATAACCGGATACCTTCTTCTACATTTTCACTGCT
>ENA-OOZY01001793-OOZY01001793.1-human-gut-metagenome-genome-assembly--contig:-NODE-1793-length-12210-cov-2.113122_pt1 | contig 12210 bp, 13 predicted proteins | sample MGYA00241047_ERZ501410 | MGnify/ENA primary metagenome ERZ501410 (study PRJEB25962, sample SAMEA2042621) | human gut metagenome | biome: human gut; feature: human-associated habitat; material: faeces... | reverse complement strand
ATGAATTATACAATATATTAAAGATTAAATATACTGATGTTATAAGGCAATATCAAAGTGAAAAATATCCATATAGATGTGATTTTTATATCCCTTCTATTGATACATACATTGAATATCAAGGATTTTGGACACATGGTGGTGAGCCTTATATTGGAACTAAAAAACAAAAAGAAAAAGTAAAATTATGGGAAAATAAAAATACAGCTCAATATAGAAAAGCTATAAATGATTGGACAATTAAAGATGTGGAAAAACGTAATAAAGCTAAAAATAATAATATTAAATGGTTAGAATTCTTTAATAAAGAAACATTTTTAAATTGGATAAAAAGTTCTTGACATTTGAAAAAAATTATATTATATTAGAAAGTAATTTGAAACTGTATAAAGATAAAAAAGAAATTATTCAAAAGAAACTAGAAGAAAATTTACAAAATAGAAAAGATAAACAGCCAATAGAATTTCCAAGTGCAGGAAGTACATTCAAGCGTCCGGAAGGGTATTTTGCAGGAAAACTGATCCAGGATGCAGGGCTTCGTGGTTTCCAGGTAGGAGGAGCACAGGTGTCAGAGAAACACTGTGGATTTGTGATTAATTGTGATCATGCGACGGCAGAAGATGTTAATGAGCTGATGAGACAGGTGTCTGCAAAAGTTAAAGATCAATTTGGAGTAGTTTTAGAGCCTGAAGTAAAGAGGCTGGGAGATTTTTAAAATGAGATTTGTGATTGTTACCGGTATGTCAGGAGCCGGAAAAAGTACAGCATTAAACAGACTGGAAGATATGGGATATTTCTGCGTGGACAACCTGCCGATCTCGCTGATTTCCAAATTTGCGGAGATGGCGTACACACCGGGAAGTGAGATCCAGAGGGTGGCACTTGGCGTGGACGTAAGAAGCGGCGAGGCACTTGGAAAACTGGAAGATGTGCTGGAAGGCATGGCGGCAGCCAGTCAGAAATACGAGATCCTGTTTCTGGATGCAGCTGATGAAGTGCTGGTGAAGCGTTATAAAGAAACGAGAAGGACCCATCCGCTGGCACGCGGCGGCCGCGTGGACCGCGGGATCGCACAGGAGCGTGAGAAACTTGCGTTTCTGAAGCGTCATGCAGACTATATCATCGATACCAGCAAACTGCTCACAAGAGAGCTTAATATGGAGCTGGAAAAGATTTTTGTGGAAGGCAGAGAGTTTAAAAGCCTGGTTGTGACGGTACTCTCTTTTGGGTTCAAGTACGGAATTCCGGCGGATGCCGATCTGGTATTTGATGTGCGTTTTCTGCCGAATCCGTATTATATCGATGAACTGAAAAAACAGACCGGAAATGACAAACCGGTGCAGGATTACGTAATGGGATTTGATGTTTCCCATGTATTTTTAAATAAACTGACGGATATGGTGCAGTTTCTGCTGCCGAACTATGTGCAGGAAGGAAAAAATCAGCTGATCATCGGCATCGGCTGTACAGGCGGCAAACACCGTTCTGTGACACTGGCAAATAAGCTGTTCGAAAGCCTGAGTCTCCAGAATGATTACGGCATTCGCATCGAGCACAGAGATATCGGGAAATAACGGAGGATGCCATGTCATTTTCAAGTGGAGTGAAGGACGAATTATCCAGACACCAGACGTTGGCACGCCATTGCCAGATTGCCGAGATCGCGGCGATCATCAGCATGTGCGGCGGTGTTTCCATATCCGAAAAAGATCATTACAGTTTAAAAATCCAGAAACCACGTATCTTAAATGGTTCCCGTGGCAATATTTATGACCGTAATGGTAATCTTTTAGCCTACAACGAACTGGCAAACAGCGTAACCATTGAAGATAACGGTTCTTATGACAAGACTTCAGAAAAGAATGAGGCTCTTAATACAGAACTTTACAATATTATCAAAGAGCTGGATAAAAACGGCGATGTCATTGAAAATGATTTTGAAATCGGACTGGATGATGACGGGAACTATTATTATACGGTAGAGGGAACCACATTAAAGCGTTTCCTTGCTGACACTTATGGACATTCTTCTGCGGATGATTTAGCCTATAATAAGAAGCTGAAATATAACGAAGCAGAAGCAACCCCAAAGCAGGTAATGGATTACCTTTGCAGATCCAGTAAACAGAATGGCTATGATTTATCAGAAGATGATTATGCCAGAGAAGACTTATACCGGATTGTGGTATTGCGTTGTGCCATTGCAGAAAACAGCTATCAGAAATACATTTCCACAACCATTGCCCAAAATGTTAGTGATGAAACCGTAGCATATATTACAGAAAATATGAATGCATTGCAGGGTGTGGATATCTCGGAAGATACCATCCGAAAATATGTAGACAGCGAGTATTTTTCCCATATTATCGGATATACCGGAAAGATTTCCCAGGAAGAATACGATGAATTATCTGCTGATAATGATGAGTATTCTTTAAATGATGTCATTGGAAAATCCGGGATTGAGCAGGTTATGGACGAAACACTACAGGGCAAAAAGGGTAGTGAAACCGTTTATGTCGACAGTCTCGGAAAAGTAATGGAGACAACCGAACGGATTGAGCCACAGGCCGGAAATGACGTTTATCTTTCTATTGATAAAGATTTGCAGGAAGCGGTTTATAATCTTTTGGAACAGGAAATTGCCGGAATCTTATATTCTAAAATTGTGAATATCAAAGAATATAATACCGCAGCCGGAACAGCGTCCGATATTCTGATTCCAATTGATGATGTGTATTTTGCATTGATTAATAATAATGTATTGGATTTAAACCACTTTAGTGCTGAAGATGCTTCTGATGTGGAAAAACAGATTTTCAGTGCCTTTGGAAGTAAACAGCAAACGGTATTATCCCAGGTGGAAAGCAGCCTTAGCAGTTCAGCAGCAACTCCAGTGGATGAGTTGCCGGAGGAAATGCAGGATTATATGACCTATATTCCGAAAATGCTGGTCAATAATAAAATTTTGCTTACAGATTCCATTGATAAATCGGATGAAACCTATAAAAATTATGCAGGTAATAAAATCAGTGTAAATGAATATTTAAATTATGCCATCAGCCAGAAATGGATTGATATCACGAAATTTTCCGTAGACGAGAAGTATTCTGATTCTTCCGAAATCTATGATGCACTGGTCAGCTATATTGTAGAAGAACTGGCATCAGATAAGGGATTTTCAAAGATTATGTATAAGTACATGATTCACAATGACCTGATTAATGGAACGCAGCTTTGTCTTGCACTTTTTGACCAAAAAGTGTTAAACTATGATGACACGGCAGTAAGTGGGTTACAGTCCGGCAGCATCAGTGCCTTTAATTTTATAAAAGAAAAGGTGAAGAATCTTGAAATCACACCGGCACAGCTTGCACTGGATCCTTGTTCCGGCTCCTGTGTCATTACAGATGTAAAGACCGGCGAACTGTTAGCCTGTGTTACTTATCCGGGCTATGATACCAACCGTCTGGCAAATACAGTAGACAGTAATTATTATAATTTGCTGTATCAGGATTTATCAAATCCGTTCTATAATAATGCAACACAGCAGACGACAGCACCTGGTTCTACCTTTAAGATGGTTACTGCATCAGCAGGACTTACTGAGGGTATTATTTCACTTGGTACAACTATTTTGGATAAAGGACAGTTTGAAGAAGTGGCAAATGGACCAAAATGTTGGATTTATCCAAGCAGTCACGGTTCCATCAATGTTTCAGAGGCATTAAGAGATTCCTGTAACTATTTCTTTTATAAAGTTGGTTACGATTTAAGTATGGTAAATGGAACTTATAATGAAGACCATGGTGTGGAAATGATTAATAAATACTCATCCATGTATGGTCTTGATTCTAAAACCGGAATTGAAATTGCAGAAAGTAAACCGAAGCAGACCACAGAGTTCCCGATTACTTCTGCAATCGGACAGAGTAACAACAGTTTTACTACGGTACAGTTATCCCGTTATGTAACCGCAGTTGCAAACAGTGGAACCGTATATAATTATACCCTGTTAAAACAGGTTACAGATTCCGATGGTAACGTATTAGAAACCTATGAACCGACCGTAAAGAACACGATGGACAACATTTCAGAGAGTACCTGGGATGCCATTCATTCCGGTATGAAGATGGTGGTAGAAACCCATGAGCAGTTTGATGGACTTACTGTGGATTCTGCCGGTAAAACGGGTACCGCACAGCAGGTACCAACCAGACCAAACCATGCGTTATATGTAGGATATGCACCATATAATAATCCTGAGATTTCCATTGCAACCCGTATTGCATACGGATATACATCAGCCAATACTGCAGAACTTGCTGCATCAGTATATAAATATTATTTCCATTTGGAGGATACATCTACCTTGTTAGATGGTCAGGCAGAAGATGTTGGAGCTGCTGCCAATGCCTTTAATGATTAAATGTCAGGAGGGAAGTATATGTCGCAACCAGTTGTTTTAAAGAGTAATCCCCATGGAATCAATCTGATTTTAGATGATAGAATTCCATTTCAGGAGCTATTAGACGAGATACTTCATAAATTTAAAGAATCCGACAAATTCTTTAAAAATGCCAGAATTGCCTTGTCTTTTGAGGGCAGGGAATTAAGTCAGGAAGAAGAACTTGCAATCGTTGATTTGATCAGTCGAAATACCAGCATTGATGTGGTATGTATTTTAGATAATAATTCCCTGCGGGATGAAATCTGTGCCCGAAAGATTCAGGAATTTGATGAAAGCCAGTCTGGAAGAACCGGTGAATTCTATAAGGGAACACTGCGAAGTGGACAGGTCATCGAATGTAAGACAAGCATTGTTGTACTTGGCGATGTGAACCCAGGTGCAAAAATTATTGCAAAAGGAAATATTGTGGTATTAGGCTCGCTTCGTGGCAATGCCTATGCTGGAGCGGCAGGAGATGAGCATACCTTTGTAGCTGCCCTTGATATGGACCCGGTACAGATTAAAATAGGCAATGTAATTGGAAGAAGCTCTGACCGCGGACCACTGAGTGCCATTAAGAACCGGCGGAAGACTTTAGAACCGCAGGTAGCTGTTGTTATGGATGATTCCATACTAATCGAACCGATTACAAGTGGATTATTAATGAATATATAAGATTTAGGAGGAAGAATAAATCATGAGCGAAGTAATTGTTATTACATCAGGAAAAGGCGGTGTTGGTAAGACAACAACTACTGCAAATGTAGGAACCGGTCTTGCACAGTTAAATAAAAAAGTAGTATTGATTGATACCGATATCGGATTACGTAACCTTGATGTAGTTATGGGTCTTGAAAACCGTATTGTATACAATCTGGTAGATGTTGTAGAAGGCAACTGCAGAATCAAACAGGCATTAATCAAAGATAAGAAATATCCGAACCTTTTCTTATTGCCGTCTGCCCAGACCAGAGATAAAACCTCTGTTACACCGGAGCAGATGCAGAAATTAGTAGAAGAATTAAGAGAAGAATTTGATTACATATTATTAGACTGCCCGGCTGGAATCGAGCAGGGATTTAAAAATGCAATTGCAGGAGCAGACCGTGCACTGGTTGTTACCACACCGGAGGTATCTGCAATCCGTGATGCAGACCGTATCATTGGTCTTTTAGAGGCAAATGAGATTAAGAAAATTGAGTTAATCGTAAATCGTCTGCGTATGGATATGGTAAAACGTGGCGATATGATGTCCATTGAAGATGTTCATGAGATTCTTGCTATCGATTTAATCGGTGCAGTTCCGGATGACGAACAGATTGTAATCTCAACAAACCAGGGTGAGCCGTTAGTAGGCTCCGACAGCCTTGCAGGACAGGCATATTTAAATATCTGCAAACGTATCATGGGAGAAGAAGTACCGCTTCTTGACTTAGAGTCTAAAAATGGCGTATGGTCTAAATTCGTAAGTTTATTTAAGAAAAACTAGGGGGATAATAATTATGGGATTCATGGATTTTTTTAAGAAAAAGAATTCCGGTAATGTAGCGAAAGACCGTCTGAAATTATTATTGATTTCAGACCGTGCTGACTGCTCACCGGATGTAATGGAAAATATCAAAAATGATATTATCCAGGTAATATCAAAATATATGGAAATTGATGCGGAAGGGCTTGATATTCAGATTACCCAGACCGAATCAGATGGAATCCGAAACCGGCAACGGCGTGGTTCCTGCGCTGTTTGCAAATATTCCGATTAAGGATTTGAAGCATTCCGGAAAATAACAGACTTCAGATTGGAAGTAGTGATTTATGTTAAAACAATACCGCTTAAAAGACTACCGTTTCCGACTGGTATTTTATGTGGTGGCACTGACCATCATTGGAATTATGGTAGTTGGCAGTGCAAAGCCTTCCGTACAGAATAAGCAGATTGCAGGATTAATCTTAGGTCTGATTGTAATGGTTGGTGTATCGCTGATTGATTACAATTTTATATTGAAATTCAGTTGGATATTCTATTTTATTAATGTAGCTTTATTGGCAGCTATCTTTGTCATTGGAGAAGAGACAAAAGGAGCAACGCGCTGGCTGAAGATTGGAATCCGTTTCCAGCCTTCCGAATTAGGCAAAATCCTGTTAGTTCTGTTTTTTGCCTATTATCTAAGCAAAAATAAAGATAAACTGAATAATATCCGGACGCTGTTTTGCACGCTGGTATTGGCAGCAGTGCCGCTTCTTCTGATTTTTAAGGAGGCGGACCTTTCTACCACAATTGTTACAGCATTAATTTTTGCATCCCTCTTGTTTATTGCCGGATTAAGTTATAAAATAGTAGTGGGTGTGCTGGCAGTGGCAGTTCCGTCACTGGTTGTGGTCTTGACGCTGGTCTTACAGCCGGGACAGAAACTATTGACGGGAAATCAGGCACTTCGTATTTTAGGCTGGCTGGAACCCGATAAATATCCTAACATTGCATATCAGCAGCAGAACTCGATTATGGCAGTGGGCTCCGGACAACTCTGGGGCAAGGGACTTAATAATACGAATATTGTTTCTGTTAAAAATGGTAACTTTATATCAGAACCACAGACAGACTTTATTTTTTCTATAGTAGGTGAAGAGATGGGCTTTATCGGCAGTGTTATTATTATCGTATTGCTGTTTCTTATTACCATAGAATGTCTGTTGGTTGCAAGACGTGCAAAAGACATGGCAGGCCGGTTGATTGCCAGCGGAATTGCTGCATTGATTGGTTTCCAGAGTTTTGTAAATATATGCGTTGTCACAGGTTTGATGCCAAACACCGGACTTCCACTTCCTTTTGTAAGCTATGGATTAACATCGTTAGTCACGCTGTTTGTGGGAATTGGTCTGGTACTGAATGTAGGGCTTCAGCCTAGAAAATATGGACAGGGGGACTAAACGAATGAATATCGGTTTGATTGCACACGACGCGAAGAAAAAGCTTATGCAGAATTTTTGTATTGCATACCGGGGAATTCTTTGTAAAAATGAACTTTTTGCAACGGGAACTACCGGAAGACTAATTGAGGAAGTAGCAAATCTGAATGTCCACAAATATCTCGCAGGCCATTTAGGCGGTGCACAGCAGCTTGGTGCACAGATTGAGCATAACGAGATTGACCTTGTGATTTTCCTGCGTGATCCATTATCACAGAAGTCACATGAGCCGGATGTAAACAGTGTAGTCCGTTTATGCGATATACACAATATTCCACTGGCAACCAATCTTGCTACTGCAGAGCTTTTGATTAAATCATTAGACAGAGGAGACCTTGAGTGGCGTGAAATGTATAAATAAACGTGCGCTGGCAGGTCTGCTTATTGTAAGTGTGTTCCTATCTGTAACGGGTTGTGGGAAAGCCAAAAGCGTTGTAGAGAATGCTTATCCTGTATATGGAGAAAGCAACAGCGTAAATGTGTTATCCGGAGCAGAAGATACGGTCAGCTCTTATTTTGGTGCCAATTTATGCGTTGGCGGAACTGAAAATATTGGTCAGGAATCCGTAGAACACAACAGTGTGGCAGAGGCCGCCGGAGTATTTAACACGGCAACTAATACAATTACATATGCTCAGAATATTTATGAGCGGATGTATCCGGCCAGTACAACAAAGATATTGACCGCTTATCTCGCTATCAAATATGGAAATCTCAGTGATGTGGTAACAATCAGTGATAATGCGGTAAATCTTGCATCAGATTCTTCCAAATGCGGATTGCAGGCGGGAGACCAGATGACTTTACAGGATTTACTTTATGGTCTGATGTTACGAAGCGGAAATGATGCAGCCATTGCAATTGCAGAACATATTTCCGGTTCCGTAGAAGGCTTTGTGGATTTGATGAATCAGGAAGCACAGCAGCTTGGCGCAACCGGTTCTCACTTTATGAATCCTAATGGTCTGCCGGATGAGAATCATTATACAACCGTTTATGATTTATATCTGATTTTCCAGAAGGCAATACAGGACGAGACCTTTTACCAGCTGATTTCCACCAGCTCCTATACCACCAATTATACAGGTGCAGATGGCAGTGCAAAAACACAGGACTGGAGCAGTACCAATCAGTATAAAACCGGTGAATCCAAATTACCGGATGGATTTACACTGGTGGGCGGTAAGACGGGGACAACCGGTGAGGCAGGCTTTTGTCTGGTTCTTCTTACCGATAACACAGGTGGACAACCGGTGATATCCATTGTATTAAAAGCAGACTGTAAATCCAATCTGTATCTTATGATGAATGAAATACTTGCCGGATGTGGTAACTAGGCATTGTATAAAGCAGCAACATATTATATAATGAATTTATATAGTTCTTCATTGAAGAAAATAATGTCTGGGAGGAAATGCGATGATTGAGATAATTGCAGGAGAAAAGGGTAAAGGAAAGACAAAAGTATTACTGGATAAGGTAAATGAAGCTGTAAAAACAGTCGGTGGCAGCATTGTATATCTGGATAAGAGCCAGAAACATATGTATGAGCTGGACAATAAAGTCAGACTTGTCAATGTTGCAGATTTTCCAATATCCAATTGTGATGAGTTTTTAGGTTTTATATGTGGTATCGTTTCATCTGATCATGATTTACATGAAATGTATCTGGATAGTTTTCTTACGATTTCCGGTATGAAGGACGAAGAATTTACCCATGCTATTGAAAAACTTGATGTCATCAGTGAGAAGTATAAAGTTAAATTTATTTTAAGTATTTCTATGGATGCTTCAAAACTTCCAGAATGTGCAAAAGCAAAAGTAGTTGCAGCACTTTAAAAAAGCCTGAATTGGCAGTAAAAGCGGTGTCTTAAGTCCTTAAAATGCTTAAGACACCTTTTTTACTAAGCCTGTTCGATAGAGCGGATTCGTCCGTAGGCAGAAAGCAGATAAAGACCGCTGATTCCGACAAGTGCATAGATAATGCGGGAAAGCCAGCTCATATTACCAAACAGAAATGCCACCAGGTCAAATCGGAAGAATCCGATGAGTCCCCAGTTGATGGCTCCAATGATTACAAGTGTTAGTAATGTATAATCTAATCCTTTTGAACTCATAGCCAAAGTCCTCCTTTGCTATGTAGTATGGTGCAAAGGGGATGACATTATACATCAATTTCTATTTATTCTTTATAAAGGCGGAACGATTGTGGCTGAAACAAAAAAGATTGTAAAGTATCGAAAACCATTTCATTTAAATATAGAGATTGTCATTTTTGTTATTATTCTTGTATATATTCTTTTCTATGTATTTTCCTATTTCACAGAAAAACACATTGGAATATATGAAGTGACCCAGGGCACAATCGCAGAGAATAATACTTATACCGGTTTGATTGTAAGGTCGGAAAGTGTTTATACTTCCGACTATAACGGTACCTTTAATTATTACATTGCAGACAATGCCCAGGCCGGGTGGAACAATATTATCTGTTCTGTGGATGAGACAGGCTCCGTCAGTGATCAGTTGGCGGCTGCAGCTGCTTCAGATACCACGGGGCTTGACAGTGATTATTTTAAAAATCTTAAGTCCAATGTATCACAGTTTACCCAGTCCTATGATTCATTGTCTTTTTATCGTGTATATGATTTTAAAGAAAATGTAAGCTCCCAGGTCATGGAATCGGTAAATATGAGCGCATTATCCGATTTGACAGCATCCGGGGCAACGGCAAGTGATACCTTCCATATCAGTTATGCCCAGACTCCGGGGCTGATTGCATATTATACCGATGGCTATGAAAATATCACGACAGATAATTTTACGGCAGATGATATTCAGCCGCTGGATTATAAGAAGACAACCATTAAAAATAACAGTACGATTGCTGCAGGTGACCCGATTTATAAGCAGATTACCAGCGAAAACTGGAATATCATTCTTCCGGTCCAAAAAGCAACCTATGACCGGTTAACAGACAGCAATGTTATTGAAATCAAATTTAAAAAAGACAATACGAGCTGCTGGGTGAATTATGAATTAAAAACCCAGGGGAATGATTATTATGTGATATTATCTCTGCATAATAACATGGTTCGCTTTGCAGGAGACCGTTTTACCGATGTGGAATTACTGCTGACAGAGCGGAGTGGACTTAAGATTCCAAATTCTTCCATTACGGAAAAGGCGTTCTATACTGTTCCGAAGGAATATTTTACCCGTGGAGGCGATTCTAACTCCTTAGGCTTATATGTAAGGGACAGTAAGACCAATGCTGTTAATTTCGTTGCAACAGCAATTTTTCAGGAATCCGAAACAGATTATTATATTGACGAAGAAGAAATTACTGCAGGCAGCATCATTCAAAAGCCGGATTCCAACGATACTTTTGAGGTGCAGGCGCAGTCCACGCTTCAGGGTGTATACAATGTCAACAAGGGATATGCGGTATTCAAGCAGATTGATATTTTGTATCAGAATGAAGAATATACCATTGTAAAGGCTGGAACAGATTTTGGAATCTCTATTTATGATCACATTGCATTAGAGGGCGATGCTGTTTCCGAAGATGATCTGATTAATTAATATTGTTAAAAATGTAACATTATCATAAAATGATATCATGAGATTAAGAGGTGTATAAAATGCTGAAAGAAAACTTAAAAGAAGTGCAGGAAAATATTTTAAAGGCATGTGAAAAGTCCGGAAGAAATCCGGAAGATGTAACTTTGATTGCTGTCAGCAAGACCAAGCCGGTACCAATGCTGCAGGAAATTTACGATGAAAACATCCGTGACTTTGGGGAAAATAAAGTGCAGGAGCTGGTAGAAAAATATGATGAGCTTCCACAGGATATCAAATGGCATATGATTGGTCATTTACAGAGAAATAAAGTGAAATATATCGTTGATAAGGTCTGCCTGATTCATTCTGTAGATTCTTACCGTCTCGCTGAAGAAATTAATATTCAGGCAAAGAAGAAAAATATCACAGTTCCGATTCTTGTGGAAGTCAATATTGCTGAAGAAAGCAGCAAATTTGGTGTTCATGCAGAGGATGCCATTGCACTGGTAGAACAGATTGCACAGCTTGAAAATGTACGGATAAAAGGACTTATGACCATTGCTCCGTTTGTAGAAAATCCTGAAGATAACCGTCAATATTTTCGGAATATCCGCCAATTATCTGTTGACATAGCCGCAAAAAACATTGATAATGTATCTATGAATGTCCTGTCCATGGGTATGACAGGAGATTATATGGTTGCCATTGAGGAAGGTGCTACAATGGTTCGTGTCGGTACCGGAATTTTTGGTGAAAGAAATTATAATAAATAAGTAGTTAGGAGAATGAACAATGGGTCTTTTTGATAAATTTATGGATGTTATGCGTTTGAACTCAGATGATGACGACGATGATTTCTATGATGACGATTATTATGATGATGAGGAAGAAGAAAAGCCAAAGAAAAAGCTTTTCCATAAGCATGAGGAAGAGGATGACGATTTTGATGAGCCTGTTGTAAAGGAGAAACCAAAAGCAGTCAACAAGATTACTCCAATGCGCAGCAGCCGGAAGCAGAATGGTAATATGGCAGTCTGTGTGATTAAGCCAACCTCTTTTGAGGATGCAAGAGAGATTACAGAAACCCTGCTTGCAAACCGTACTGTTGTTTTGAATCTGGAAGGACTGGATGTGGATATCGCACAGAGAATTATTGACTTTACTTCCGGTTCCTGCTTTGCCATCAGTGGTAATTTACAGAAGATTTCCCATTATATCTTCATTATCAC
>ENA-OOZY01001789-OOZY01001789.1-human-gut-metagenome-genome-assembly--contig:-NODE-1789-length-12243-cov-2.642927_pt1 | contig 12243 bp, 11 predicted proteins | sample MGYA00241047_ERZ501410 | MGnify/ENA primary metagenome ERZ501410 (study PRJEB25962, sample SAMEA2042621) | human gut metagenome | biome: human gut; feature: human-associated habitat; material: faeces... | reverse complement strand
GGCTTTATCATCCCAGCCAATGGCATCCATAGCATCCTGGATTTTATCTCTTAATGCGGTATCATCTTTTCTGGTAGCGATACATACATTTACCATTTCATCATCACCGGTGAAAGAATCATCTTCATCTAACTGGATAATCACAAGGTCATCATTGGTAAGTGCTGCTGACTGTGCGGTTGGCAAATCTACGACACATACATCTGCAACACCATTGGATATTGCCATGAAACATTCGGATGTTGTCTCATAATTTCCTGACTGCTCTGCACCTTCAATCTGATCCAAAAGAGGTACCCAGCCGGTTCCTAACTGTGTTGTTACTTTACATCCGGTTCCTGCCAGATCAGAAAGTCCTTTTACATTTTCATAAGCACTTCCCTTTTTTACTACGATACAGTTATCTCTGTAATAATATGGTTCTGTAAATGAATAAGAAGCTTCTCTTTCTGCTGTTTTTCCCATTCCTGCGATGATTACATCATAATCTCCTGCATCTAATGAGATTCCAATGGAAGACCATTCTACTTTATGAACCTCTAAATCCATTCCCATCTCATCAGCAAGCTTCTGGGCTACTGCCACATCATATCCATATGCATAATAGTCAGATCCATAAATCGGAACCGCCTTGCTTCCATCCGGTGTTGTATCACTGTCCTGTGTCCAGTTAAATGGAGCATATGCACATTCCATTCCAACTCTTAATACATTCTTATCAGATGTCTCTGCTGTCTCTGAGGTTTTCACATCTGTATCGGATGTTTTTGTATCTGATGAACCACATCCTGCCAATGTAGATATTGCCATAACTCCTGTCAGTACCAATGCTAATAATTTTCTTTTATTCATAATATGTTCCTCCTTAAATGCAAATGTGAAGCCGACTTTTTGTTTCTCTAGAGTATCAAAAAAGACGCTTGAGATTTCTTTCTCTCAAAGCGTCTTTGCTGATAGACAGTATAGTATACTTTCTTTTTCTTCTTTTCAACTTTCAAATTGCACAATTTGATTGTGCATTTTGCACAGCATCTTAATTAAACATCAATCTTTTTACCAGAATACAGTTTACAATATCGAGATATTCCATGGAATCTTCCAGGTCAACCTCCAATATTTCTTCTATCTTCTTCAGGCGGTACTGCAGGGAATTCCGATGGATATACAAAGCCTCTGCTGTCTTTCCCACATTAAATCCACTCATATAATATGTCAGCAGTGTCTCCACCAGAAATGCCCCATTGGTCTGGTCATACATCTCAAGCTTCTTTAATTTATCATTACAGTAGTCCAGTATTTCCTGCTGATTTCCGTTGTTAAACATATATTTATAAATGCCCATGGAACTGGCACTAAGCACTTTTTTATTAGTAGGATTCGGCAGATAATCTTTCTTTGGAATCAGATTTTTTGCTTCCTGATAGCTCTTGCCAAATTCAGACGGATCCGTATAGGCTGCGCCCAAAATACAGGTACTGTGTATCAGCCCAGCGAACTGTGGGCGGCTGTCCAGCTTCTTTAGCAATTGTTCAATCTGCCGTTCTGTCTCCTTATCCTCCGTTGCCTCAAACAGCAGCACAAATTTATTTAAGAAACGCATATACATCGGACGATTTTCCATATGCATTACTTCCCGGTTCAGACAGTCCGTATAATAGAGATAAGTATGCTCATCCTGCTCCAGGTTAATTCCATATTTCCGGTCAATTACAATGATTCCAACACGATATGCCCGGTCGAAAGCCAGTCCAAACTGGCTGGATATTTTTTCAATATATTTATCATTTACTTCATATCCAAACAACAGATTATATAAATAGTCCCCGGTACGCTTATTTGTAATATTGGTTTCCAGTATCAGCTGCCCGATACTCTGTGCAATATCCACGAAGGTTGCGCCTTCCCAGCGAACATAGAACAGTGGCAATTTCAATTCAACCGCCTTGTCTATCATTTTCTGTGGAATCTTCTCCTGGTCATCCACAATCGATATTGCAAGCCCGGAAATTCCCAGTGCATTCAGTTCTACCATTGTTTCAAAGGTCTTCTCAATGTCAAACCGCAGATAATCCACTACAATCAGTGCGAAGTTGCCAGGATTCATATGCTCTTCATAGGGCTTCGTCTGCACAAAATATGTCCAGGACACCACTCTGTCCAGTCCTACTTCCCCTGTCAGCAGTTCTACTCCATCCAGATCCAAATTATTGACGTCTCTACAAGTAACCATAATGTCTCCCTCTGTTGGTCGTGTGCAAGTTGCAAAAAACCCGGAGAAGTGCGAACACTCTCCGGGTTAATTTTACTTATTCTAGCAATTCATTGCAAGAGCAAAGATTACTCGATAACTGTAGCAACACGTCCTGAACCTACAGTACGTCCACCTTCACGATATCAGAATGGGGTGTTGTGACATGTGAATGGTTATTTTCTGTACATTTTGTGTGGGAAAATGTGGCTTTTCCGCTGTGTTCGTGTAGTTTTTGAAGATTTTGTTATCATGGTGTTATCACTGACTTATCTTTTATAAACGACAATTCCCTTATTATTAAATTTTCTTATTCCATCCCTTTCTTGCTGGAAAACTTTTACTTCATCAAAATTATCTCTTCCTCCAAGTTTGAAAGCACTGCTGGCAATATTCTTTGTATTTAATGGGTTAGTTGTAGCATAAACATTTACTTTTTTTATATTATTATTTAAGTTCCTGACTTCATTAACAACACGCCCTACTAATTCAGGACTATCATATCTATTAAAATCATTAGTATTATTACGCGATATTAATAATGTTGGTAAATTTTTCTTTATGTCCGGTAATTGGTTCAGTGAAAGCGGATATGTATCAGAAATCATTATATTCACTTCATCTGTTGTACTCGAAAAATTTGATTTATTTACTGAAACAATATCATTTTCCTTTTTACCAAACTCTCCACAATTATATTTTTCAAATGTGTCATTTAACACCAGTTTAAATTGCATATATATCGGTACCTGAATAAGATTACATTCCTTATATCCCAATATACTTGAGCATATCAAATACCATCCATACATATATTTTTTGTAATAGTTTCCTTTATTAAACATAGCTGTTTTATTCCATTTTCTAATTATAAGCAAGACTACTATAAAAAAGAAAACACCAATTGCCCAATCTCCACCTTTCCAAGCAAAGTAAAAAACATAATCACATATTTTTTGTGATGCTTCCAACTTAGGCGGATCCTTTATTAACTCTGTAATTTTGAAGATTCTCGGAGCAAAGAACACACCGCCAAGCAACAAAAATTGCAATATTGGTCTGATATTATTTTTAAACCATTCATAAACTGATTTCATTCCATTTTACCTCACATATTTTTTTCGGGCAAAGCTTTCCTTTTTGCATTCTCCATATACTGAATGCTTTACGTCCAGCAATGATATGATATTGTATCCCTTTAGGATCTTCTTTACCAATACGTTTCCAATTTTTTAAATCTATAATTGAATAATGTGGTACATCTTCCGGATGTGTATGCCATTCCCCACAATATGCATACACACCATTATTTTCATTATACAATTTTTCAAAATATTTTAAATGCCCTTCATCTTTTCTGGTATACCTGGTTCTGGTACATATATCATTTTTTAATGGTTTAGATATATACTCAAGAATTATATTTTCATTATTCAGATTTTCCCGTCCGACTATAATTCCACCTTTCTCTAGATCATAATCATTCTTCTGGATCTGACTATATATTTCTTCCAATATTTGATCGCATATCTTTATTTTTCTGTTTTTACTTTCCATTACAATCATTACATACACCACAATTAATATTTACAAATTGCTTACCGGTCAATATTTTAATCTGTTCCTGTTGTCGCAAATATCGTCCAGATGTTTCCAGATTATGTTTTTCCAGATAGTCATTATCTCCTTTTAAAGATATCAGTAAATTATCATCGAGCTTTTCTTCAAAAATATTTTTGACCATCTTTAAACAAAGTAACATTGTTTTTAGTGAAACCAAATTTCCATATGGCACGTAAGTCTTTCCACACCCTCCCGCACTTTCCGTTATAATCTGTCCCCTCATGCAGTACGATGTTTTGTCATATAGTTCTCCTGTTTCTTTATCCCGGTCAAAAAAACATTCATAGCATCCACAATTTCCATATTTTATATATGCAGCATGATTTCCAATACCATATACTTCATTCCACAAATAAATAACCGGCACTTTGATTTTGTTATTTAGTATCCATGAATTAATCCAACGGTTTAAATTATGATTTCCTGCCGCTGATATAATCAAATTATAGTCTTCAAAATTAATATCTTCTTCTGTAATTACATCTTCAATTCTTTCCGCCAACGTCGTTATCTTTACTTCCGGAATATTTTTTTGTATATATGTGTTCAAAGCTTCGCACTTGTAACAATTAACATATTCCATTCCCAACACATGCCTGAATATATTTTCTTCCGTCAACTTCTCATAATCAACAATAGTGAGATCCTCATATCCTGCTTTTGCAAGTTCGCATATAACATGTCCACCAATTGATCCGCAACCTATTATGAGTATTCTATTTTTGTAAATTTCGCTTTCCTGTTCGGTCACACGTTTCATCAAAAACTTCTTATCAGCTCTTTCCATAAGCAACGGCTGCAGTTCTTCTACTTTTACCAACGAAGTTTCTTTTAATATACCACCTTTTATATACATTCCCATAAAATGTGTCTGACCTGATGGCTGATGGACTTCAAACACGATAATTCTTTCTTGTCGAGGTTTCGACATAATTGAAACAAATTCTCCTTCTGGTACAAAATAAAAAAGAGCGTTCACATAGTCTAGCGAAAGTTTTGTTCTTATGTCCGGTGGAAAAATATATTTTTCGGGATATATCACAAAATACGCTATATTCATGACTGATGTATTTTCCAACTTCCAACGTTTTAAGCTTTCAGCATTTTCTCCAATATAAATCGGTGCTTTTTTACACCTTTTTATATATCCCATCTGTTTTTCTTTTTTTCTTTGGGACCCTTTTTTAATAGTTCCTTTTACAATTCGACTTTTTCCATCTGTCTCCACTGCCATGTGCGCAATTCTGCACCCCTTCAACTGGGCCCAATATAACTCAAATTCATTTATAAAATCATTTTTATTTTCTCCAGAAAAACCTTGTTCCAAAATTGTCTGTGCACGCAATAATGACTGTATAATAATTCCAGGTAAATTTTGATCTATCAAAATACCTTCTGTTTCAAACAAACACAATTTTCCTTTATTATCTATATGTGGTATATAATTAATTTCTTTATAATCTGCAATATATATGTCCACTAAATCTCTATACCATTTTTCCGGAATTGCTATATATACAACAAATGGTTCTTTTTCATTTATTATCAGTTCTCCCTGCAAAACTGTCTGATAGACATTTCCAAATAATTTAGAATCTTTTACAACACTTATATTTTTTATAATATCTCTGTCTTGTAAGATCTGTTTGAGTTCTTCTGATGAAAACATCTTAATTCACTCCTGATGCACTTGTTGAAGGTATATAATTCATCTGTTTTTTGGCTGCATTTTTCTTTTCCGGAACCGGGAAATCATCTCCAAATATTTTTCTCAGCATCTTGCACTGTTCCACCTCATCTGTTTCACTTTTTACAGCTTCCAGATCATCAACCAAATCATCAATCTTTTCTTTAAAGTCTGTCATATAATTATCTGACATCTTTCTGAAGAGATTAACATCGGATTCAAAGTTCAATGAAGAAGACAAATTGTATTCTATAGTGTACATTAACCGTCCATTTTCATTCACTTCTTTAAATACAAACAGCTTTTTAATTTCTTTTGCAAAACTAATCACAGCCTGTAAATCATCATAACAATATTTTTCTTCTATATAATCATATTTTTTTGAAGCTTTAAAATGATCTACAGCAATTAACGTAATTGCTATGCTTGGTGGTTCTGCATTTCCCGAACTACTGAATTTCTTATTTTTCCAACGTTTTATATATCTTACTGCTCTGCGAAATTGTTCGCGATCTTCTTTGTTATCATCACCTTTATATTTATCATTAACATATTCTACAAGCCCGACTGGATCAGATTTCTCCCAGCATGTTTCTTCTGAATCTCTGTTTTTTCCACGTGCAAGATATAACTGACTGTCAGAATCATCTTTGTCTTCATAAACGTAAGTAACTAAATCCACATGATATGCAGCTTCGCCATCTTTCTTGTATGTTACTGTCACACATGGTTTTTTTATTTTTGCACCATACTCAGTATGATTTTTTAACAGATCTCTTATTTTCTCTTTTAGATCCATTGGTTCATAATCATCACGATTAACATGAAAACGTAAACCTACATCTATATCATATTCTTTATCCAGTGGTTCAACCCCCAGATGCATACTATAACTCCCCTGATTATACGCATCAAATGCAGGCATATCGTCATCATTTCTTAATATACCTAATAAAATATCTCTTTTTTCTTTCAGTTCACTTTTAACGTCATAATCCATTTTTATTGCTTTGTTAAATTCTTTAAAATATGTCTGCAAACTCATTTTCTTCGTCCTTTCTTTAGCACTCGCTTTAATTGAGTGCTGACAATTATTAGTATACCATTCTTTTTCGGTTAAAACAAGTTACACTAATCACTGAAATTATTTTTCAAATCTCCAGGCTATATTGTTCATTCTGCAAATAATCCTCCAGTTGATGCAATTTATCTTCTCGGAATTCTTCATCTTTTTTCATTCGCTTTATTGTGCATTCCCACACAATTACTACTTTGACTTTTTTACGCATTAATTCTTTTCGAACACATTCATCCCTCTTTATATTTGCATCAAACTTTTTCTGCCAGAATTCCACCTTTGATTTTGGCATGTAAGCATATTTACATCCTTCATGCCTGTGCCAGAAACACCCATGTACAAAAATTGCTGTATTATATTTTTTCATGTATATATCCGGATGTCCCGGTACACTTTTTGAATTTACTCCATATCTGTAACCTCTGGCAAATAATAATTTTCTCAGATATATTTCCGGCTTCGTATTCTTTGAATGTATCGCTACCATATTTTTGCTACGTTCTTCCGGACTCTTTATATCCATGATTATATCTGCTTTCTCTCATAAAATTTCTGTTTTTCTTTTACTTCTTCCAAAAACATTTTCACAGAATAGAGCCAAGCTCGTTGTTTCAACGTATATGTTTCATGAATTGGCAATGGCAACACCAGCTGTAATTTTTTATTAATCATTTCATTAGTCTGATTTTCACTTATTGCCGATTCAAGTGTCAGCAAGTGTTTGCGTTCTATTCGCTCTGCTTCAGACAATACCTGTCGCCATCTATCTTTACATGTACTTTTAGCTCCTAACATTGTCAATTCTATTTCCGGATATGTTTTATCTCTATATGCTTCTATATTCGGGAAAATAAAATCTGGCTTCGATTTATCTTCAGTAACTGGTGTATGTGAATATATAATTTTCTGTTCTTTTAACAATGCTTCTATATGATTCTCCAAAGATAATCCTGCTCTGCTTTTTCTTCTGTTTTGCACAGAAAGTGAGAATTGAATAAATGCATCCACATCAACATCTTCCCCCACCTTAAATCCCTGCTGAATTCGCTCTTTTATCAGATATTGTTCCAGCAACTTAAATAATGCTTCCTCCCGGTTCACCCATTTAAGCAAAGTATCATCTGGATTTTCTACAGGATCTGCATCCGTGATTGTATTTCTTGCATATGCAGAAAATTCCCTTGTCGTTGGAAAACTTCCATGAAATTCAATTAACATCGGTTCAAGGTAAGATTCTATACTTCGGTCTTCATATTCAATTCCTATTTGTTCTAAAATCATTCTGACCGCGAATTCAATTTGTTTATCTCCACTGCTAAATTCAGTTTTTCCAATAAATCTGTCTGCATCTTCCTCGTTCAAATCAAATAACCAATATAACTGATTTTCTATTGTACTGTCTTTCTTGGCAATGATAATAAGTAAGGTATCATCTGTTCTTTTGCATACAAAAAGGCTGTCTCCGGCTTTTGCACGTTTTGATACTTCTGTCGTTGGAAAGTAAAATCTCCATTCTGTTCTTTTTGGATTATTGTACCTTGAATCATACCACGTCATCTTTCCAGATGCATCTATAGTAAAATCATCTTCCATATATAAAAATGTCGTGTCAAACTCTCTTCTTTGGATATCTGTTCCCAATATCTGTCGCATGGCTTTATTTCCATTAAGTTCATGCTGATTACTACTTTCAATATTAGCTTCAACTTCAGATAATTTTTTTACAATCACACCGGAAAAGTATTTATTTAAATAACCTGTTTCCATTCCGCACCTTCTTTATCCAATCTGTCAATTTCATCTACAATTAGTTTTGCAACTTCTCCCATTAATGGAACAACTACCGAATTTCCAAATTGCTTATATGCCTGTGTATCCGAAACAGGAATCTTAAATGTATCCGGGAAACCTTGCAATCTTGCACATTCTCTTGGAGTCAGCCTTCTCGGATTCTTTCCTTCCTGTGCAATAAGCACTTCCGATCCATCTTTGTAATACCTAGCACTCAATGTCCTAGACACTCCATCCAGAGGAGCTATTCCATATCCAAATCCGTTACCGGCTGCCCGATGCTTTGCTGCGTAATTCTGCAGATATGTCCACAATTTATCAGACAATGTGTATTTATCAGCAACCTCATCATCAAGAATATCTCCCATAACGAGTTTTGGAACACGTGGTGTAAGATTAAACTCAAAATCAATTTTCTCTCCATAGCGTTCTCTGTCAAATCCTACAATTAATATTCTCTCCCTGTGCTGAGGAACATAATTTTGTCCATCCAGAACTTTATAGAAAATTTCATAGCCCAACTCATCCAGTGACTCTCTGATTACCTGAAAAGTTCTTCCTTTATCATGGCTACATAAATTTTTAACATTTTCAAGCATAAATGCCTTAGGTCTTTTTTCTTTCAATATCCTGCAGACATCAAAAAACAATGTGCCCTGTGTTTTATCCTCAAATCCGGTGGCTCTTCCCATACTGTTTTTCTTTGATACCCCAGCTATCGAAAAAGGCTGACACGGAAATCCCGCAACCAGAATATCATGATCTGGGATATCTGCAGCATTAACTTTTGTAATATCTCCTTCCGGCTGTTCTCCAAAGTTTGCAAAATAAGTCTGCTGACTGTATTTGTTCCATTCACTTGAATAAACACATTGACCGCCGGCCCGGTCAAATGCAATACGCATACCACCAATCCCGGCAAAAAGATCAATAAATGTAAATTTTTTCTCTTTCCCTGTATTCTTCTTCTTTTTTACATCACTCATATAATATGCTACTGCTTCTCTAACACAGTCCTGCATACTCAGTTCATTCTTTTCTGAATATGAATTCAGCTCATTATACAACTCATCATCAACTCTTATATGTACCTGTCTCATTCTCATCACTCCTGGGAATATATTTATACCTGTTTTTTCCCAATTATACTCTAATGTAATTTAAAAAGCAAGCAAAAATACGAACATACTTTCGTTTGCCTTTTCCATTTTATTGATTGCCTACTACTATAAATATATAATTTTCATGGTACTTTCTTCCGCAACATTCTTAATATTATTCATCCTCCGCACCCATTCCATCTGATTCTGCATTTTCAGTTCTTCCGTCACGCTCCACTAGCATCTCGACTTTTTCTCTTACTTCTTTATCGACCTGATTCAAATGCTCCGTCAGTTTCCCGGTCAGCACCAGATACTGATACTTGGCACTCCTGTGTTCCTTCAGAATAGATTATGTTATTATTTTTTTCACAAGTTAATTATAATCATAACCACCGGCTTAGCCGGTGGTTTGTTCTGTCCCTGTAAGGGACTATTGCCGGCCTGGACCTCAAAGGTCCCCCGAAAATAAGAGCCCCAACCGCACCTTATTTTCCTGATATGTACCCTCTTTACCGGCTAGTCCTTACAAGGACTTTTTATTTGCCCTTGACTACTGGTTCACCCGTAAACGGGTCGATATACTCTTTGAGACTTAATTGGTCATATGCTTGATCATCCATGAGCTGATTCTTTATATACTCTTCGATTTTCTTCGCATTTTTTCCACATGTGTCTACATGGTAACCTCAACACCAAAATTTACGATTGCCATATTTATACTTTAAGTTTGCATGCCTATCAAATATCATTAATGAGCTTTTTCCCTTTAAATATCCCATAAATTCTGAAACACTTATATTTGGTGGTATTCTTACTAACATATGTATATGGTCTGGGCAACATTCAGCTTCTATTATTTCTACGCCTTTTCTCTTGCACAGTGTGCTTAATATATTTGCCACATCTGCTTTTATTGCTCCATAAATTACCTGTCTTCTGAATTTTGGTGCAAATACAATATGATATTTGCACTCCCACGTTGTGTGTGATAAAGTATTTTTATCCATTTTGGATACCTCCTTTGTTATATGTAGTGTGGTTTAGGACCCACACTTATTATAGCATTGGAGGTTTTGTTATCTAGGGCTAAAGCCGGATGGGGAACCACCTGCAATAGCAGGTGGTTTATTGTTTCGTACCTCTCCATTTCTCCGTTGGGAGAAACTCCGATGCACTCAACAGGCTAAACCCCATAACAGAAAAACCCCAGAAACACAAGGTTTCTGGGGTATCTTACGTTTGGACACAGAGTGTACTCCTGACACTCAATTTATATCAAGTTATAAATTACTCGATAACTGTAGCAACACGTCCTGAACCTACTGTTCTACCACCTTCACGTTATTTGAATACCGTATTTCTTCGTATTTTCTATGCTTTTTGGTGGCAAATTTCGCAGAAAACTGCTGTTTTTGCATTCTGTATTTCAATTTGTTCGATTTCTTGGCACCGTTTTGGCACCGCATAGAAATTATTTATTTAAGTTAACTATAACATCCCAAGTACACATAAACAACTTGTCTTCTAATGGCATCTATGAACGATTGTTGGTTTCATAATATTATAATTCTCATTATTCATTCTATCTGTTTCAGTTAAAATTAATCACATACAAAGGAACAACAACAACAGTGACACAAAAGAGTAAAGTTCCTATTTTGTATATTACATTTCTTTTCCAAAAAAGGTAGTACATTATGAATTGCAACACCGTACACGTTGTAAAATAAATTATCCATTTTAGCTCCCACTGAACAATTTCTATTATTTGCTGAAAGTTAAATTCAGTAAAGACTACACTTACAATAAGTATCCAAACAAATGGTATTAACATAATAAATTCGTACATCACTAATGCCAATACTCCTTCTTTTACACTAAATTTCCGTATAAAAAATGTAACTCCCATTGAAAGTATACATAATAAAAATGTTCTATAATAATCTGAGAAAATTATTTCTACTATCATATTCCCATCTCCATGAACAGTAAGTTATTTACAAATTCAATTTGTCTTTTATTATCAATTATATACTATTGCCATCCACCCTTATCTTCATTCTGATACACAGTAAGTACACCATAATACTTTGCTACCACGCCTCCATCCTGCGTATACTTCCCTACATCTTCGATTCCATATCTCAAAAGGAAGTAATCCATATCATGCAGAATTTTATATATATCATTTGCATATTCCATTTCGTGAGTTTCGGTTGCCAAATTAGTCAAATCTATCAATCTCTGAAGGTCTGCGTACAGTTCCTCATTATGAATTGACTTCTGCATATCTTGAATCAAGTTTACAAAATTTGCTCCGTCAAATCTATTATAAACCATTACGGGTTTACCATACTTTTGATAAAATTCACTTTCCGTAATACCTTCTTCATTCATGACTGTTATTTTATTACTGTCATACGCCCACCCAACTTGAATATCACCTTTCTGGTCGAAATAATTCCAAGCAAGACTGTCTTTATTTTCTAGTTTATCAAAGATGCCATCATTCAGATATGCTCGTTCCATTTGAAGATTTGCAACTTTAATATTCTCTGTTAATCTTTCCTTCTCATCGTCAGTCATTCCGTCCAATACTTTTTCTCTCATAGCAAAAACTTCTTCTTTCGTAGGTGCTACTGGTTCTATTTGGACATTATTTTCCTCTGTTTCTTCTTCAATAATTAGACTGCTTTCTGTTTCCGTACTCTCC
>ENA-OOZY01001780-OOZY01001780.1-human-gut-metagenome-genome-assembly--contig:-NODE-1780-length-12311-cov-2.344321_pt1 | contig 12311 bp, 9 predicted proteins | sample MGYA00241047_ERZ501410 | MGnify/ENA primary metagenome ERZ501410 (study PRJEB25962, sample SAMEA2042621) | human gut metagenome | biome: human gut; feature: human-associated habitat; material: faeces... | reverse complement strand
AATTCGAAAAAGAATTCGGTATCTCTATTCCTGATGACCAAGCTGAAAAGATTGGTACTGTAGGTGACGCTGTATCTTACATCGAAGAACACGCTAAGTAAATCGGATTTCATCAATATGGAATTAAAAAGAGTTGTAGTAACAGGTCTGGGCGCCATTACTCCCGTTGGCAATAGTGTACCCGAATTTTGGGAAAATCTTGTGAACGGGGTTAGTGGAGCAGGGCCTATTACTCATTTCGACGCTTCGCTATTCAAGACCCAATTTGCATGTGAGGTAAAGAACTTCGATGCAACCAAATATATCGACCGTAAAGAAGCACGCAAAATGGACCGGTACACACAATTAGCTGTTGCCGTAGCCCAGGAAGCAGTATCAGATTCTGGTCTTGATATCGAAAATGAAGATTTGAACAGAATCGGTGTTATTTTCGGTGCAGGTATCGGTGGTATTCGTACGTTCGAAGAAGAAGTAGGCAACTACGCTCTTCATCAGGAAAACGGTCCGAAATTCAATCCGTTCTTCATTCCCAAAATGATCTCGGATATTGCGGCCGGACAGATTTCCATCATGTACGGTTTCCATGGTCCTAATTATGCAACCTGTTCCGCATGTGCCACTTCCACCAATGCCATCGCTGACGCATTCAATCTTATCCGTCTGGGTAAAGCGAATGTAATCGTATCCGGTGGTTCGGAAGCAGCAATTGCTGCCGCCGGTGTAGGAGGTTTCAATGCAATGCACGCTTTATCAACCCGCAATGATTCTCCGGAAACTGCATCACGCCCGTTCAGCGCAAGCCGTGACGGATTCGTCATGGGTGAAGGCGGCGGTTGTCTGATTCTTGAAGAATTGGAGCATGCAAAAGCACGCGGTGCAAAAATTTATGCAGAAGTAGCCGGTGTAGGTATGTCAGCAGATGCGCATCACCTCACAGCCTCACATCCCGAAGGATTGGGAGCCAAGTTAGTGATGCTGAATGCATTGGAAGATGCCGAAATGGACCCGAAAGCAGTTGATTATATCAACGTACACGGAACATCTACTCCCGTAGGTGATATCTCGGAAGCAAAAGCTATTAAAGAAGTTTTCGGTGATCATGCCTTTGAATTGAACATCAGTTCGACAAAATCAATGACAGGTCACTTATTGGGTGCTGCCGGTGCGGTAGAATCTATTGCCAGCATCCTGGCCATCAAAAATGGCATCGTACCTCCGACTATCAATCACGAAGAAGGCGACAATGACGAAAACATTGACTATAACCTTAATTTCACTTTCAACAAAGCACAGAAACGTGAAGTTAATGTTGCCCTGTCCAATACATTCGGATTTGGCGGTCACAATGCTTGTGTAATCTTTAAGAAATACGCAGAGTAATATCGTGTTACGAAACCAAATAGACAAGATAAGGCTCCTGTTCTGTAAGGACAGAGAGTCTTATCTTTGTTTTTATAGGATACTTGGATTCTATCCTCGCAATATCCATCTTTACGAACAGGCACTCCTGCACAAGTCTACTTCCATCCGTTCGGAAAAAGGACGCCCTCTAAACAATGAACGTCTCGAATTCTTGGGCGATGCCATCCTTGATGCCATTGTAGGAGATATCGTTTACAAACACTTTGAAGGGAAGCGGGAAGGGTTCTTAACCAATACCCGGTCTAAGATCGTTCAGCGTGAAACATTGAATAAGTTGGCCGTACAAATCGGGCTCGACAAGCTCATCAAGTACTCTACCCGGTCTTCATCTCACAACAGTTACATGTACGGCAATGCGTTTGAGGCATTCATCGGTGCCATTTACCTTGACCAAGGATATGAACGTTGCAAACGCTTTCTTGAAGAGAGAATTATCCGTCCCTATATCGACCTGGATAAATTATCCAAGAAGGAAGTGAACTTCAAATCCAAACTGATCGAATGGAGCCAAAAGAATAAAGTAGAGGTATCTTTTGAACTCATCGAACAATTTTTCGATAAAGAAAGTAATCCGGTATTCCAAACAGAAGTACGCATTGAAGGACTTCCTGCAGGTACAGGCACAGGGTATTCTAAAAAAGAATCACAACAAAACGCAGCTCAAATGGCACTTAAGAAAATTAAGACACCGGATTTTATGGCAAGCATAAACGAAGCCAAAATGCTACATTCTCAAAAGGAAGAGATAACAGAAGCCGTATGCGAACAAACGGAAGAAACAGTGATCCCCGAAAAACTCATGCAAGAGGAGCCTGCCGAGGAACACAAATTGTCCGAAACGACATTCGACGAAAACTAAGTTTATCCGAAGCAAATCCCCATACGACGTCCTTGCACCACCAGATCATGGTCTTCAGTGACCAGCTTTAACTTACCGGCCACTTCATTCAAAGGAAGAGAAGATATTTCGTCCCCTTTCAAAGCAATCATACGGCCGAATTGCCCATCAGCAATCAGTTCGGTAGCATGCCCTCCCATCCGTGTGGACAAATTACGGTCAAACGGTGTAGGTGAACCTCCCCGTTGAATATATCCGAGAACAGTCTCACGGGTTTCAATACCGGTTTCGTATTCTATCTCCTGAGCGATATACTCGGCAGCACGTTTCCGCCCGTCCGTCTGAATACCTTCTGCTACAACCACGATGGAATACGGTTTTCCTTTCCTCAAACGGTTCAGGATCACCTCACCGATATTCTTTATATCATAAGGAATTTCCGGAAGAAGAATTACATCCCCTCCACCAGCCATGCCCGAATACAGAGCAATCCAACCGGCTTTATGTCCCATGACTTCAATGACCATCACACGTTTGTGAGAACTGGCAGTGGAGTGTAGGCGGTCGATGGCATCCGTAGCAATACTCACGGCAGAGTCGAATCCGAAAGAGATATCCGTCCCCCAGATATCATTATCAATCGTTTTAGGGACAGAAACAATATTAAGCCCCATCGCGGCAAGCTTGGCTGCTGTTTTCTGTGTTCCATTACCACCGATGCAAACGACGCAGTCGAGCCCTATTTCCTTGATATTATGCTCTATCAAGGCAGGCTTATTCACATCTTCGGCAACTACCCCTCCTTTTTTAAAAGGTTTCTCACGCGAGGTACCCAAAATAGTGCCACCCAAATTAAGCAAACCGGACAATGACTTATCCGTTATCAGCTCTACATCCTTGGTTAACAGACCTTGAAAACCACTATGGATACCGACGACTTCCATCCCGTAATGATTGATTGCAGTTTTGCACACTCCACGAATGGTGGCATTGATGCCGGGACAATCGCCCCCCGAAGTTAAAATTCCAATTCTCATCGCCGTTTATTGTTCTAAAGTTCGGAATTACTCTACTCTTCTTTAACTTTTAACTATTATTTCCGTGGTAAAGATAGAAAAAAAAGATAAATAAGGTTACTTTTGCACGATTAAACATTATCCCAGTAAGAGAAATGAATATCACAAAGATTATAAGACAAGCGTTCAATTCCCGTTTAAAAGAAATAGACCTCTATGCGAGCCAGGCCGGAGAAATACAGCATCGTGTCATGACACGGCTCGTTAACCAGGCTGCCAATACCGAATGGGGAAAGAAGTATGATTATAAATCGATACGAAATTACGAGGAGTTTAAAAGCCGTATCCCTGTACAAACCTATGATGAGATAAAACCTTACGTAGAACGTCTTCGGGCAGGAGAACAGAATCTACTCTGGCCCTCGGAGATTCGTTGGTTTGCCAAGTCTTCGGGAACCACCAACGATAAGAGTAAATTCCTTCCCGTAAGCAAAGAAGCCCTGCAAGATATTCACTACCGCGGAGGAAAAGATGCGGCGGCTCTCTATTTCCGGATAAATCCGGACAGCCATTTCTTCTCCGGCAAAGGATTGATTTTAGGTGGCAGTCATAGTCCGAACTTAAATTCCAATCACAGCCTTGTAGGCGATTTATCTGCCATTCTTATACAAAACGTAAGTCTCCTTATTAATCTGATACGCGTTCCCAGCAAGAAAATAGCTCTGATGAGCGAATGGGAAACCAAGATAGAAGCAATTGCCAACAGCACGATTCCGGTCAATGTTACCAATTTGTCGGGTGTACCTTCATGGATGTTGGTACTCATTAAACGTATTCTCGAAAAAACAGGCAAACAAACATTAGAGGAGGTATGGCCTAACCTTGAAGTATTTTTCCACGGAGGGGTGGCTTTCAATCCTTATCGTGAACAATACAAACAGGTGATCCAATCGCCCGGAATGCATTATGTGGAAACCTACAATGCTTCTGAGGGTTATTTCGGAACGCAGAACGATCTTTCAGACCCGGCCATGCTGTTGATGATCGATTACGGAATATTCTACGAATTCATGCCATTGGAAGAAGTTGGCAAAGAATTTCCCCATACCTGCTGTCTGGAAGAGGTAGAATTGAACAAGAATTATGCAATGATTATTTCTACTTCCTGCGGGCTATGGAGATACATGATTGGCGATACTGTAAAATTCACAAGTAAAAACCCGTATAAGTTCATTATCACCGGACGCACCAAACACTTCATCAATGCCTTTGGCGAAGAACTGATAGTGGATAATGCAGAGAAGGGACTGATTAAAGCCTGTGCAGCAACCGGTGCACAAGTCAGTGATTATAGTGCGGCACCGGTATTCATGGACGAACATGCCAAATGTCGCCATCAATGGCTGATAGAATTTGCGAAAATGCCTGATTCCATCGAGAATTTTGCTGCGATATTGGACGCTACTCTTAAGGAAGTAAACTCCGATTATGAGGCCAAACGCTGGAAAGATATCGCCTTGCAACCACTTGAGGTGATCGTAGCCCGGAAGGGATTATTCCATGATTGGCTGGCCCAAAAGGGCAAATTGGGCGGACAACACAAGATCCCCCGCCTAAGTAATACAAGAGAGTATATCGAAGAAATGCTGGAATTAAATGAAGAATAATGTGACAATATGCCAATGTGTCAATTTGCCAATTGCTATTCAGCATTTAGTATGATAACAGTACGGGTGGTTGACACATACTGACATATTACAACCACAAAAGCGGTGGAATATCACTATCAAATTCTCCCCATTCACCGCTTTCACCTTTTCGAGCAATCAGCTTGTTCATCGGCATTTGAGGGTGAAGGCTCGTCCCCCCGTTTTTATGCACCGTGCAAAAGTCTCTTACGAACACTGCATACGGGTCGTATGGATAATGCCCAGTGAAGGTAAGCACGCTGCTTACGATTACTGATGTGCCGTGACAGCGCAGCCAATTGGCACATTGGCATATTGCCGCATTGGCACATTATTTATCCGTTTTCAGCTCTTTCAGTACACTGCATGTCAACGGTATGGCCAACAGGAAAGAAAGTAAGTCTGCCATTGCCTGGCACATTTCCACTCCTTGCAGTCCGAAGAAGTGTGGCAACAGGAAGATAAGCGGAATGAAGAACAGTCCTTGACGTGCCGAAGAGAGTAGTGTGGCACGTACCGGTTTGCGGATAGTCTGCAGCATCATGTTACTCATAATGATCCATGAATCGAGAGGTAAGGTAATAAATTGCCATTTCAATGCTGCCGATCCTATGGAGACAACCTCTGCATCTCCTTTACGGAAAAGTTCTATCACATCCGGTGCAAAGGCAATTCCTGTGATGGTGACGGTCAGCAGAAAAACAAATCCTACTTTTACACAAAACCAGAATCCTTCCCGTACACGACTGTTCAGTCCTGCTCCGTAATTGAATCCGCACACGGGCTGGAATCCTTGTCCGAATCCGATAAGGAAAGAGTTGATGAACATACAGACCCGTGTGACGATAGACATCCCGGCAATGGCGGCATCTCCGAAATTACCGGCTGCCACATTCAGCAAGATAGTAGATCCCGATGCCAGTCCCTGACGAAAGAGGGAAGGGGTTCCTCCGTCGATAATCTCTTTGAAGAATCTCCAGGTAGGGGTGAAATGCTTGTATCGGATGATGATATTATTTCCCCGGCGTGCCATATACAGTAGCAGTGAGAAACTGCACATCTGGCTGATGACGGTAGCTAATGCCGCTCCCGATATACCCATTCCGAAAGTGAAAATCAGTAACGGGTCCAACACGATGTTCACTACCGCACCGGTGACGATACCCACCATGGCATAGGCGGCGTTTCCTTGAAAACGCATCTGATTGTTCAGTACCAACGAAGCCGTCATGAAAGGTGCGCCGATCAGGATAATGCCTAAATATTTTTCCGTGTAAGGCAGGATGGTAGGGGTAGACCCCAATGCGATGGAGAGTGGCGTTAACAGCAACAAGCCGACAGCGGCAATGACTACTCCCATGAACAAGGCAAAGAAAAATCCCGTAGCCGCCATTTTTTCCGCATTATCCGTTTCTTGTGCACCCAACTTTCGTGAGATGTAGTTTCCCGATCCGTGTCCGAAGAAAAATCCCACAGCCTGAATGATAGACATGACGGAGAACACGATGCCTACTGCTGCCGTCGACTGTGTGTTGATCTTCCCGACGAAATAAGTGTCTGCTATATTATAAAAGGAGGTGACCAGCATACTGATAATTGTCGGTACGGCCAGTTTACCGATTAATCCCGGAATGGGAGCGGTAGTCATCTGTGTAAAATTATCTTTCTTCATCGCTGTAAGGCGGCACTTCCGTGTCTTTATCGCTTTGTAAATTCGTACAAAGATACGCATCCCTGCGGATACGATCAGATTACGGTCTGCTTCATCAAAATTACGAATAATTAGATAATCTGCCCAGTCGGAATAATCGTCATTATTTGAGTTGACGGCAATAATGCATCCTGCATCCGCATTCTTGGCCGCCTGAAGTCCGGCAACAGCATCTTCAAAAACAATTACTTCGTCCGGCTGTTTTCCAATCACCGACATGGCAATCCGGTAAATTTGTGGATCGGGTTTTCCTTTTATCTGTCCGTTGTTGTACACTATCCTGTCGTAATCGAACCATTTGCCTATTCCTAAATGCTCGAAGTAGAAGTCCACATTCTCTTTGTCGGAAGCGGTGGCAATGGTGAACGGAACCTTTCTTTCTTGAAGAAAATCGAGGAAGTCAGGAGCACCCGGTGCCAGCATCATTTCGGTTTCCAGGCATAATTGCCGGTATAAAGTCTCTTTTTCATCAACGAGCGCACGTATCTCTTCTGCCGAATGTTCGCGTTGGAAAAGACTGTTGAAAATATCCCTGTTATTCTTTCCGTGAAAGGTGGCGAAGAACTCATGATCGGACAAATGCATGCCCCGTTTTTCCAGAAACATGTTCCAAGCTTTATTGTGTAAGGGAGTATCCCAGAACAATGTACCGTTAAAGTCGAATATCACACCAGAGTATTTCATAACAGAATGGTTAGATGGATTTGGATTTATGTATGCAAAGGTGGAAAAAGAAAGGTAGACGGGCAATGATATAAATCAAGAAATGAGGTTTCAATAATTTTTGTTTTCAATTATTGGAATTTTTTGTCGTATATGTTGTATGCTTATAACGGTTCTTATTGGCAGGAAGAATTTATTATTTTTCAAATACATAATAGTTGAAAATAACATGTAGTTTACCCGATAAAAACGTTAAAATTCATCTTTTTCTTTTATAATTGATTTTCCAGAACAATATATGTTAAATGATTACATTATTGTAGTTGTGTTGTGTTTTATTTTATTATTTTTATGATAAATTTAAAAAATAGGCAACCATGCTCACGTAGGGATACAAGTTCTCTTCTCTGAGCCTGTAATGAAAATGCTTCGGAGTGAATATAATAAAGTCCGACTATTTGTTTAGTTGACTTTTAATAAACGCCCAAACGGACTTACATAGCCTAAAATAGTCCTTTGACATGCAGATATTTGGAAAATCATCAACTTGATGAAGTTTATCCACATGCATCTGACATTAATCTACATGGAGCGCTTTAACAACCTCTGTAGCGGGTCTTTGTTGCTGCGCGTATGAAAACTATGGTTTCGAGCTCTTCCCTTAAAAACTCTTCCTTTTTTGTTTTATCCCGAAATGGGATTACGGTATTTGACATGAAGCGGTTATAATGAACCGCAGGCTTGTTTGAATTTTAACCGTCCACTTCTTGTGAACACTTATGAATATGTTTAACAATTTAAATTTAATTATTATGAAACGATGTATTATTTCCGCATGCCTGATAATGGTGTGTTCTTTGGTGTTTGCACAGGTAAAAGTGGGTTCGGATGGTAAGGTAGCTATCGGAACTGATACTGCTGCTCCTTTATCCATATTAAGTGTGAATAGTAAGGGAGAAGCCGATAGCGATATTATTATCGAATCGACCAACTCGATGGCTCTGACGGCAATACACAATCCTACGGAAAGATTAACGGGTTGGGCAAGAGGCTGCAATACCGGTATTGCGTTGTCACCCCATACATTTAATGTGGGAACTTTGGGCTCTGCATATTCTCACTCCGCTTTAAGTAGTGGAAGGGGATTTGGTTTGTTCGGTACAGCAGGCAATTATACATCAGGTTACAACTATGGTGTTTTAGGAATGCTTTATGGAACTAACAATGGTGCAGGCATCTATGGTACTTCTGTTCATAGTGATTATGGTGTGCCGATAAACGGTCGTTATGCAGGTTATTTCCGGGGAAATGTGTATGTGACTGGTAGTATTTATAGTGTTTTGTTGACTCCTGCAACAACTTCGACCAATCTTTCAACTCTATCCGCCCAATCGGAATCGGAAGAAGGCACAATGACGAAGTTGAGCCGGTTGAATACGGTTCAATACAATATGCAGTCTCCTTTCAATACGGCAGTCCCAGCTACTTTTATTGCCACTGATACGGTAGCTCCGGCTGTGCAGCTCTCGGCGGATGAAGCTCAGATTTATTCACGGGTTCATTATGGATTTATTGCCCAAGAATTGAAGAATGAATATCCTAATCTCGTTTATGAAAACGAACAGGGAGATTTAAGTATAAACTATATAGAGATGATTCCTCTCTTGGTACAATCCATTCAGGAGCTGACGGTAGAGATAAACCGGCTGAAATCGAAAAGCCAATCTCCTCTCTCAAGAAGTGTAGATGAGGAAGATGGAGAAGTCGAGGACGGTCTTATGGATAAATTAGAATCCGAATTGTTTCAGAATACTCCCAATCCATTTAGTGATAATACTGTAATTAAATATGTCATTCCGCAAGATGCACAAAATGCTAACTTGCTAATTTATGATATGAATGGCAAACAAATCGAGCAATTTGTTTTAACTCAAAAAGGTATGGGATCTATTGTATTGGAGGGGAGTCATTTGGAAGCCGGAATGTACCTGTATTCTCTGATTGTTGATAGCAAAGTGATTGATGTGAAAAGAATGATCTTAACAAATTAATAGGATAAAAACTATGCCATTGTAATTGTAAAATTGTAATTCATGAATGATAGAATATTATGAATAAGATTATATGTTTATTATTGTTTACATTTTGGGGCATTTTATCGTATTCACAAAATGTAGTGACTGATGGTGTTATCTTCTCAATAGATGGAAAGACTCTGATAAAGTATCCTACAGACAAGTTCTATAAAGAATATATAATACCTGAAGGTACGGAAATCATAGATAGAAAAGCATTTGTAGGAGCTAAAATAGGGAAAGTGACATTGCCAACTACATTAACTCATATAAACGATTCTGCGTTTTATAATGGTCTAACTGATTTTATTCTTGCAGGGAAATTCCCTATTATTGGAAATCGTGTTTGGCCCGATGATAGGCGTTTTGAAGTTACTGAGAGCAATCCTTATTGTCGAGTATCGGACGATGGTTTTGTTTATTCTAAAGATGGAAAAACTGTACATATAGTTCCTATAGATATACGTGGTTATTTAGAAGATATTGAAATAATTGATAGATATGCTTTTCAAGATTGTTACTTCCGTTATGGATATGTTGATATTCCTAATAGTGTACATTTAATTAGAGAGCATGCATTTGATAATATTAAACCAAATTTGCCAACACGTTCAGAACTTTCGTATTATAATTTTGAATTTACTTGTGATGCATTGACTCCTCCGGAATTGGAAGGTGAGGTGTTTACTGAAAACAATGTTGGCAATAGTACTTTATTTGTTCCAAAAGAGTCTGAAGAATTATATAAAGCTGCTTTTCAGTGGAATACGTTCGGGACTATAAAAGGGTATACTCCTGGCCCTCCACAAGGAATTTTTGAAAATTCAGTTTCTTTTTTGAAAGTTAATCGTGTGGATGGAGCGATTTACATAGAAGCTTTAAAACCGATGGATACGGTAAGATTAATCGATCTAAATGGGAATATTGTACGTGAAAAGAATCAGGTGAATAGTTGTCATACGATTTATGATATTTCTTCTCTTGATGGATTTTTCGGTTTACTACAGGCGATTTATAAAGATGGGGATAGTGAAGTTTTCAAATTGAATTTTTAATTAATTTAATCGGAGGTAGTTATGAATAGAATATTACAATTTTTGATTTTCATCTTTTGGGGTACTTTATTGTATTCCCAGAATATAGTTGTTGATGGGGTCACTTTTTCTGCTGATAGGAAAACATTGATTAGTTATTCGGTAGATAATACAATGGAAGAGTATAGCATTCCGGAAGGAATAAAAGAAATAAGTGAAAGTGCTTTTAGAAATGCTTCAATTAATAAATTGATATTACCTTCCACATTGAATGTAATAGGAGATTTTGCTTTCAAAGATTGTTCAAATTTAGAGATAGTTACATGGAAGAATTTTCCAAAAGTAGTAGGGCGGTATATTTTTTCGGGTTCTGGAATAGTTTCGTTTCAAACTTTGGAAGATAGCCGTAATTGTATGGTGTATTATTTTCTAAAGACCAAAAGACACTTTTATGTTTCCCGCGATTTAAAGAACCGGCTATCGTTCCGGAAGGAACTGAAATAATTGGTATGGGTGCTTTTGAAAGTGGAGAAATGTGGGAAGTTGTTTTGCCGGCATCTATAATGCGAATAGAAGATAATGCTTTTTGGATGACTATGCGTATACCAACAAGATTTATGGATTATATCTGTTTGGATAATGTCGTATGTAATGCATTAATACCTCCTACTATTATTGGTAATCCTTTTGCTGCTCCTTATAAAATAGATTTGTATGTTCCAGCGGAGAGTTTTGATATTTATCGTAAGACTCCCTATTGGGAGGACTTTCGTTCAATAAACGGAAGTACTGGAATTGTGCAAGAACAAGTAAGAGTTTCTACCTCAAAAGTTTGGATAAAGAATGATATATTATATTTAGAAAGTGAAAAAGAAATTGGAATGATTGAAATATATAATACTTATGGAGTTTGTATCTGGAATGAGTCTATTGTTGATAAAACTTGGCAATTGGAAGCTTATAAATTACCGATGGGATTATTTTTTCTGAAGGTATTTACGGTTGATGGTAATCAAGAAACGTTCAAACTATCAAATTAGATTGTTATGAAAAAGTATATATTAGCAAGTTTGGTTGTGTCATTGATGTGTAATATAATACATGCACAGATAAATGGTACCATAGAATGGAAACAAAACGTAGATTTTTCTATTCAATCAGGAAGTGAATACACTGAAATATTAACAAAATCAATGTGTTATACGGAAGAAGTTGGTAACCCTAAGATTCCATATTGTGTGAAATCTTTTGTTTTACCTAGTAATGTAAAAGTATCAGCTATTCGAATCACTACTGCAACTCGGCATTTGATAGGAGAAAATTTGCTGATAATTCCAGCTCAATATCCTATTCCGGTAGGAAAAGATTATCTTGGCTGGACAGGGCCTAATGATGAAGTTTATAATTCATCAAAACCTTATCCCGGAATGGATGTAGAAATAATATCTGATAGAGTAGATTTTGGTTATCATATTGTTTCGGTCAAGTTTTTTCCTATGGAGTACATTCCTCTTGAAAAGAAATTGTATCTGCGTAATTTATCTTTTTCGTTAGAATATTCTATAAATAGAGAGATGTCTCGTACATCTTCTGTTCCTGAAGAACGTTCGAAGCGGTTAAGTTTGTTGGATAGAGAGTATATACGATCGATTGTTGATAATGCCGATATGTTAGAATCTCCTACACAATATATGAATCCGGAATTATCATCTGTTGAAGTTGCTGTACCAGAATACTTGATTATTACTAGTGAGAGCTTGAAAGATGCTTTTCAACTTTTAGCAGATTGGAAAATAAAGAAAGGTACCCCCACTATTATTGAAACAGTAGAGAATATAGTAGGAAAATATCGGGGGGCTGATAC
>ENA-OOZY01001779-OOZY01001779.1-human-gut-metagenome-genome-assembly--contig:-NODE-1779-length-12313-cov-2.882444_pt1 | contig 12313 bp, 10 predicted proteins | sample MGYA00241047_ERZ501410 | MGnify/ENA primary metagenome ERZ501410 (study PRJEB25962, sample SAMEA2042621) | human gut metagenome | biome: human gut; feature: human-associated habitat; material: faeces... | reverse complement strand
AGCGATAACTCATGCTTCATTAGTTTATGATAAAAGTAAAATTACCTTAATTGGAGACTCACCTCAAGCAGATATATGGATGTTTAAAAAAGGTTGTTTCAAACAACAAACCTTCCAGTCGAAGCCCCGTCACCTACGTGCGGCATACAGCTCTGTCGCTCCTATGGCAAGGGGAAAATGGATTTGTCCGTCAAGCGGCGATAAGGTAAAACGCGAGTTCACAGTCCATACATTCTCAACAGTTCAAAAGGCTTATTTACGTTATGTTTCGTTTGCCCCCGCCCACTGCATCTTAAACGGGAAGAAAATAGAAGCCAATACAATGGGCGGATATAAACGGGCTGATGTTACTGCACTCATTCAGAAAGGAAAGAATACAATAGAGTTTTCCACCTCTAGTAAAGGAGTAGTGGGTGAGATTGAAATTCTGCTGCAAAACGGTGAGCGGATTATTTGGAATACGGATGCTACCTGGTTGTCTGCGGCCGATAATAAGCCCGTGCGAATTCTTTTCGGACAAGAGAAACCTTTGGCTTTTGCACCCGAAGAACATTTGGCCGTTTATGAAGTCAAAGCACCGGTACCTCTATGTGGTGACGAGGAAACACGGATGTATCTTTCTTATAAAGGAGATGTGGCCAATGCGTATTTAAACGGAAAACTCGTCGCTGATTCTTATTATGACGGAACCGATTGGATTATCAGTTTGAACCGTCTGAAAGAGGCTGTTGATGTGAACCCATTAGTGATTCGTATAGACGGGTTGAAATCGGCGGATGAGCAAATTTATTTTGAGAAAAACGTAGATCCTGCTGAATGTGTAATTCCTGTTCTGTCAGATATCCGGGTGAATCAGGAATATAGGTTCGAATTGGAGATGGATTAACCGCCATCCTTGGAGGTTCATAGGTCTTTAGAACTTTGTAGATTGAGTGTCTGTCTTCTGCGAAAAGTTCTAAAGATCTCTCTGAAACCGCAGGTTGCTTATTCGCTGTTTTAGATAATGATGTGAGTATGCAAAGTATTCGAAAAGAATGAAAATATTTACAATAAATGGCAATAACTGATTATGAGCATAGAGAGAATACTGCTTTGTCTTTTTTTTGCCTTTCTTGTCCATTTATCCAAAGCACAATGCACAGATACAATTTACATATCCGATTTCGGGCTAAAACCATATTCATACGAGAATAGTGTTGCCCAACTTCAGGCTGCGATTGAGGCTTGTAAGCAGAAAGGGGCGAAGGTGCTGTCCTTTTCAAAAGGGAGATATGATATATGGCCGGAAGGAGCTGTCCGAAAAGAATTTTATATCTCGAATACATCTACAGAAAAAGAGTGTCCTTCTAAAATTAAAACGATCGGACTATTGTTTAATAAGATGCGAAACCTGAAGGTAGAAGGTAACGGAGCTTTATTGATGTTTCATGGGAAAATGACTACAATCGTACTGGATAGCTGTCAGAATGTTACCTTAGAAGGCTTGTCCGTTGACTTTGAACGTCCGGCAGGCTCTGAATTACATTATGAGTATGTGGGTGAAAATTATGTGGACGTTTCTGTACATCGTGATACTAAGTATGAAATAGTTAATGGGAAATTGAACCTTTATGGTGAGGGGTGGAAATCTAACAAAAATCATTGTATCGAATATGACGGGCAAACAGAAACCTGCCATTATAGCCAGGGGTGGAAGGTTTTATCCAACTTACATGCGCAAGAGATAGTTGCAGGGCGAGTTAGGTTTACTACTTTGCCCGGTTTCCAACCGAAGCAAGGCAATACATTGACGATTCGTGACGTGATCCGTGATCAGGTTGGTATGTTTATCCATCGAAGTAAGAATGTGGTTCTGAAGGATATGCGAATGCATTATATGCATGGTCTGGGGATAATAAGCCAGTATTCTGATAACATAACAATGTGTAGGGTAAAGTGTATGCCCGAACCCAAATCAGGAAGATTGTTGGCTGCTTCAGCGGATATGATGCACTTTTCCGGGTGCAGAGGGAGGCTTCTAATTGACAGCTGTTACTTTGCAGGCGCTCAGGATGACGCGATCAATATACATGGAACCAACCTGAAAGTAGTTGAGAAAGTTAGTTCCAATACATTGAATATGCGGTTCTCGCATGGACAAAGTTATGGGTTTCAAGCATATTTCACGGGAGATACGGTTGCTTTTGTGAAGGCGACTACCATGGAACGGCTTTCAACAGCATCTGTACATTCGGTTAAGCGCTTGTCGGACCGTATTTGGCAGGTTAAGTTCGACCGGGAGGTTCCTGAATGGTTGGAAATAAATCATGATTGTGTAGAGAACCTGACTTATACTCCTTCTGTGGAAATCCGGAATAATTACTTTACTCGAACCAGTACAAGAGGAACGTTGGTCACAACGCCACGCAAAGTCGTGATTGAAAAAAATACTTATTATAAGGTCGGTATGAGTGCTATTCTGATAGAAGGTGATGCAGAAGGGTGGTTTGAGTCGGGGCCCGTCAATGATGTGCTGATCAGAGAGAATACATTTGTAGACTGTGCTTATAATGGAGGACCGGGAAATGCCGTGATTGCGATTAATCCGTCTAATTCTGTCATCAATGCCAACCGGCCTGTCCATAAGAATATCCGGATAGAAAATAATCTTTTTAAGAGTTTTAATACTCCTTTGTTGTTTGCAAAAAGTACGGAAGGTATTTTATTTGCGAATAATACGGTCGAACGTACCATGCAATTGAGGTTTTCTGCTAAAAATGATATTATGTTTTATTTAAATGGATGTAAAGACGTTACTATCTGGAATGTGATTTGCAAAGAAGGTGTCTCAAACAAAGAGATTTATATTGATAACATGAAAAGGGCATATGTGAAGAAGCCTGTCGGCATGAATATACGTATAGCTAAATAATTGTCGGTTGTTCGCGGATAAATAAAGGCTAAATGTATAATTTAGTTTATGTCATTTAGCCTTTGTTTACTATAAAGATATGTATTCGTTTGATTGTATAGTAATTCGTGTGTTGCTATTCTGCTGTTTTCTATTTAAAGCTGCTACAACTCACTTCTATTCCATTAACATAAATGAGAACTTTATACTGCGTATTATTTTTCAAAGTTTGAGTAACATTTTTAATTGATAAGGTTGTTTTCTCGTAAGGATGAAGAGCTTTTACCTTGATATTTTTTAAGCAGATGTTATCGCTTGATATTTCTAATATTGCAGGTTCGGAGGATGATAAGCCAAAATTCTGTATTTCTATCTGAAGTGTTTCTGTCTCTTTGTCATATATTGGACGTCGTGTGGAGAGCAAAGCCGGTTCGTAATTTACAAATGGCATCCGGGCGTAACCGTAAATCATATTTCCATTTTTGTCCGTTCCTATTATTTTGGGTGCAAATTCCTCTGAGTTTATGCCGGTGTCTTTCATTTTGAATACAACAATCAGGTCATTTCCTACATGTTTTGTTTTAACTGGTCTGGCTCCACGCCCGAAATTCACTTCGGTATATGAACCGAATCGTAGTGATTTTACATCTACATCTGTTTGAGGAGCAAATCCCTCTTCTGCTAAAATTCTCACTTCAATGTTGCGGGTTGATGGAGTTATTTTCTTTTTGTTGAGAATGGAAAGCCTCATTCCTTTATTTAATGGGATGCAGATATTTTTAGAACTGTGCTTGTCGTTCGGTAAATCATTCCATTTGATAGTGTCGATCACTGCAAAATTCATTTGAGTGGCTCGGCCATATTGGTCTTGAAGCACTTTGGGGCGTTCATACTTGAACCACCTCTCTACTTTTCCGTCCTTATGAAAGGAGATTCCCGGCATATAGGCTTCGCCCTGTTCTGTCACCCAATTCACGCCATCTTTTGAGCGTTGGTAGAATGCAATCCTCCCCAACCAGTCGTTTACAATCAGATGATACTGAAGTTCATCTTTCCACACCACGGGATCTTCGAATCTTCCTTCGACAGCCGGGTATATTCGTTTGTCCGTCAATTGATGATAGGTTGAAAGGCCGTCTTTGCTGATCCAGACACCTCCACCACGGCACACCATCAGGTATGAGCCATCCGCTCTGCGGGCAAAAGTCAAATTGGAAAGCCCCTCTATAATTTTCCTATCACGAGAATCAAAATTGAAATGACCGAATATCCATTTCGATGCATCTTCTCTATCTGCGATGTAATAACCGTCTATTGTATAAACCACTATTCGTCCGTCTTTTAGGCGGAAAGCTTCGGGGTTATGTCCTTTACCGATTGAATCTTGTATTTTGAAAGGACCGGTTGGCCTGTCGCTTACAGCACGGAATACGGTGGAATTAGGCCAAAACATATGCCCCTTAGGAGAAGACTCCGGCCATCCGCACACATATAAATGATATTTTCCTTCGGCATCCCGCAAGATGTTTCCACCCCAGAAAGATAAATCGGCATCTTCTATCCCATTATCAACATATCTGTTACGTACCTCATCCGTCCCCCATATATTTTCTGCTTGAGCCCCATTGGGCATAGGCAAAAAGCGATCCATGAAGCGTGCTCCTTTTGCCAGATGTTGCCATTCTGTAGGACGTTCGCGTTCCATAACTTGAGATGTAGCGGAGGCAAAAAAGCAACTCACGATCACTAATGCCAAAAATCTATTCATAGTAAAATGGATTTGCAGAAATATCATAATTTATTTTGTTGGATATTTGGATACAAAAGTAAGGTTGAAAATTATATCATAAAATGGATGAAAGTTATAAAAGCATGGATTATTTTACGAAATAGACATTGGAGCATCCGTTGCTTTATGGTTAAAGTGGCTCGATCTGTATACAATCCAGTCCGAACAATGTTCCTGTCGATAGCGGATTTCGGCCGATCAATTCTATCCGCAGGATAAATTTGCCGTTTACAGGTTTATATGTGCCTAAATCAATGGCATTTGTGGCTTCGACTTTCTCGCTGTAACAGTCCAACTGCTTTCCGTTTTTGGGGTGATTTACATACAACCTTATATTGCCGTAGTCGGTTGCTTTGGTACAATATAGACTCAAGCTGTATTCACGATCCTCAAAACCGGAGAATTCGAACTCAATGTAATCGCCTTCCTTACCGCCATGGCATACCAGGTGGTCTTTTAAGTTCCATTTGCCCGGATGCCCGCTGAGTCTTTGTCTGTCATAACGCAGCCTTTCTGATTTGGAAGTTGGCTGGATTTGGCAAAAATCAATGGCATTTGGTATGTTGCAGACAGGAGATTGAGTAGGGGTAGGCAATAACCCTGCTTCTATTTCTTCTAAGCCGGAAGAGCCTGTGGCTTCGGAACCTAAGTCTCCGTACCAGAATACAGTCGAAGAGTAATCTACCGTCCCGTTTTCCCAACCTAACAATTCGAAATCGAACTTCAATTGCTGGTTGAAGGGAATGGCATCTAAGCATCTGACTCTGAAGAAGCTGTTGTAGCCATAAAAATTTCGCATATCCTGGCGGGGTTGCCCGGCAAATGGTGTCTGACTTTTAAAATAACCATCGAAACTGTAGTAGTCTTCAGTGCCTGTTCCGAAATGGGAAGGAAATGGTTCGTGATCTACGGTTATTTTTTCATCTCCTTCCCCATACCACTCTGTCGTATGGTTGAAAAGTGATAGCAGGTCTCCCCGATAAACTCCTCTGCCGGATATAGTGGCGAAATTCCAATCCATACATTTTTCATGTTCCATCCAGGTGACGACGGGCAGACCACGTTCCTGCTTCCAGGCTGTATGGAAATAGAGAGACCGGTTGTCCCACTCATAGGGCTGTGAAACAATATCTGTTTGTATATCGGCTTTGTATGGAGAGAGGTTCAAGATCGTGATTTCACAATCTTGCTTATAGGGCATCAACCATTTGCTGCAGACAATCCCTTTGCCGTCGGAATAGAAGAAAAAACTCCTGGACGCAAAAGATCCCATGCCGGAGCCTGCAAAATCGGATAGTGGAGCCCATACGGTTTGTTTTCCGTCAAAGCTTATGGTTACGATCAGGCTACGCATCAATAGGGCAAAATCGTCTGTTCCGGGTTTCAGGTTTTTATCTGTTTTCACATTGAACTGAAGAAGGCTGATCGCTCTTTTTCCTGTGCGAAGGTTCAGCTTTTGCTTTTCACCTTTATTTAATGAAAAGCTCTGTTGATGGTTAAGTGAACCTTTGCCATAATCAGACTGAGGATCAAATCCCTTATCCATCTTTTTATAGAGTGCGTCGGATGTTTTTTCTGCTAAAGCGGGTATGCGGTCTGCCACTTCCTGTGAGAAAGTTTCTACCGGAGTACCTGTGGGGTATTTGCGGTAATTGAACAAAAAGTGTCGGTTAGTCCGTTCGGGGGTAAGTTCCTCCATGGTCACTTTGCAGCCGTTGTTATAGGGGACAGGTAGATAAATCAGGCTGCCTCTGTTCCATTTATTGTCCGGTTCGATTAACCCTTTCTTCAATCCTCGCACACCGAACTTCTGGAGATCATAAGAGGGCACCTCCCAGCCCGGTTCGTCTTTTCCGTCAAAATAGAAACGTAAGATTGTATTTATGCTGCCAAAGGTCGTGAGCCATATACGGGTAATGGCACCGGGACCTTTGTCCTCAAAAAGAACCTTTTCTTTTCGTCCGTTGCGTTCTTCGAGGCGGATGAATCCTTCGCCGTCATCATTGGCAAACCAATTGGGCCGGTCAGGAGAAACGGATCTGCGATCGTAGCTGCTTTGCTGCATACTGCGATAGGGCAGGGCCGGATAGCGGCTCATTTCATCCCGTGAGGTCATCTCTTTCAGGAGAGTTTCTACTGTGATCTGATATTTTGTCTGTGCAAATGAACAGGTGCACAGAGCGGAGAAAAGTAAGGTGATCCCCCATCTCATTATTCCTGTTGTAAACTCAGGCTTCGGAGAAGATAATAAGCGTTGTTTCCATTTTGTGTCCATAATACGATTTTATTGATGGTAAGTAGCCGCAATATTAAGAAAGTATATCGGATGAGGCTATAATGAATCGTACCAAATCGTAGTACAGACGTTACATGAAGCATTCTTTTGGGGTTTTGCCGACTCATGGTGGGGTGAGCCGGCGTATTTATTATTCCAGTGTCGGTATGTCTATCGTTTCGTTTTCTTCTTGCCAGTTGTCGATGGTGAATCCTCCGGAAGTTTCTTCCGAGAAGATGTCACCTAAAGTCAGTGTGAGAGTCAACTTGTTATTAGCTTTTAACGGAGCGTTCAGCGGTTGCTGATAGGTTTTGGTATTTCCGTTCTTCAGCTTGATGATCAGTTTGAACATTGGTTTCGCAGATGAAGGAAAAAGCATCACCGTAGCATTGCTCATCTGCGTGCCGTCAGCTGACAGTACGAGTGGGAAGGCTACTGTCTTGGTTTGGTTTACCGGAGCGGCAGTATACACATTCAGTTTTTCGGCAATGCCTCCTATATGAACTTCCATGCTGGCAATGCTGGAACTGAGGATTCCATTGTTCTTGTTTTTTACGATTACTTTCAGACCTGCAACCACACGCTGCATGGCTGCGCTCAACTCTTCCGTACCAATATGTGCCAGTTTTACGGTATATACCAAATCGAATACCGGATAATAGGTGGTATCCGTCGAGATTCTCCGGAGCCCGAAGTATTGCTGGGAAAGATCGCCTCCGATAGTGATTTGGGGATCAATGACAACCGGATTGCTGTAAATGGGCTCTTCATATTTCGGGGTACCCCAATAAATCATGTTATAAGTACCTACCGGAAGTGAGAGTTCCCTGTTCTTATTTCCGTAAATTGCCCCATCTTGAAGATAGTACATTCCCGGGAATGGGGTCAGCTTGCCTTCTATGTAATTTCCATAATAAATGGCACTGCCAGCCTGGCAAGGATAGGCTTCTAATACACCGGTCATCGGACTTTGGGTATCGGATAAGGTGACACTCAGGTCGGGGGTGACCAGTCCTCCGTTATCTTCCTTACATGGCGCACACGAATTGTCATCCGAACAACTGTAGAATATTGCAGCCGTCAAGAGGGTCAGGAATATTAATTTCTTCATACTTAATGCTGTTTAGGTTTTTAGTCTTTGAATAACACACTATGAAGTATTTGGTTCTAAAAAGTTTAGGAAGAGTATCAATGGTAGGGAGAGTGGTAGGCAAAAAATATAGGGCTACTTTGTTGAGTAACCCTATCAATTGGATTGAAAAAATAGCATGACGTTGATCATGTCTTTATGTTTTGGTTATTATAAGCTGTCTATGGATACACAAAGGCTTTTGGGACTGTGTCAAAACTCTTTTTTACCACAGATTGCACAGATTATCACAGAATAAGAATGATGATAATTAATAACTTAAAAATCACTCTATGTTACTCTGTCTCCTCTGTGGTGAGTTTCGACACACCCTCATCACGAATGGAATGCGGTCTTTCTTCTAATGTACTGTAGTATCACGTCATTCTCTCTTTCTATCATAATAAATTAATGTTCAATTCATATTTAATAAGTTAGTTCCTAAAGAAAGTTTCGCTATCTAAATGGAATGGGTGGTCTATGACACCGATTAATAGCCCCTGATTTGCAAAATATATGTTTTCCATGTTTATCTTTTCATTAGTAATGCAAATATATTAAATAAAAGTCAACTTGTAATAAATGTGCTGATTAAATATTAATCGGTTTTTAGATCAGGATATTGTGCTAAGATATATAGTATATTCTTAGAACTGTGCTGAATAGATAGTTTGGATATGAGTTGAATCTATCAGAAGGTTTGGGTTGAAATTGTTCTGTTTTGATAAAAAGTATATCTTTGTGCGTTGAACGCGATATATTTCAATTTATTATGAACGGATTTCTACTGTTGAAACGCCCTTTTATCTGGCTGGCCCGCTTTCGTCACCGTTGTGGATATGGGGTTCATTCACCATTTGCTTTCGACTTGATAACCAACGTCATTTATGAGCGTACCCCTTACTATGCTTACAGTTTGCTGGAGACTGAACAAAAGAAAATGTCGGTAAATCCCGGCAGGAAGTGGAAGCATGAATCAAAGAAGGTGAACCGGTTATTGTTCCGGTTGGTCAACCGAATGCAACCTGCTACGATTGTAGATGCCGGAACGTTGTCGGTATCGTCTCTATATTTGCAGGCCGGACATTCTAAGGCGGGTTATCTGGGTGCTTCTGATTTGTCCGAACTCTTTTTAGAGAAAGATACACCTGTCGATTTTCTTTATTTGCACCATTACCGTAACCCGGAATTTGTAGAGAAAGTATTCGATATCTGTGCGTCGAGAACAACGGAACAAGGAGTTTTTGTGATTGCCGGTATTTGCTATACGAAAAAGATGAAAGCACTCTGGAAAAAGATACAGCAGGATGACCGGACGGGTGTTACATTCGACTTATATGATCTTGGAATCGTCTTTTTCGACCGTACGAAGATAAAACAGCACTATATCGTCAACTTCTGAATCCTTTTGTGTGTTAACCTTTACAGAAATAATAAACTTACTATCATTATGAAAAAGAGTCTTGTATATACAAAAACGGGTGATAAAGGAACAACGGGTCTGATAGGAGGAACCCGTGTGCCGAAAACCCACATCCGCCTTGAAGCGTATGGAACGGTCGATGAACTGAACTCGAATCTGGGATTACTGGCAACTTACCTGATGGACGAGCATGATTTGGATTTCGTACAGTCGGTGCAGGATAAACTGTTTGCCATTGGTTCGCATCTGGCCACTGACCAGGAGAAGATCCAACTGCACGATGTCAGTATTATTACCCCTGCCGATGTAGAAGCTATTGAACGTGAAATTGATGCTGCCGACGAAATTCTTCCGCCTTTACATTCCTTCATCATTCCGGGAGGAAGTCGTGGCTCGGCACTTTGCCACGTTTGCCGTACCGTTTGCCGGAGGGCGGAGCGGCGTATTCTTGCATTATCCGAAAGCTATACAATCTCTGCTGATTTGTTGGCTTATGTCAACCGGCTGTCTGATTATTTATTTGTCTTGTCTCGTAAAATGAATTTTAATGAGGGAAAAGACGAAATATTTTGGAATAATAGTTGCAAGTGAAATTTTTTATTATACTTTTGCCGAAAAATAGAGAGTAGGTATTAATATTCACATTTTAAATACGAAAGCTTATGTATTGGACGTTGGAATTAGCATCTAAACTGGAAGATGCTCCTTGGCCGGCAACTAAGGATGAACTGATTGATTATGCCATGCGGTCGGGTGCTCCTCTTGAAGTGATTGAAAACCTTCAGGAAATGGAAGGCGAAATCTATGAAAGTATAGAAGATATTTGGCCGGATTACCCCAGTAAAGAAGATTTCTTCTTCAATGAAGAGGAGTATTGATACGAACGAATGAATTGAAAATAATAAATAGTCCCGATAAACGATCCGGTTTATCGGGACTGTTTTATTGGTATTAGAACATCGGTAACTGATAGATGAAACCTAAAGACAAACGATTGGTACTGTAGTTCTCCTGTCCCAGTACTTTGGCACGATGTGTGAAGTCGTATGAACGTCCCACGTAAGTCAGGAAGAAATGCAGGTTGGTCTTCATCGGGTAGAACTCTACTCCGGCCAGGTATCCCCAGGAAGTACGGTAGTTACCTTTTTCAATGCCGTCAGCTGCTTTAGTAACCGAAGCGGTTTCGTACATACCTTTTACAAAAGCATTCCATTTCGGGAGGAAACGGTAGTTGAGCTTGGTCACCACAGATAAGTAACCGGCGTTGAAAGCATTGTGTCCGCTGGCATTACCCACGATTCCGGTGATAGTACCGTTGCGGTCGATGCCTTCCTGCGAATACATGAAGTCGACAAACATATTGAACTTATCCAGATTCAGCTCGTTGCCCACTGCATAATAGTAGAGGTTCTTGCCTTTGGCTTCACTCATGACGGAGGCTGACCAGCGGGTTTTGAATACCTCATTGAAGTTGCCGTTCCAGTTCAGGGTATAGACCAGTGGCATCTTCCCCGATTTGAGATCCGGCAATTTGCCTTCCGAATCTTCGGTGATTCCGTATGTTTTGTCAAACGAACTGTTACGACTATTCAGAATCTGCAGGTTGAGTTGCTGGGTGGGGGTAATATTATAACCGATGTTCAGTCCGGTCATAAAATTACTCATATTGTCGATCATGTCACTGTATTCGTAAATGTCGATCGGATTCAGGTCGAACTCAAATCCCCCGTATGCGGCACATTGCTTACCGGCAAAGAAAGAGAACTGATCATTCAGTTTCACACCGATTCCGGCATAGTCTATCGAGGTAGGGATGTTATCGATCATTCCTCCTCCTTCGTTCGAACGATTCAGGCGTTGACGATAGCGGTAAGAGAGCCAGCTGTTGAGATTGCCTTTTGCTTCGATGCGGAGTTGACGCATTTTGAATACTCCTTCGTCGAAACCATCGCGGAAGTTAGCGTCAAAACTACCTTGCATATTGAGGTACAGATTGAACTTATCCGTCTTTTTTTGCACGTTGGCCAGTTCTTCGTACAACGATTTGTTTTCCAGAAACATTTCCTTCTTTTCTGCCTTTTGTGCATATACTCCTTGAATGCTGCCCGCAAGGAGCAGCATTGCCATTAATTTCTTCATAAGTGTTCAGGTTTTATCGGTCCGATGCCCGGTTAGTACTCATTAAAATATTGCTGAATCTGCTTCCAGTCGTTGGTTTTGGTCAGTGCAAGCATCAGCAGTACACGTGACTTTTGCGGGTTCAATTCCTGCGAAGCGATAAATTGATATTGAGCATCATCCACCTCGGCATCCAGTGTCGTAGGTCCGGTCGGTACACGGGATGAACGGACAACGAGTATTCCTTTCTTACGGGCTTCTGTCAGTACCGGGAAAATGTTCTTGTGAATGTTTCCGTTACCTACGCCGGCATGGATAATACCCTTATAATCGTGGTGTAGAAGTGGGGTTACCATATCTGCCTCAATGTTTGAGTAGCTATAAACGATACCTACTTTAGGCAGAGAGTTCAGGTTGGTTACGTCGAACACAGACTGAGTGGTATGCTTTTTCAGTGGGGCTTGGTTGTAAAATACCTTTCCGTTGAAGATATAGCCCAACGCTCCGGAGTTGGGTGCCTGGAAGGTTTGTACATCGATTGTATTCATTTTTAATACACTTTCTGCCCCGAGAATCAATCCGTTCATGGCTACCAGTACGCCTTTGCCTACAGATTCTTTGGCCCCTGCGGTGACTACGGCGTTATAAAGGTTCAGCGGACCATCGGCACTAAGTGCGGTGGAAGGACG
>ENA-OOZY01001775-OOZY01001775.1-human-gut-metagenome-genome-assembly--contig:-NODE-1775-length-12353-cov-2.497642_pt1 | contig 12353 bp, 10 predicted proteins | sample MGYA00241047_ERZ501410 | MGnify/ENA primary metagenome ERZ501410 (study PRJEB25962, sample SAMEA2042621) | human gut metagenome | biome: human gut; feature: human-associated habitat; material: faeces... | reverse complement strand
TTGCAAAAAAAACCTTCGTCGAAAGACACAAAAAAACCCGGGAACGCTTGACCGTTCCCGGGTTTTTCTGTATCTTGGAAGAGGGTGGTTTTTACGAAAGAGAAATGGAAAAGTTTCACTGCTTTCTGCTGGTACTTTTTCGGTGTCGGTTCATTTTGGCCCATCCTTTTTATTCTCATTGTCGCCGGTCTCGGCATATTCAACTCGCTATATCGCTATTCTCAGAGTGATGTTGACGAAATGATAGAAAAACTTGAAACAACACTTGTAATACTGTCAAAAAGTCTGTAAAATAAAGAGGACATCGATTTCTCCTTTGAGATTATGATATTAATCAAAGGAGACCATATGAAAAAAATAATATTATTAAGTGCGTTTATTTTAACAATAGCGTTTGGCCTTTGCGGCTGTAAAAAGGATGATGCCACAGTTCATTTTGCTTCTGAAACGGAGCAGACTGCTGTGGTTTCAAGTGATGTAAACAGACATACTGCTGATTCCAAGGAGAAGAAAGCTTCATCCGATGGAGAACAGGAGCAGAAGGCAAAAGACACAGCAGATGACACTGATGAATCTACTGAGTGGTGCGTCTATATCTGTGGTCAGGTTGCCAATCCCGGTGTATACAGAGTAAAGCCGGGCGCGAGAGTTTGTGAGCTCGTTGATATGGCTGGAGGCATGCTGGATACAGCTGACAAAAGCTTTTGGAATCTGGCATCAGAGCTGTATGATGGGCAGATGCTGTATTTCCCGACTGTAGAGGAGCTTAAGTCAGATCACATACCTGAGGGCACATATACCACCGGCATAGATGGCTCGCTGATGAAGGGCGGCGCTGAGGAGCATATAGGCGTAAAGGATGGCAAGCTCAATATCAATACCGCAACTGTCGAGCAGCTAATGGCTCTTTCCGGAATTGGTGAGAGCAAGGCAAAGAGTATTGTTGAAGATCGCGCCAAAAATGGATTGTTTTCTTCGATTGAGGATATCACGAGGGTGTCCGGCATCGGTGAAGCGATGTTTAATAAAATAAAAGATGATATAACAGTAAATTAGGAGTGTATAAATGGCAAAAAAAGTGCTGGTCGTTGACGACGAAAAGTTAATTGTAAAAGGAATACGTTTCAGTCTGCTGCAGGATGGCATGGAGGTAGACTGCGCATATGACGGTGAGGAGGCCTTAAATATGGCGAAGGCCAATTCATATGATATGATTCTTTTAGATGTCATGCTTCCAAAGATGGATGGCTTTGAGGTGTGTCAGGCAATAAGGGAGTTTTCTGATGTCCCAATTGTCATGCTCACTGCAAAGGGCGATGACATGGACAAAATTTTAGGACTTGAGTACGGCGCTGATGACTATATCACAAAGCCATTTAATATTCTTGAGGTAAAGGCCAGAATCAAGGCAATCATGCGGCGCACTTCACCGGAACGCGCACCACAGGTACAGTCATCTGTAATCGAAAAGGGTGATATCAAGCTCGACTGTGACAGCAGACGTCTGTTCATAAATGATAATGAAATCAATTTGACAGCAAGAGAGTTTGAACTGCTCGAGATTCTGATCAAAAATGAAAATAAAGTGTACAGTAGGGAGAGCCTTTTAAAGATTGTATGGGGCGAGGATTACCCGGGTGACGTGCGTACGGTTGATGTGCATGTCAGACGTCTTCGTGAAAAGATTGAGGCAAATCCAAGCGAGCCGAAGTACGTTCATACCAAGTGGGGTGTGGGATATTACTACAACCAGAAGTAATACTTTCAGAAAGGTTCTAAAATGTTTAAGAGTAAAGTACATTTTGCATTTTATAAGAGTCTGAAATCCAGGCTGATTTTCATGATTTTTGTTCTCGTTCTGGTACCGGAGGTGGTGCTGTGCTTCGGCATACTTAACACCTACGAGTCCAGAGCGGTTTCAATCCGCGAAAGTGAAGTGCTTAGTCAGGCAAAGATTCTCGCAAACAAGATATCCACAAGTAAATACTTTGATAAGGATGGCAGTGACTTGAGCAATATTGATGCTCAGATTGACACTCTTACTACTATATATGAGGGCCGTGTGCTCATAGTTGACAAGCATTTTAAGATTATTAAGGATACGTACAATTTAGATGATGGCAATACTATTGTCTCAGAGGAGGTTATCAAGACCTTCTCTGCTTCAGAGATTACAAACTATGATTCTAAAAACCACTATATCGAGCTTTCTGTTCCGATAAGCAATCCAAACGACAAGGATTCAAAGATAGAGGGAGCACTTGTTGTAAGTGTGTCGACGGACAATATATCGCTAAATATGTCGTATCTGACACAGATTGCGGTGACGGTTGCCATTATCGCAGGTGCGGTGGTGCTCTTTTTTGGTGTGCTTGTGCTTTTGCACCTTTTTGTTCCGATTAAGAAGCTTTCTGACGAGATATCAGACATTAAGGATGGCTTTGGAAAAGAGCAGCTGGATGTAGATGACTATGCGGAGACTGCTATAATAAGCAGGAATTTTAATGAGCTGATGAGCGGAATGAAGGTCATGGATGAGTCCAGACAGGAGTTTGTATCGAATGTGTCACATGAGCTCAAGACACCTCTTACTTCCATGAAGGTACTCGCAGATTCCATCAACAGCATGGGTGATGAGGCTCCGATTGAGATGTACAGGGAGTTCATGGGAGATATCACAAGCGAGATAGACAGAGAGACAAAGATAATAAATGACCTGTTATCACTGGTCAAGATGGATAAGTCGGCTGCTACGCTGAATATCGAGAGTGTTAATATCAATGACCTGCTCGAGCAGATTATGAAGAGACTTCAGCCGATTGCTGACAAGCAGCAGGTGGAGCTTGTACTCGAGAGCTTCAGACCGGTAACTGCAGAGATAGATGAGGTGAAGCTGACGCTTGCTTTTACAAACCTCATTGAGAATGCAATCAAGTACAATGACAACGAGACCGGTGGCTATGTTCATGTGTCCTTAAATGCGGACCATCAGTATTTCTATCTGAAGGTGGAGGACAACGGTATAGGTATACCGGAGGAGTCCTTAGAGCACATCTATGAGAGATTTTATCGCGTGGACAAGTCGCATTCGAGAGAGATTGGCGGTACAGGTCTGGGACTTGCCATTACAAGAAGCTCTATTCTTATGCATAGGGGAGCTATAAAGGCTCACAGTGTGATGGGAGAGGGCACTACCTTTGATGTGCGTATACCGCTTAACTATATTGTATAGGAGGCTTGACGTGAAAAGAATAATTATATTCGTGCTCACTGCAGTAATTCTGCTCTCCATGGGCGGCTGCACAAAGAAAAAAGCAGATAATACGGTTGAGGTGTTTTGTCTGAATATGGATGTTACGAGCAGCGTGCCGGAGTCATATGTGCTTAGAAGCAAAAACTCAGATGTAGACAAGCAGGTGGATGAGCTTCTAGGAAGACTGCAGGATAAGCCTGAAGACTCAAGACTGCGCAAGGCGATTCCGGATGAGGTGTCTGTGAGAGGTCATGACGAGAAAAACTATAACTGCACTGTGGATTTCAGCAAGGAGTATTATGACCTTACGGCTGCACAGGAAGTGCTTTTGAGAGCTTCTGTAGTCCGCACGCTCACACAGCTGGATAGTATTTCATATGTGACATTTACCGTAAACAGTATTCCTCTTGTGGACTCGGATGATGAGATTGTCGGTAGCATGGGTGCTGATGATTTTGTTGAGAATCCGGGTGAACAGATTAATACAAGTGTGAAGGAGACACTCACGCTTTATTTTGCTGACAAGGATGGTACAGGGCTTGAAAAACAGACCAGAGTGATACATTACAGCTCAAATATAGCGCTTGAAAAGCTTGTTGTTGAGCAGCTTATTGAGGGGCCGAAGGGCTCTAAGCTCAAGGCAACTCTTCCGGGCACAACAAAGCTTATCAATGTGTCTGTGGCAGATAGAATATGCTATCTGAACTTTGACTCATCGTTCAGAAATACTATTGACAATAAGCTGACAGAGGATGTGGTGCTGTATTCGATAGTTAATTCACTCACCTCACTTCCTACTGTGGACAAGGTACAGATCTCACTTGACGGTGAGAATGACGGCATGCTGCTTTATAATTACAAGCTAAGTGACATGTATGAGTTTAATAAGGATATAGTGGATTCTGATGATTCCACGGAAAAAACTGAAAAATAGAATAGATTGGATTAGGAGGAGAAGAGTATTAGTAAAAGACCGATGTTTTTATTTGCGTTGGTCTATACTGCAGGAACTGTTTCAGGTATGTATGGCAGGGGCTTTGGCTTTTTGGGTTTTGCCATGCTGGTTGTGGCTTTAATAGCTGAGTGTGTGGTGTCTAAGGGCAGTTTTTCCGGTATCAGGCGCATAGTTGTTTTGCTTATCCTGACATCGTCAGCTGTTTTTGCCACAGCACAATTCAGATACACTTCGGTAGAAGAAAACCGTGACAGCTATATGCAGTATATGACAGATGAAAAATCTGTCATCGTCTGGGGGAAGATTTATAAAACTGAATACAAGTATTTCTCATACAGGTATTATATGACGGACTGCGTAGTGCAGCCTGGGTACGGCAAGGCTTTGGGCAGAAAAATATCCTGTGGTGATGTCGTGGTATACTGTGACAGCAAAAGCGCACATCTGGGCGATTATATGAAAGCTTGCGGCAAGATAGGCTTGTTTAAGTCTGCAACCAATGAGGGAGAGTTTGACAGAGCGCGCTTTTACCGCTCGCAGGGAATTGATTTCTCGGTGAATGCAGACAGTATTAAGACAAGCGCCGGTAAACATGCATGGTATTACCATAGACTTGAAAAACTTCGTGATACGCTGTCAGCTTCACTTCTTGAGGTGACTGATGAGACAACGGCAGGAGTGCTTTCGTCCATGCTGCTTGGAGACAAGTCGTATCTGGATGATGAGATAAAGGATTTATATCAGGTCAGCGGTATTTCACATATACTGGCTATTTCCGGACTTCATATTTCTATAGTTGGCATGGCCTTTTACAAGCTTCTCAGAAAAAGAAGGGTGAGCTATACAGCGGCATTTGTCTGTTCTGCAGCACTTATACTAAGCTATGCTGTTATGACAGGAAATGCCGTGTCCACAAGGCGTGCCGTGGGGATGTTCATACTTACAATGCTTGCGGCAGCTTTAGGCAGATGCACAGATATGCTCAATTCTCTTGGCATCATGGTCATTTACCTGCTGTGGGACAATCCTATGGTTTTGGGATATGCCGGATTTGTGTTCTCGGTAGGGGCAATACTTGCTATAGGTATTGTGACTCCTGTGATGAGTGCTCCTAAGGGCGGAAAATTCTGGGCATCAGTATCCATACAGCTTCCGATGCTTCCGGTTGTGGCTATGAACTATTATGAGCTGCCTCTTTTTGCGGTGTTTGTAAATCTCATTGTGATACCGGCTTTACCTGTCGTATTTATTTCGGGTCTGCTTGCGTCTGCCGCAGGCTGCTTTGGCGTGATGCCCGGCAAACTGCTGGTGTTTCCTGCATTTGCAGTGTTAAAGCTCTATGAGGTGCTTTGCAGTCTTGTTATGAAGCTTCCGGGGGCATCGGTTATCACAGGAGCTCCTGATGGATACAGGATTTTTCTTTTTTATGCTGTTATGAGTGGCTTTTGGGTGGCATTTTCGCTTAAAAAACGTGCCATAGAGTGTGGCTCAAAAGAAAAAAGCCAAATCCTTTACAGTGTCCAAAGAGCGGTGTGTACAGCAGTCCTGCTTGCAATTTTGCTTGTGAAGCCAAAAACTGCTGCGCAGCTTGATATACTTGATGTGGGGCAGGGAGATGGCATATTTTACCGCTTTGAGTCAGGCACATGCATCTTTATTGATGGGGGAAGCTCTGACCGAAAACAGCTTGGCGAGAATGTGATTATGCCGTTTCTTAAGTATAACGGCATACAGAGTATATCATACTGGTTTGTTTCACATGCAGACAGTGATCATATAAGCGGATTGTCTGAGGTGATAGACAGTGGGTATACTATAGAGCATATAGTTGTGGCAGAAGCAGCGGCTAATGAGGAAGCTATGGAGGAGCTGCTTTTTAAAGTTAAGGAAGCAGGAATTGATATATGCCTTATGTCAAAGGGGGATTCGATTGAAATAAATGATGCATCAGGTTCGCGCAGTACTGCAAATGAAGAAGCTGATGGTATCATGTGCCTGTATCCGGGGCCTTATGATACTGCCTTAGACAGAAACGATATGTGTCTTGTGCTGAAGCTCACGGATGGCAGGTTTAGTGGTATTTTCGGCGGAGATATATCATCTGAGGTAGAAAAGAAGCTTGTTAATGAGTATGGGGATGAGCTTTCTGTGGATTTTTACAAGGCAAATCATCATGGTTCCAGGTATTCAGGCTCTGCAGACTGGATTGAGGCTTTAAGCCCAAGGTGGGCTGCAGTATCATGTGCGGCAGAAAACCGCTATGGACATCCGGCTGATGAAGCCATGGATAGGCTTATGGATGCAAAGTGCCGTATTTTATACACAATGCAAAGTGGTCAGATTAAGTATAAAGAGAGTGCTATATATGAAAACAATAGACAATGATATAAAAGCAGGAGATTTCAAAAAGGTTTATCTGCTGTATGGACAGGAGAGATACCTCATAAAACAGTACAGGGACAAGCTGATAAAGGCTATGGTCAGTGAGGGCGACAGCATGAACTTTTCATCGTTTGAGGGCGATGGAATCAACCAGAAGGAGATAATTGACCTGGCGGAGACACTTCCGTTTTTTGCGGATAAAAGAGTGATTCTTATAGAGGATGCAGGCATTTTTTCAAAGGCAGGCGATGAGCTAGGAGAGTATTTAAAGGATTCACCTGAGAGCACGCACTTTATATTTGTTGAGGAGAGCGTTGATAAGCGTTCAAAGCTTTATAAGGCGGCAGCCAAATGCGGTAATCCTGTGGAGTTCAAGGAACAGACGGATGAGACACTTGCCAGATGGATAGGAATGAGGATTAGAAAAGATGGAAAGGGCATGAGCCAGGCTGCCTACAACAGCTTTATAGAAAAAACCGGCACAGATATGGAAAATATCGACAAGGAGCTTGAGAAGCTGCTGTGCTACTGTATGGACAAGGACGTGATTGAGCTTTCGGATGTTGAGGCTGTAACGACAGAGCAGATCACAAACAAGGTGTTTGAGATGGTTGATGCGATTGCATCACACAAACAAAAGCGTGCGCTTGAGCTGTATTACGATCTGCTGGCACTTAAAGAACCGGCCATGCGTATTATGTATCTTATATCGCGCCAGTTCAATATACTGATGAATGTGAAAGCCATGACAAATAAGGGCTTTGGCAACAAGGATATAGCATCAAAGGCCGGATGTCCGGAGTGGGCGGTGCGCAAATATCAGGCGCAGTGCAGGGCATATTCGCTGGATGATTTAAAGAGGGCTGTGAGAGACGGTGTGGCATATGAGGAGGATGTGAAGACCGGCAGGATGAATGACCAGATGGCTGTGGAGCTTTTTATAGTGCAGTACTCTGCAGATATGACCGGCACTCATACGACAGGCAGTAAATGATATAACGCAAATATAAAAAAAAACAAATAAAAAAACCCATCGGTATGACGGCACCGATGGGTTTATTATTTATTGCTATATAGTAATTAAGCTAATCCGTTAACAAGCTTTGTTAAACGAGATACTTTTCTGGCTGCGTTGTTCTTGTGGAAGATACCCTTTGAACCAGCGCTTGCGATAACAGAAGTTGCATCCTTTAATGCAGCCTCAGCAGCAGCCTTATCATTTGCAGCTACAGCAGCCTCAACCTTCTTGATTGCTGTCTTAACTCCTGATTTGATTGCTTTATTTCTTGCAGCCTTAGTTTCTGTTACTAAAATTCTCTTTTTTGCTGATTTAATGTTAGCCAACTCGTACACCTCCAAATATTTAATCTAATGTATGCCAAAACAGACACGGACGCTTTGGCACAAACATACTAGAATATAATATGTCAACCTTTCTGCTCTGTCAATACATATTTTGAAAAAAATTGCAAAAAATTAACATATATGTGATTTTGGAATATCATACAGGGGAGGTGTATTGATTTGTCGGCTGATAAATGGTGTGCAAGAACTGATCTGGCGCTTGAGACGCAGGAGAGCCTTAAAAAGGCAAACACAGATATGAGAGGTGTGAATTTCTCTGAAAAAAAGCTGGATAATGGAATCATAGTCAGTGTAGTGACAATTGACTCAGAAAATGCAGTCAGGGCTACAGGCCGTCCTAAAGGAAAATATGTGACAATTGAGGCTGCTATGCTGTCCGAGGGAGATGAGGAGTGCTGTCAGGCTGTGACAAGGGAGCTTTCAAGAGAGCTTAAGAGCTTTGTAAAGGCTGTCTGTGACAAGCGTATATATGCGGCACTTGTTGTCGGACTTGGAAACAGAAATGTAACTCCTGATGCGCTTGGGCCAAGATGCGTTGACAGCTTGTTTATCACCCGCCATATAGTAAAGGAATATGGCAGGTATGCGTTTAGCAACGAGAATGTAAACAGTGTGTGCGGCCTGGTGCCGGGCGTGATGGCTCAGACAGGCATGGAGTGCCTTGAGATAATAAAGGGTGTGGTGAGCGAGGTGAAGCCTGATTTTGTTGTGACAATTGATGCGCTTGCGGCACGCAGTACAAAGAGGCTGGGCTGTACCATACAGCTGACGGATACAGGAATAGTGCCCGGAAGCGGGGTAGGAAACCACAGGGACGGTATTAACCATGGCAATCTCGGAGTGCCTGTTATCGCAATTGGTATTCCGACAGTCATTGATGCGGTGACTATTGTTTCAGATGCGGTAAATGCCAGCCGGGAGAACACCGCAAAGCTCATGTCGCCTAAGTTAAACGGCATGTTTGTGACGCCGAAGGATATTGACGAGACGGTTAAGAGACTGGCAGGGCTTTTATCTGAGGGCATAAATATGGCTTTTTCAAACGATGAATATGATGACTATAGTGAATAATTTTATTGCTTCGAATATCATTAGCGCCAGCCGCATAAGCTTTATGTAGCAGGGGCTGCCTGATGCTTTAGATGGGAGATGATATTGTGAAGAAAAAAATGATTGTGCTTATAGCATTTATATATATTGCGTCTATGCTGTTTTGCGGTGATGGTGTGGGAAAGAAGTTCGTGGAAGAAAAAGGCCTCGGCTCCCGCGTGCACATTCCGCAGGACGGAGAGGTGATTGTTACCGGTTCAGGAAAGAACTAAATCTCTATGAAGATGGGAGGGGCAGCTCAGTTTTCTCTTCCGGCTTCGGAAAATAAAAAAGGCGCCCTCGGGCGCCAATTTATTAGCTAACTGCTCTTAGATCTTGGTGTAAACAAAGTCCCAGCAGCCGTGACCTAAGCGGTTGCCGCGCTCGTTGAATTTTGTTGTCGGACGCTTAACGAGCGGATTTTCAGGCTGAGGAGCGGCACCTTCATGGAGGTTTTTCAGAGTAGGTTCTGCGGAAAGCACTTCTGCCATCTGCTCGGCGTAGTTTTCCCAGTCCGTAGCGGAGTGGAAATAGGCGCCTTTTTTCATTTTCGGAACGAGGAGTTTTAAGAAGCTCTCATTAATCAGACGACGTTTGTGATGGCGTGCTTTTCTCCAAGGATCCGGGAAGAAGATATGCACGCCGTCTAAGGATTCGTCTTCCAGCATGTCTCTGACGACTTCTACCGCATCGTGACGGAAGATTCGGACATTCTTGAGATCTATGTCGTGGAGGCGTTTGCTCAGAGCGCCGACACCGGCAGCAAAAACTTCGCATCCGATAAAGTTGATTTCAGGATGAGCCTGAGCGATAGCGGCAGTGGTTTCTCCCATGCCGCAGCCGATTTCAAGAACCAATGGATTATTATTTCCGAATGTCTTAACCGCATCGAACTTTTGATTGGCGTCATAGGGAATTTCGTACAGTGGAAGAAGCTCTTCCAAAGCCTTTTCCTGGGCGTTGCTGATATGTCCGCGGCGCATGCAGAAGCTGCGGATGTGACGTTTTTTCAATTCTTCAATTTGTTCGGCGGTCAGCGGTTCGGATGACATGTAAAAGGATCCTTAATTAAAGCGAGGCTTAATTTTAGAAAAATAAGAACTAATTGTCCGCGATATTTTCTTGAAGTTACAAGCGTTTATGATTAAATCGCAGACAAGCTTATTTTATTGGGAGGCTTGGAAGTCTTTTGGCCTTCGGGGCGGACATCCTCTCATAGCTGAAAGAATGAATGGATACAAAGACCGCAACGAAGAAATGACAAGCAACGGCTGAAGATCGAAATCGAGAGAGGAAAAGTAGTAGGTGGAGCGGGTGAGGGGAATCGAACCCCCGTCGTAAGCTTGGGAAGCTTCTGCTCTACCATTGAGCTACACCCGCATTTGATAGAGCAGGATTGTACCCGAATTTTCACAAATTGTTTCAGAGTTTGAGAGGAAGTATCCACGTGCTTTCTCTCATATGTCGACCATCGCTGATGTGCAAGAATTGAGCAAAATAACTTCAACACCAAATCCCATGTCCTCTATTGCTCTTGTCTATTTTTCTCCGACGGGAAACTCTAAGAAAGCGGTTTCTTCCATCGGGGAATTGCCTTGTGTCACCGTCAAGACATTCGATATCACAGGCAACGTCGAAGTTCCGGAAACCGATCTCAGCGGCTTTGATTTCGTCGTTTTCGGGGCGCCGGTCTATGCAGGAAGAATCCCGGCCTGCAGCGTCGAACGTTTTAAAAAGATGAAAGGAAGCGGCACTCCTTGTGCATTAGTGCTTACTTACGGCAATCGAGCCTATGAAGACGCTCCGAGAGGGCTTGGTGACATTGTTGCAGCCAACGGCTTCAGAATTAAGGGTGTGGCGACGATGGCGTCTCAGCATACCTACGGTCAGATTCAGCTCGGTCGTCCGAACAAAGATGATATTGCCGAGCTGCAGGAATTCTTTTTTCATATGCTGGCCAAAGCGGAGGAGCCGGAAACGGTTGTTCCTCCGGGAAACTATCCTTATAAAGTCGTCGAAGCAAAAGCCAAATTTAAACCGACGACTAACAGCAACTGCTTAGCCTGTGGAATGTGCGTTAGAGATTGCCCGGTCGGAGCGATCGAAGAAGATATCAAGACCGTTAATGACAACTGTATCGGCTGTATGCGCTGCGTTAAGAAATGTCCGATGAAAGCGAAATCAGTTGTCGCTCAGGCTTTCTCTGACTTCGAAAAACTCCTCTCCGAACGCCTCAAGAACCGTAAAGAAAACGAATTCTTTGTTTGTTGAATTGCTTAAGTTCAACTGAGAAGCACTTCGAAGAAAAAACAAACCCGGCGTATCGAGAAGAACGCCGGGTTTGAAATTGTAGGGGATCGGTTAGCGGTGAGAAACTCTTCTGACCATCCAATCGCCGAAGCTCTGCAGACTTTGGACGAAGACAATCAAAATGATGACAACAGCCGCCATGACTTCAGGCATGAAACGCTGATATCCGTAGCGAATACCCATGTCGCCTAATCCGCCGCCGCCAACGGCACCTGCCATGGCGGAGCTGCCTACTAATGCGACAAACGCGATCGTAAGGCCTGCAAGGATGCCGGGCATCGCTTCCGGAAGAAGCACCTTGCAAATGATCTGAGTGTTGGTTGCTCCCATGGACTGAGCAGCTTCAATCAGACCTTTGTCGACTTCACGCAGACTGGTTTCGACCAGACGAGCGATGAGCGGAGCAGCGGCAATCGTCAGAGGGACGATGGCGGCAACCGTACCGATGGAAGAGCCGACGATTAAGCGTGTAAACGGAATGATGGCAACCAACAGAATGATGAACGGCGTCGAGCGCACGGCGTTCACGATGGTGCCGATAATGCGGTTGACGTACGGCTTGGGCATGATGCCTTTGGGAGACGTAACGAACAGGAAGACACCCAAAGGAATACCAATCGCGGCGCCGAGTCCGCCGCTCACGCCGACCATCAGAATGGTTTCAAGGAAAGATTCCCAAAGAAGATTGATGATGTTAGATGACATTTGTGAGCTCCTCGACGCGAACGCCTCTTTCGGCGATGTAGTTCAATGCCTGTCGGAAGTTTTCTGTGGTTCCTTCCATCACGATCGTGAGTGTGCCGTAGCTTTCGCTTTGAATCTCATCAACCTGTCCTAAAAGGATGTTGAAGTCCAGATCGAATTTGGAGCAGGCGCGGGAGAGTACCGGTTCGGTCGTTGAGCTGCCGACGAAGGTCAAACGAATGAGATGATTCTTGCGTCCGTTTTCTCCCGGTGTGTTCAGAACTTTCTTCACACGTTCGACCATGCTTGCCGGAA
>ENA-OOZY01001773-OOZY01001773.1-human-gut-metagenome-genome-assembly--contig:-NODE-1773-length-12364-cov-2.866033_pt1 | contig 12364 bp, 10 predicted proteins | sample MGYA00241047_ERZ501410 | MGnify/ENA primary metagenome ERZ501410 (study PRJEB25962, sample SAMEA2042621) | human gut metagenome | biome: human gut; feature: human-associated habitat; material: faeces... | reverse complement strand
CCTGTAGGGGTGTGGCTGTCGGAGCCAAGTAGGGTTTTGCCGGGCTTGCCGAAGCGCTCCAGATGCACCTGATGGCAGATGCCGTTGCCGGGGCGTGAAAAAAGCAGTCCTCTCTTTTTCGCGGCGCTCCTGATGAATCTGTGGTCGTCCGCGTTTTCAAAGCCGGTCTGCAAAGTGTTGTGGTCAATGTATGCGACCGAAAGCTCGGTCTTTACTCTCTCGACTCCCATAGCCTCGAATTCAAGGTATGCCATGGTGCCTGTGGCGTCCTGAGTGAGAGTCTGATCGATTCTCAGACCGATCTCGCTGCCAACGGTCATGTCGCCGCTGAGCAGGTGGCTTTTTATAAGCTTTTGTGCAATAGTGCTGCCCACTTGTATCCCTCCGTATAAAAATAAAATTACCTTTAAATTTTATTGCAATCCGCGGATTTTGTCAAGGTGCGCCGCGCCAAATATATACCTGTATATATTACATTTTATAGGGGAAATTGATATATGACGATTTTTATGTTGCCCGAAAGCTTTCAGCGTGGTATAATAAAATGTAATCTGCCGCAGTGCGCTGTGCTATGGCTGAATTATCAAAAGTTATTCGGGCATACTGTTTGTCGGGAGTGAATTCGATGAGCAGAAAAAAGCACGAAGAACAAAAAGACAGCATATTGGAGCCCGTCGCTCCGACCCCGAGCGTCAGTGAAGAGGACGGAGATTCCTCCGACAGCACGGACAGGGAGCTTCGCCAGATAGTCGAAACAGGTTCGATAACTGTTGACAAGCGCGGGCATTATATCCACTGCCTGACAGTTATCGGTCAGATCGAGGGTCACTATGTCCTGCCGGCGCAGAACAAAACTACAAAATACGAGCATGTCATTCCTCAGCTCGTCGCGATAGAAGAGAGCCGCGATATCGAAGGTTTGCTCATAATCCTCAACACCGTCGGCGGCGATATCGAAGCCGGACTCGCGATAGCGGAGCTTATAGCCGGAATGAAAACGCCGACCGTGTCCCTCGTCCTCGGCGGCGGACATTCGATAGGCGTGCCGCTCGCGGCTTCGAGCGCGTATTCGTTTATCGCACCGAGCGCCACCATGACCGTCCACCCGGTCAGAATGACGGGACTTGTCCTAGGCGTGCCGCAGACTATGTCCTATTTTGAGCAGATGCAGGAGCGTATAGTCAGATTCGTCGCCGATAATTCGCGCATCTCCGCCGACCGCTTCCGTTCGCTTATGCTCGCAACCGGTCAGCTCGTTATGGATGTCGGCACTGTGCTCGACGGCGAGGCGGCGGTCAAAGAGGGGCTTATAGATTCTCTCGGCTCTCTCTCCGATGCCCTCGATAAGCTCTGCGATATGATCGAGGAGCAGAGTGAAAAGAAAGGGGAGAACGGGTGATGCTCTACACAGTTGTTTCTCCCGCCGAGATTTTTATGCAGCCGCCCGCGGATATCTGCGAGCATCAGACTCCGTTTGGCTGCGTGATGTGTTCAAGGACAGAAAAAGGCGAGGTCGTTGAAAGACTTGTGACGACCGATCCGTTTGAATATCTGAAACCGTGTTATTCACCCGGCACGTTATATTCCGCCGGAAAAATGGAAAAGGGGTAATATAATCATGGAAATACTCAAGGCAATATTGCTCGGCTTTCTGCAGGGCGTGACCGAATTCCTGCCCATCTCATCGAGCGGGCATCTCTCGGTCTTTCAGCACTTCTTCGGCAATGTCGGCGGCACAAGCTCGCTTCTGTTCACGGTGCTGTTACATATGGGCACTCTGATAGCCGTGTTCGTCGTTTATTACAAGACCATATGGGGTCTCATCGTTGAATTTTTCAGCACTATAAAAGATATCTTCACCGGCAAGTTTAAGTGGAGCGAGATGAACGAGAACAGGCGTATGCTCTTCATGTTCGTTATCTCCTGCGTGCCTCTGCTGTTCCTGCTCATTCCCGTCGGCGGCGACAGACGCATCATGGATGTTCTCGGCGGTCTTGCCGATGACAATGATATATTGGTCGAGGGAGTCTGCTTCCTCTTCACCGCAGCTCTCCTGCTCGTCGGCTCATGGCGCGCAAAGAAAGTCAAGGCTCGTCCCCAGATAGGCGCGAAATCCGCGCTTGCCGTCGGCGTGGCTCAGGCTTTCGCCGCCGGATTCCCCGGCATCTCGCGCTCCGGCTCGACCATCTCGACCGGTATGATTTGCGGCGTTTCAAAAGAGTATATGGTTCGCTATTCGTTTATCCTCGGCATCCCGGCTATCCTTGCCGCCAATGTCATGGAGATAAAGGATGCCGTAGCCCTCGGCGAGCAGATAGATATCCTGCCCGTTATTATAGGCGTTGTCACCGCCGCCGTCGTCGGCTTTGCCGCGATAAAGGCTCTCGAGTGGCTCGTCAAAATCGATAAGTTCAAAATTTTCGGTTACTACTGCCTTGTCCTCGGCGTTGTTGTTATCATCGCCGGCATAGTTGAAAAGGTCAGATAAGTTCGTTCAAATTTCTAAGGAGGGCCTTAATGGCTGCGAAAAAGACTGCGGCAAAGTCAACGTCCGCTAAGAAGAAAAAAACAACAACTACAACGCCAAAAAAAGCCCCGGCTTCAAAGCCTGCGGCTGCAAAAGAGCCTGTCGAGCAGACTCCCGAGCAACAGTCCTCGCGCCGCCAGAAAGCGGCTATCGCGCTCATGGCTGTCGCGGCTCTGCTCATAGCCATGGCGTTTATCGAGGGCGAGAGCGCGTGGCGCGCCGTGCATAATTTTATGTTCGGCGTGTTCGGCACGTGTACATATATCTGGCCCGTCATGCTCATCTACGTCTCGGTCATGCTCGCCATGAACAAGACGTTCGGCTCGATATCGTCGAATCTTATCGGCGTCGGGATATCAATATTGCTGCTGTGCTCGGCGATACATATTTTCTCGAACCCGTCGGAATATTTTTCACTCATGACCCTCGGCGATCAGATAAAGACCGCGTGGAGGGATTATGACACATTCCCGAGTGCAGGCGCGCTCGGTGCGCTCGTCGGCGGACTGCTTGCCAAAATGGCGGGCAAGGTCGGCGCGGCGATAATAAATATTATCCTGCTGATAGTCAGCATAATGTTCCTCACGGGACTTACCCTGTCCCGCCTCGGTACATCTATCGCCAAGCCCATAAAGCGCATGAGCGAGGATACCAACGAACGCCTTGAGCGCGGAGCTCAGCGCGTCAGAGATGAGCAGGAGAGAGCGCCGTCGAGAGACAAGCGCAGGGAGAAAAAAGCGGAGGAGCCCTATGTCAGCCCCCGTCCGTTCCCCGTGCCGCCTCTGCCGACCGATGCGCCGGCAACTGCAAAGAGCCGCAAAAAATCCGCCGCCGATGAAGGACCCGAGCCCACCGTGTTCCCGCGCAAGCCGGTTCAGACCGATGTCGGCATCGATGATATAGTCAACCGCGTCAACGCCGCATCGGCGACCGCGAAAATAGCCGAGGGCGTGTCAAAAGCCGCCGCCGTTGTGGACGGCAGACCCGCCTGCGTGCCGCCTCTGCCGACCGAGAGCGCGAAAGACGAGCTTGAAATGCTCGATATAAGCAAGAAGTCCGCCGAGCCCGAAAAGCCGAAGAAGAAAGAGCAGGAGCTCCCGCCCGTCAAAGAGCCCGATCCCGTGCCCGACGTGCCGGATGAGGACGAGGAAGAGCCTGTTATCGAGAGTCAGCCGACTTATCGCAAGCCGCCGATAACCTGCCTCAAAGAGCCCATCCATGACGGCAACGACAACTTCTCCGATGAGCTCAAATCCAACGCGCAGAAGCTGCTCGACACGCTCGAAAGCTTCAATGTCCACGCAAAGATAACTGAGATAAGCCGCGGCCCGTCCGTCACAAGATACGAGCTTCAGCCGGACGCGGGCGTCAGAATAAATAAGATAACAAACCTTGCGGATGATATCGCCTTGCGCCTTGCCGCGTCGGGAATAAGAATCGAAGCACCCATTCCGAACAAGGCGGCGATAGGCATCGAGGTGCCCAACAAGCTGCGTTCGATGGTCTATATGCGCGAGATAATCGAAACTCCGCAGTTCAAGAACGCCCAGAGCAAGCTCAATGTTGTCCTCGGCAAGGATATCGCGGGCAACGCCGTCTGCGCAGATCTCGCGAAGATGCCGCATCTGCTCATAGCGGGTACTACGGGTTCCGGTAAATCCGTGTGCCTGAACACAATGATAGTCAGCATTCTCTATAACGCGACTCCCGACGAAGTGAAGCTTCTTATGATCGACCCCAAGCAGGTCGAGTTCACGGTCTATAACGGCATCGCGCATCTCGCCGTGCCCGTCGTGTCCGATCCGCGCAAGGCTTCGGGCGCTCTGACATGGGCGGTCAACGAGATGGAGAACAGATATAAGATACTCTCCGAGAAGAATGTCCGCGATATAAGAGGATATAACAAATTAGCCGAGCGCGACAAGTCACTGCGCCCGATGCATCAGATAGTCATTTTCATCGATGAGCTTGCCGATCTTATGATGGTCGCGCCCAATGAAGTCGAGGATGCGATATGCCGTCTCGCTCAGAAAGCGCGTGCCGCAGGTATGCACCTTGTCATAGCGACTCAGCGCCCCTCCGTCGATGTTATCACAGGTATTATCAAAGCGAATATCCCCAGCAGAATTGCGCTCTCCGTTTCTTCGTCGGTCGATTCGAGAACGATACTCGATATGTCCGGCGCGGAGAAGCTTATCGGCAACGGCGATATGCTCTTCAGCCCCATCGGCGCAAACAAGCCGACCCGTATCCAGGGCTGCTTCATCTCCGACGAAGAGGTCGAGGATGTTGCCGACTTCATCAAGCACAACGCCGAGGCGGAGTACGATGAGGGCATTATGGACGAGATAAACAGGCAGGCGGCAATAGCCGGTTCGACTAAGAAGAACAGCGCCGCAGGCGGCGATGACGGCGAAGAGCCGGGCGATGAGATGTTCCCGAACGCCGTCGAGGTTGTGCTCGATGCCAAAATGGCTTCAACAACTCTTCTCCAGCGCAAATTGAAGCTCGGTTATGCACGCGCCGCAAGGCTCATGGATGAACTCGAGAGCAAGGGCATCATCGGACCGTTTGAGGGCAGCAAGCCCCGCCAGGTGCTTATAACCAAACAGCAGTGGATGGAAAAATGCGCCCTGTCGGATGCTCCCGCAGATGACGAGACCTGATCGGAGGAAATATGGCAAATCAGAGAAAAAGCGGTTCCGCCGCACAGAACAAGCGCACGAAGATAATCGTCACCGCAGTCGTGATAGCCTTCGCGCTGCTGATAACCTTCGCGCCCTATATGAATCTCCCGTTCGATATCCCCACATGGGGCGAGCTGCTCTCGGGCAATGAGCAGACGATACAGAGCGGCGACGCACTCAACCAGCCGTTTACCGTTCATGTTATAGATGTCGGTCAGGGCGACAGCATCTTAGTCAAGAGCGGCGACCATGCCATGCTTATAGATGCAGGCGAGCGCGGCAACGACCAGACGATACTTGATTATCTCAAGGCGAACTCCGTCGAAAAGCTCGATTACATAGTCGCCACCCACCCCCATTCCGACCATATCGGCAGTATGCCCAAGGTTATTGAGGGGATAGAGGTCGACAATGTTATTATGCCGAAGCTTCCGAAGTCCATGGTTCCCACGACCTCGATTTATCAAAAGCTGATAAAAGCGGTCAAGGCCTCCGGCGCCAAGGTGATATCCGCCAAGACGGGCGATACCTATACCCTCGGCGATGCAAAGATAACTATAGTCGGACCCGTCGGCACGCCTGAGGATCTAAACAACGCCTCCGTTGTGATGAAGGTTGTCTACGGCAAGAATTCGTTCCTATTCACGGGCGATGCCGAGGAGAAGAGCGAGAAGAAGATACTCGCAAACGGCGCGGATATCAAGGCGGATGTCCTGAAACTCGGTCACCACGGCAGCAGCACATCGACGAGCGAAGAATTTCTCAAGGTCGTGTCTCCGTCGCTCGCGCTCATCTCCTGCGGCAAGGATAACGACTACGGTCACCCGCATAAAGAGACTATAGAAAAGCTTGAGAAATATAATATCCCGTATGAGCGCACGGATATAAAAGGCACGATAGTTGTTGGCTCGGACGGCGAGCATCTTTCAACGGCTTTCCCGGATAACAAGACCGCTGAGAAGTAAAAAAGGAGGCGGAATAATGGAATATTATGCCATCGACCGTATCGAAGAAAACTACGCAGTCTGCGAAAAAGACGGCGAAACAATGGTCAATATCAGCCGCGCTCTGCTCCCCGACGGAGCGGGCGAGGGCAGTGTCCTGCGCCGCCTGCCGGACGGCTCGTTCGTGCTCGACCGCGAGGAAGAAGAACGCCGCCGCAAAGCAGCTATTGAACTCATGAACGGTCTGTTTGATGAATAATTTCCCCATTGATTTTTGGCGGGGTGCTTATAGAATATAAAAACGATCTATGGCTCATAGGTCGTTTTTTGTTTCTGTAAGGTGTATAGACGTGCCAATTTTATCGGTTTGATAAACTTGGATTTGTTGATTTGATTAGCACGAATTTTTACAAAGTAGAAGTAGACTGCCGACTTGTCTTTATAATCAAGCCTCCAATAGCCGCGCCGAAGTGTTTGATATCTGACGGAGACTGGCGAGGGAACGGCTTGCGCAGCAAGACGCACGAGCCCGTATTGTTTGAGCGAAGCGAGTTTACGGGCGAATGTGCCGAGCAACTGATTGAGAGTCGCGAGCTAAGTACTGCGGTGCGGCGTTGCGGGGGGGTACAGGGGGATTCCCCCTGTTTTGCTTTTCTTTTGCAGGCGTTTTCTTTTTCAAATAAAAAGAAAATGCCGAAACGCGGGAAGTATAAAAATTTTGATTATTGGGGGACGCGAAGGTAGAGTGCGAATTTTACAATTTTATATCATGCCGCTCGCGCGGCAACGGTGCGTCGAGGTCGCCGCACCCTACAAAATACGCGCCAATAAATTGTGCAATTTTCGCGGGCGGATGGTATCCGCCCCTACAAGCTAACTTCGGCATTACACCGAGCTTCACCTACAAATAAAGCCGCAATATGCGGCTCATTTTTCTTTCTTATGGTTCATTCCGCCCTCGACAACGTCCTTGCCCGTGAGCACGACCCAGATGGTGCGGAAGAATATTTTTGCATCGAACAAGAGCGACCTACGCTCGATATATTCGCGGTCATATTCCGCCTTTTCCTCGTCGGAGAGGCAGTCTCTGCCGTTGACCTGCGCCCAGCCGGTCAGCCCCGGGCGAACGGAATATACTCCGTATTCGCGGCGAAGCTCGCGGATGTGGCTCTCTTCGGGGATCAGCGGGCGCGGACCGATGAAGCTCATGTCGCCCGCGAGAACATTGAACAGCTGCGGCAGTTCGTCGAGGCTTGTCCTGCGCAGGAACTTGCCCGAACGGGTGATAAACTCATCCGACTGTTCAAAATCGGCGGTCGAAAGATTCGGCGCACCGTTTTTCATCGTGCGGAATTTTTTGATTTTGAACAGCTCGTCGCCCTTACCGACCCTATTTTGTCTGAACACGACAGGCAGACCGTCATCACAGATTATTATCAGGCAGATAATAAGCATCAGCGGAGACAGAAAAATGATAGCCAGCAGGCTGAGCAAAACGTCCAGGAAACGCTTCATTAAACAGAACACGCCTTTCATTTATTGCAGATACGGCACAGCGTCAACGGCTGCCCCAGAAAATATAGTCGCTGATAAGCACCGCACGCACGGGTGCGCCTTCGAGTCCTCCGAGCTTCACGGGGGCTGCAAAGAGATAATAGTCGCCGGGGGCAACCTCGCTCAGTTCAAGTCCCTCGAGCACGCAGATTCCTGCGCCCAAGAACGCCTTGTGCGGCGCTACCTGGTCGCCCTTTATGCCGACGGAGAGGGAATCCGTTCCGATGAGCCTGAGCCCGATATCGGCGAGTTCATCCGCGGCGCTGCTGTGAAAATAAGCCTTGCCGCCGCCCTTTATGAGCAGGCGCTCGCATTTCTGCGGGAACTTTTCGTTGATATCCTCGCCCGTTATCGCGCCCTCAGGCACCTCGATGACCGTGCACGGACCGATAAACGGCTCGAGCGGCACTTCGTCGATGCTCGCGCCGCCGTCAATGAAATGCAGGGGCGCATCGGCATGGGTGCCGGTGTGCACGCATGAGAAGAGCGTGGACAGATTGCAGCTCGAATTTTCTCCTATCCGGCTGACGAACTCCGCATGCGGCAGAGGGTCGCCCGGATATATTTCGGTTTTGAGCGCGTCGCGCGAAATGTCGATAATGTTCATTTTATCAATCCTGATTCTTGAGCGACTCCATCTTGAGATAAGCGTTGATGAAGCCGTCTATGTCGCCGTCCATAACGGCGTTGATGTTGCCGTTTTCAAAGCCGGTGCGGTGATCCTTGGCGAGAGTGTAGGGCATAAAGACATAGGAGCGGATCTGGCTGCCCCAGCCGATCTCTTTCTGGTCGCCCTTGATATCCTCGATTTTGTCAAGATGCTCGCGCTCTTTTATCTCGAGGAGCTTCGATTTGAGCATTCTCATCGCAACCTCGCGGTTCTGATGCTGGCTGCGCTCGATCTGGCAGGAGACGACTATACCGGTCGGGATATGCGTTATACGCACGGCGGACGAGGTCTTGTTGACCTTCTGACCACCCGCGCCGCTCGCGCGGTAGGTGTCGACCTTCAGATCGTCGGGATTTATTTCAACTTCTATATTGTCATCGATTTCGGGCATGACTTCGAGGGAAGCGAAAGATGTGTGTCTGCGTCCCGATGAGTCGAACGGGGAGACACGGACAAGGCGGTGAACGCCCATCTCGCCCTTGAGATAGCCGTATGCATTCTCGCCCTCGACGAGCAGAACTGCGGATTTGAGACCCGCCTCGTCGCCGTCAAGGAAATCGAGCATGCTGACCTTGAAGTCGTGCTTCTCGCCCCAGTGCTGATACATACGGACGAGCATCTGCGTCCAGTCCTGCGCCTCGGTTCCGCCCGCGCCCGCGTGGAAAGTCAGCAGTGCGTTCTTCGCGTCGTATTCGCCGTTTAAGAGCGTGCTGAGGGTCTGCTTCTCGAGCTCGTCCTCAAATTTTGTAACGCCCTCGCGGCACTCGTCGAACATGGAGAGGTCCTCCTCCTCGTCGGCGAGCTCTATAAGGGTCATCGTGTCGTCAAAAGCGGTCTCGAGCGAAGTATAAGCCGCGACCTTATTTTTAAGCTGGCTTATTCTCTGGAGCACCTTCTGCGAATTTTCGATATCGCCCCAGAACTCCTCTGCGGCGGTCTGCTCCTCAAGTTTCGCAATCTCTTCTTTAAGCGCGTCGAGACCGAGAGCCTCGCGCAGCTCGGAGAGCTTCTGTTTATTATCGTTGAGCTCAAGCCTCAACTCTTCAAATTGCAGCATACAAAAACCTCGTTATCAAAAAAGTTAATTTTATACACATAACATTATACAAAAAGCAGCACGCAAAGTAAAGCAAAAATTGATATGACGCGCAAAACAGAATATTTTGCCGCCTGCCAAAAGTATTGACTCGCCGCAAAATTATATTCTATAATATGTTTGCAACAATTTCGCAATACGGAGAGGGATTTTTACCCCTCGACCGGCGGTAAATTGCCCCAAAAACGGCGACTTGACTGACACTCCCGTGACAAATACGGCGGGCGGTGCTATGATACGCAGCGGAGGTGATCGAAATGGTCAACAAATCAACATTCGGTCAGTTTTTGCGTCAAAAGCGAAACGAAAAGGGGATGACCCAAAAGGAGCTCGCAGAAAAACTTTTTCTCAGCGAATCCGCAATATCAAAATGGGAGAAGGGCAAAAGCTATCCCGACATAACAATGATACCCGATATCTGTTCGGTGCTCGACATTTCGGAGCATGAGCTGATAAGCGGCGCGAACGACACGGAGTATCACGAGATGAAACGGGACGCGCGCATATTCAGGAAGCTGACCGGGACATTCTTCTGGGGCTTCACGGGCGCGTATGCGCTGGCGCTTATTATATGTTTCATATGCGACCTCGCGGTGAATCACAGATTCACTTTCTTCCCCGTGGTTTTCGGTAGTCTGTTGACGGCGTTTTCGTTCGTCCCGACATTTACGCGCTTTACCGAAAAGCATAAGCTCGCGGTATTTTCCGGCTCGACTTATCTCTCGCTTGTCCTGCTGTTTGTCATCTGCTGCGCAAAATACGGGCAGAATTGGTTCGGCGCCGCCGCGCTCGGCACTCTGCTCGGCTATATCGCGATATTTGCTCCGTTCTTACTCAGACGGTATATGCCTGCAAAAGGGCGCAGACTTATCCCCGCGATATATTTCGCCCTGTTCTTCGCCTGCCTCGCCCTGCTCGTTTGGGCGGTAAGAATAACTGCGGTGTTCAATCTTTCGGGCGCTCTGCTCGTCGTGCTCTATGCATTTATTCCGTTTGCGGTGACTGCCGTCATGCATATTATCTGCAAGCACCCGCTGATAAACGCCTCGGTCGATGTCCTCGCGTTCGGCTCGGTTATATATGCTCTGCCGCGTTTTCTCACCGCAGTGTTCGGCAGCGTAGAGGGCGCGAACTACGCCGTGAACTTCGCCGACTGGGCGCATTTCGCAAACGGCAATGTATATCTGCTCATTTTAATATCCACGCTCGCGGTTTCAGTATCATTGCTCGCGGCAGGTATCGCAAAACTGCGCCGCGCGCGTTGACACATGGCAGATTATGTAATATAATATACCAAAATCGTGTGGATTTTTCCGAACCTGACGGGTTTATTTTTCGCCATGCACCTTTTCGGTGCGTGGCTTTTTTGATGAAAAGAGGGGTTATTTTGCAAAACAGGAAGCTGAAAATTCCGAGCGAGGTCGTTTATATCCTCGCCGTCGCGCTGCTCTCGCTCGCGGTCGCAATGCTCACGGCGGCAAACTTCGGCGTGTCGATGATAGTCGCGCCGGCATATCTTCTGAGCCTGAAAGTCGGAATATTCACATTCGGCCAGGCGGAATATGTCATTCAGGCGGGGCTGTTTATTATCTTCTGCATCGTCATGCGCGGATTCAGGGCGGTGTATCTCTCGTCGTTCGTGACCTGCCTTATCTACGGCGCGGCGCTCGATCTCTGGCGGTGCATCCCGTTCTTTAATCCTAATGTCACCCCGCCCGGGAGCATGTCCATGCCGATAAGAATACTTCTTTTTGTTCTCGGCGTGCTGCTGACCTCGTTCTCGGTCGCGATGTTTTACAAAACCTATCTCTATCCGCAGGTCTACGACTTTTTCGTCAAGGGCGTCAGCGGAAAGTTCGGCATAAAGCTGTCGCGATTCAAGACCTGCTTCGATTTATCCTGCCTAGCGGTGGCGGCGATAATGTCGCTCGCGTTTTTCAGGCGCTTCGAGGGCATCGGCTGGGGCACGCTCGTTATCGCCTCGATAAACGGTACGATAATCGGCTTTTTCTGCCGCCTGTTTGATAAATATTTCGACTTTACGCCGCTGTTCAAAAAATTTGCCGCTCATTTTGAGCTCGGGAAAAAGCAGTGACATACTTTCCCGCAGGGGAGTTTTCTTCACAAAAAGTTTGATTTTTTCCCCTTGACTGCACGCCCCGCAGAGTGCATTATTATATATTTGACGAGATAAAATTAATTCACGGGAGGAGACATAAAATGAGCACATTCCCCGATGTAAAGAAAAATCTCGGCTTCGGCTGCATGAGACTGCCCATGGACGGCGAAAAAGTAGATTACGCCGAATTCACAAAGATGGTTGACGAGTTCATGGCACAGGGCTTCAACTATTTCGACACCGCACGCGTCTACATCGGCGGTCAGGGCGAGACGGCGATACGCGACTGCGTCGTAAAGCGCTATCCCCGCGACAGCTTCATTCTCACCGACAAGCTCTCCGATTCGCTGTTTAACAGCGAGGACGAGATACGCCCGCTGTTTGAAAAGCAGCTCGAGAGCTGCGGAGTGGACTACTTCGACTTCTACCTCCTACACTCGCAGACGAAGTCGATATTTGAAAAATACAAGAAGCTGCACGCCTATGAGCACGCGTTCGAGCTGAAAAAAGAGGGCAAGGTAAAGTACGTCGGCTTCTCGTTCCACGACACCGCCGACGTACTCGACGAGATGCTTAACGAATACCCGGAGATTGAGGTGGTTCAGATCCAGCTCAACTACATCGACTTCGACGATCCCGCTGTTCAGGCGCGCCTGTGCTACGAGGTCTGCCGCAAGCACAACAAGCCCGTAATAGTCATGGAGCCTGTCAGGGGCGGAAAACTCGCCGACATTCCCGAGCAGGGCAAGGCTATATTCGACGCTCTT
>ENA-OOZY01001771-OOZY01001771.1-human-gut-metagenome-genome-assembly--contig:-NODE-1771-length-12372-cov-1.854510_pt1 | contig 12372 bp, 15 predicted proteins | sample MGYA00241047_ERZ501410 | MGnify/ENA primary metagenome ERZ501410 (study PRJEB25962, sample SAMEA2042621) | human gut metagenome | biome: human gut; feature: human-associated habitat; material: faeces... | reverse complement strand
GGGTTCCCGTATGGTCATGGTCGTTACCAGGATCATCATGGAAAGGGACATATTCAATATGATCGCCACATCCACCAGTCCCGCCGGAAGGGGAATGATCAAAAGCAATATGATCGTGATCACAAACATAACCACTGAGTAACTCAATAACCGTTTCATTCGTCCATTAATCTCCAACTATTATTTTTTATCTTTATTTTTCCCGTTATCCTGTTTATACAGATATACCAGGATTTCTGCTACTGCCGTATAAAATTCTGAGGGGATCGGCCTGTCCAGTTCACAGGAATTGTACATAGCCCGTGCAAGTGGTTTATTTTCAATGGTATAAACATTGTTTTCTTCCCCCACCTTTACGATTCTTAACGCCAGTTCATCTAATCCCTTGGCAAGTACTACCGGAGCATTGTCATGATCAGGATCATATTTTAAAGCAATGGCCACATGGGTAGGATTTCGTATGATCACATCTGCCTGGGGAACCTTCTGCATCATCCTGCTGGATGCCATCTGACGCTGCAGGCTTTTGATCCTGTTTTTAATCTCAGGATTACCTTCTGTCTGTTTATACTCATCTTTTACTTCCTGCTTTGTCATACGAAGCTCTTTTTCGTATTCCCAGCGCTGATACAGATAATCGCCAAAGGCAATGACCATAAAGGCAATACATACACGTATCAGCAGATCAAAGATCATTTTCATCATATAAGCCGCAGATGCTGCAGGATTCATATCGATCATTGATGCCATGGGCTGCAGATCCTGCTTCAGTATGTTGTAAAGCAATACCAGCAGCAGTGTTATCTTGATGGAGTTTTTCACCAACTCTACTGCATTTTTCATGGAAAACAGACGTTTTATACCTGAAAGAGGATTAAGCCTGTTCCATTTTGGCCGGATGGATTTAAAGGATACATTAAAACGTGTTTGTACTCCATGCGCCACAATTCCAAGTAAAAGGGCTAAAAGCAACAGAGGAAGCGCACATTTTAAAAACACAGACAGTGTAACAAAAACAAGGCTGGCTGAAAGCATATCTTCTGAGGACCGGGCTGCTCCATCTATGACCCAGGTCATATAATTTTTCATCTGTCCATATATAAAAGGAAGCCATATGCGGATCCCGAAAAATATGCCAGCCAAGATCACTACGGTAGCTACATCCCTGCTTTGGAAGATATTTCCTTCTTTTCTGGCATCCCGCCGCTTTTTGGCGGTAGGCTGTTCGGTTTTCTCCTGGCCACTCTGTCCCATCTTCTATGACACTCCTTTCAGACTGGTTTCATATTGCTTAAAAGCTTCCACATCATCTGATACATATATGTAAAGATGGTATCTATATAATCTGCCATTGGCGAAAACAGTAGCAGCATCATCAAAAGCCCCATTATGATCTTTACCTGGAAATTTACCGTAAAAACATTGATCTGGGGAATGATACGCATCAGAATCCCCATTGCCAGTTCTGATACAAGCTCAATTGCTATCATTGGAAATGCAAACTGCATACCAGTAAGGATCCCCTGGCAGAATCCAGCTGTGATCACATGGACCAGCATGGGATTAAATGTCACTTTTCCAAAAGGGATCAGCTGTACCGACTGGTAAAACAATTCTAACAGCCGCAAATGACTGTTGCTGGCAAAAAAGATCAGTACCATAAATGCATAATAAATACCGGAACTGACCGTTGACTGGGTTCCATACTGGGGATCATAAACCTGAGCCATGCTAAGTCCCATTGAATAATCCATAATGGAAGAAGCAAACCGGATCGTAAGGAATGCCAGTTCCATTGCAAAGGCTAACACTGCCCCAAGAAAAAGCTCTCCCGCAAGCATCAGGATGTATTCTGCCATTGATCCCGGATATGCCATCTGGGTCTGGTCTGCAGACAGATACAGGAGCAGTGACAGGGCAAAAATAAAATATGCCCTTATTTTTACAGGAAAATTACTTTTTCCAAAAAGGGGATTGAATCCGATGGCTCCGCTCATACGCATCACTGCCATTGAAAATGTGATAAACATAGATCTTCTTTACCCCTTTGCGATCAATTCCACTATGTATTGAAAAAATTCCTGAAGCATGACCAGCATAGAACTTCCTAAAAAACCTAAAAGCACCATAATAGCCAGCAGCTTGGGGACAAATGTCATTGTCTGTTCATTGATCTGTGTGGCTGCCTGAAAAACAGCAATGACCACACCTACGATCATACTGATCAACAGAAATGGCAGCGACAGCTTCATTGCCAGCTGGAATGCTTCATACATGATATCCAGGATCTGCACTTCTGTCATATTCCCACCTCTTTCCTACCGGAAGCTTTGTACCAGACTGGAAAATAAAAGTTCCCAGCCATTTACTGTAATAAATAAAAGTAACTTAAAGGGAAGAGAGACCATAGTTGGCGGAAGCATTACCATACCCATGGACATAAGGGTGGTAGACACCACTATATCTATAAGCAGAAATGGAAGATAAATCAGAAATCCTGCAAGAAACCCTTTTTTTAATTCGCTGGTCATAAAAGCTGGTACAACAACAGTAAGAGGATATTCTTTCACATCTTTCTTAACTTCCTGTTTTGACATCTGTACAAAATGATCCAGCGTATCCTTCTCTGTATTGCGAAGCATGAATTGCTTCAGTGGATCTGCCATGCGGCTTACTGCCTCCTGCTGTGTGATCTCCCCATTTTTATAGGGCTCGTAGGCAACCGTATTGATCTGACCTATAACCGGACTCATAATATACAGCGACAAAAAAAGTGCCATGCCTGTTAATACCATATTAGGCGGTGTCTGCTGGACTCCCATTGCATTTCTCGTAAAAGAAAGTATGATTATAATACGCATAAAGGAACTCATCATAACCACAATGGAAGGAAGCAATGCTGCAAAGGTAAGCAGCATGATAATATCCAGCGCAGGAACATTTCCTCCATTTAAGCCTGTAATCAGCTCATTCATTCGTTTTCTCCTCCTTAAACCGTTCCAGAACCTGGATCCCCGTCTGACTAGTCCCAAGCAGATATTGGTTTTCATCCAGTTTAAGAAGAATAATGTACTGATCATTTCCTACTTTTAGTTGTTCCAGTATCCGCATCTTTCCCCCTTTATTTCCATAAGGGGCGTTCTTCCCCAGGTACCGGCTTGCCTGCCATGCCAAAAACAAAATGACTACAAAAGCAAGCAGCATACCTGTTGTAGAAACAATATCTGTTATCATATTAAGGGCTCTCCGGATTGATATCCCTGGTTACAATATCGGTAATACGGATACCAAAATTATCCTCTACTACTACAATATCTCCCCTGGCAACACACTGTCCATTTACATACAGGTCTGCCTGTTCTCCTGCCATTTTGTCCAGGACTACAAGAGATCCCTGGGTAAACTCCAGAATATCCTTTACCAATTTCTTAGTGCGTCCTATTTCCACTGATATCTCCAACGGCACCTTCATGAGCATTTCCTGGTTGGCGCTTTCTTCTCCATTTTCACTTCCAGAAGATTCAAGACCAGGCGCATTGGCCGGCCGGATCAGGGCAGGTTCCCTGGATTCCTTTTTCCCTTCCTGTTCCCGTTTTTCCATATCCTGCATCAGCTGCATCATCTGCACCTGTGACTGCTGCATCTGATTCAAAAGCTGTAAAATAGCCGGATTCATATCTGCTGAAATACCAGCTGGAATCTGGGAATATACAGGCTGCGATGTAGGTGCTGGCTGCGGTGTAGGTACTGGCTGCGGGGCCGGTTCTGGCTGCGGGGTTGGTGCTGGCTGTGGGGCCGGTTCTGGCTGCGGGGTTGGTGCTGGTTCTGGATCAGGCTGCGTTTTTTCTTTCTCTGCTGCCTCTTCTATTACCTTCTCTGCAGTTTCTTCTGCTGCCTTTGATCCTGACTCCTTATTTTCTGTCTGAACCTCTGCTGCTTCTTCCAGGGATATCTCAAATGGTTCCAAAAGCCTTTTGGCAAGCTTTTCCGGCATAATATTTAAAAACTCACTTTTCAGCTTTCCTTCGATCTCAAGGGTAAAGGAAATGACCACCATAGGAATTGTTTCCGGAAAATACTTGTTTTTAAAGCTTTCTGCGTCTGTGATCTCAAAAGAAACTGGTGTGGATATATTAACTGTAAATTTCAAAAATTCTGAAAGTGCCGTTGCTGAAGCACCCATCATCTGGTTCATTACCTCACAAATAGCACTTCTGTTGATCTCATCCAGTTCAAATTTATCATCTGGTACCTCTTCGCCCAGAAGGGTTCCTACTATGATGCGCACGTCATTTCTGCTGAACATCATAATATTGCTTCCTTCCAGGCCCTCTACATAAGCGATTTCTACTCCTACTGCCGGTTCCAGCTTTTTAAACTCAAACTGATCCCTTGTAAGGATCTTTACCTTTGGAGTCGTGATGTGAACGGTAGATCCCAAAAGGGTAGACATTGCTGTCGCTGATGCTCCAAGGCTGATATTCATCATCTCCCCAAGAGCATCTATTTCCATCTCATTAAAGCTGAGTGCACCCATTCTTATTTTCCTCCTGTTTTCTACTTACCGATTTCCAGTGCTTTCTGAGCCATCAGCTTAATTGCGTTTAATGCTGTTACATTTGCTTCATAAGACCGGGTCGCTGACATGCTGTCTACCGTTTCTTTCAGCACATCCACATTTGGCATAGTCACATAGCCGTCTGCATCCGCATCCGGATGATCCGGATTGTAAACTTTCTTAGCTTCTCTGTCATCTTCCACAATGCCAGAAACTCTTACTCCTGCATGACGGCTGGTTATTCCTTTTCCCCGTGCTGCATTTTCCATTGCCTGGGCAAAAGACGTATCTGAATAGCTTTCAAGAAGTACATTTTTCCTTCGGTATGGACCACCTGACTCTGTCCGCGTTGTGTCCATATTTGCTATGTTTTCTGCCGCAATATCCATCCTGACACGCTGTGCGCTCATTCCAGAAGCGCTTATATCGAATGAACCTAAAAATGCCATAACAGTTCCCTCCTTATGGATCATTTTCCTAAAATGTCATTTACAGTTTTTACAATTCTCTGTGCATCAAAAGGCTTCACCACAAAATCACGGGCACCTGATTTGATCGCATCTACAACCATGCTTTCCTGTCCCATTGCTGTACACATAACAACTTTGGCATTTGGATCACCTTCACGAATTTTTTTCAAAGCCTGAAGCCCGTCCATATTTGGCATGGTGATATCCATAATTACCATGTCCGGTTTTTCCTCACTGTATTTTTTTACTGCTTCTGCCCCATCCTGTGCCTCGATAAAATCGTTATATCCACTTGAACTGAGAGCTTTCTTGATCATCATCCTCATAAAAGCAGCATCGTCTACCAGCATTATCTTAGCCATTTCTTATTCCTCTTCTTCCTTCATTCTTATTTATACTCCCGTATTCCGGAGCGTATTTATCCTTGTTCTTTTACAGATCCGTCACTGTTATCAGGATCTTCTTCCTTCTGCGGCATTATATCCGTTTTCTTTTCTTCTATTTGTGACGCAATGCATTTTTCAATCTTCACAGCCACATTTTTCTTATAACATCCCATTTGTCCTGTAAACCAAGGCTGACGTCCTACAAAAAGTCTGACCGGACTGTCTTTTGGCTTTCCAAGATCGATCACATCTCCTACCTGGATCTGATAAAGTCCTTTCAGATCCAGCTGTACCGTGCCAAGCTGTCCTGTAATAGGCAGTTTGGAGTAACGGATATTATCCATGATCTTCTCTTTATTATCCTGATAAGAAAATCCTCTTGCCAGGTGCTTGCGGTTGTCAATACTGTGAAAGATCACCGTAAGAAGATTGCCCGGAAGGCAGATCTTTACTTTTTCCTGTGCCTGTCCAGATATGTCCACATTTAAAATGATAATGGCTACTGTTTCATCCAGACCTACATCCTGGACCATGGTTGGATTTTCTTCTACATGTTCTACGGAAAAAGCAATGCTCACATAATTTGAAAATCCATCCTTTAAAGCACCTGTCATATATTCTACAATCCGCCTGTACAAAGCACGTTCCACGTCGGAATACCGGTAATCATCCTCTACTGCTACAACATCTTCGCCCCCCAGCATATGGTTGATCAGTGTAATCACCATACCCGGAGTTACAAACAGCATCAGTGGAACACTCATTTTTTCTTCTCCTGCTATTGATGCGTCTATCATTGTCATGCAGTCGTTTTCGTGAAGGGCATTTACGTATTCGTAATACCTTCTTTCCTGTACATCCAGCACCGTTATGTCCGTCATCACGCGGAAAATACCGTTGATCTGGGAAGTAAGAATACGTGCATAATTCTCAAATACACTCCTGAGGATCTTCATTTTTTCTTTTGTGAATTTCCTCGGGCTGAAAAAGTCGTATTTAATATAGTTCTTTTCTTCTGGTGACAGAGGCTGTACAGATTCGGTTTTCTTTTCCTGTGCTGGTGCATCTGCACTCATGGATTTTAAAAGTGCATCTATCTGGCTTTGTGATAAAACATCTGCCATTCTTCCTGACCTCTCTTATTCACTGGTATTTTGCATTTCCTCCACAGACCCTGCATCTGCTGCACCTGCATCTGCTGCACCGGTATCTACCGGTGCCTCTGTATCTGCCGGTACGGTTTCACCACCCTGGGAAGAGCTTTGTGACTCTCCTACTGTTACTACTGTAGTATTCGCATATTCACCGCTCTTAAACTCTTTATAATACTCATTCAGGTCTCTTTCTTTTGCCCCATTATCTAAAAGCAAAAATTCAATCCTGCGGTTTTTTATCCTTCCTTCTTCTGTGGAATTATCTGCTATAGGGCGATATTCACCATAACTTATATCCACCAGCTTCTCCGGCTTTATTACATTCTGCTGCTGAAGATAAATACATACTTCTGCAGATCTCATCGCCGAAAGGATACGGTCTTTTCGTATAATCTGTGGATTGATCTGTGAATTATCTGTTACTTTCGCAGTGTGGGACATGATATTAACCTGTTCAATCCCACCTGCTGCAGGAGCTATGGCTTTTGCAAATGTATAGAGGACTGCCTGTCCTTCCCGTGTAAGCACGGAGCTGTTTGCACCGAAAAACACATTATTTGCAAAAGAAACATAAGTATAATCATCTCCCCTGATGACCGTAGCCTCCTTTACACCCGCCTGATTCAGGCTTTCAGCGATCGTAAGATACAGCTTATTTACATCTTCTGCCTGAAGATCTTCCTGGCCGATCTCCTGGCCTTTGCTATCCACCTCTGGGGTATCTGACATCTGGGAATTAATGGTAATATTCTCGCCTTCACCCTTTTTAGGCACTACCTTATAAAGAGGTGGTGTTGCCAGATAAACATGTCCCTGATGAATGAGATCTGGCATAAAACGGTAGAAAAATGTAAGCAGCAATGTTACCATGTCTCCATAAGTATCCATCCAGTTGCCGCCGCTGTCTGTGGGGCGATTTTTCTTACTCATTTATCTTCCTGTTCCTTCCCCTGAGAATCTCCACCTTCTGTTTTTGCAAGGATCTTCTGCTGCTGTGACTGTTTAATCGATGCAAGAAGATGTTCCCTCAGGTATTTTGGATTTTCTCCTGCCTGTATGGCAATGATCCCTTCAATGATAGTAGAACAATACAGTTCTTCCTCATCCTGCCGGATCCTCAGTTTCTTTGCGATCGGATTAAAAATAACATTTGCAAGAATACAGCCGTAAAAGGTTGTGATCAATGCTACTGACATGTCACTGCCGATAGTAGATGAACCACCTGCATCCATATTCATTCCCTTCAGCATGTTGATCAAACCGATCAGGGTACCTATCATACCAAAGGACGGTGCATAAGATGCAGCTTTTTCATAAAGACCTGCCGCCTGGTCATGACGGACCATCATATTATCCAGTTCTCTTTCCAGAACCAGCCTTACTTTGTCCGGATCGTTTGCATCTACGATCATCAGGACACTCTGCCTAAAGAAAGGATCCTTGATCTCCGCCGCTTTATCCTCCAACGCCAGAAGGCCGCTCTGCCTTGCTATGGTTCCCAGATCTACAAGCTGTTCGATCAATTTAGGGATATTATAGCGGTTTGCCCTTATAAGTACTGCAAAATGCTTTGGGATATCCTTTAATATCCCTAATGGATAGCTGGACAAAGTTGCTGACAGAGCCCCACCAATTACAATGACCATACTGGGGATATTAATAAAGTTACCAATCTTAGCAAAACCGATTCCGTTTACAATTAAAGCAAAACCCAGGATTATACCTAGTAATGTTGTAGGATCCACCTGCTTTTCCTCCTAAATCTGCATCTCTTTTTTTATGCTGACACATCTTTGAAAGAACCCGGCCACCTGATCTTTGATATTTTCTACACTGTCTTTTACCAGATAGTAATCTCCATTCATCATACGGATCTTTGTTTCCGGGATCTGTTCGATCAATTCAACCTGAAGCCAGTTCAGATATAAAATTTCTCCGTTAAGTCGTTCTACACAGATCATATTCCTTACCGCTTCATGTTGATCAGGTCAGACAGGATCTCATCACTGACTGTAATGATCTTTGAATTGGCCTGAAAGCCTCTCTGTGTTGTGATCATATCAGAAAATTCCTTTGCAAGATCCACATTGGAAGCCTCCAGATATCCGGTCATTAAAGAAGAGGTGCTTCCTCCTGGGATCGTAGCGGAAGCATTACCACTGTTATCGCTTTCTGCTGCCCCATAGTAAAAAGAACCCTTTTTGCTTAAGCCCTCCGGATTCTGGAAGGTGGCAATGGCAACCTTACCGATGCTGACGGTTTTTCCATCCTTATCCGGATCCGTTGACTTTACTGTACCTGAAATCTCTCCCAGACTGTTGATCTTTACATTTGTCAGCTGCAGCGGAGCATCACCAAAATCATTGCCTGTTACATCACTAGGAACCTTGATGGCTACAAGATCTCCATCAAATCTCGTTGGCTTATCTACCTCATCCGGACGGAAACCATAAACAAAATTTCCGTTGGCATCTGTAAGATATCCGTTTCCGTCAATATTGAACTGACCAACTCTGGTATAATCAAAGTCCGTTTTCTTCATATCCGCTACTGTAACCGTTTCTGTGCTCTTTGGGAATGTAATAAAGAAGCCTTCTCCGTCTACACTTGCATTAAGACCACCTACATAGGTTGGTGTAGAGGCACTCATATCCGTACTGATGGAACCCATCATGGAACCATATCCATACTGGGCTGCATTTACACCACCGGCATTCTCGCTTCCCTTTGTGGAGGTGGTGGAAGTCTGGTACATCGCCTCTTTAAAGCTGTAGCTCTGGGACTTAAAACCAAATGTTACGGAAGATGATTTAAATCCTACGGTATTTACGTTTGCAATATTGTTGCCGATGACGTCCAGTTTGTTCTGATGCGCCCTAAGACCTGATACTGCTGAATCCATTGCTCTTAACATATTCTTTTGCTCCTTTTTACATTTCTTCTATTTCTGTATCTTCAGATCCTGTGTCTTTCAGATCTGCATTTGCTAACTGTTCTGTGATCTTATCTGTTTTTTCAGATCCTCTGTCAGGATCTTTTTCACCTGCTTTCTCTGGAAGCTTTCCTACTCCCAGGACACTGGACATCTTATAACTGGTATCATCACCTTCCAGACGTACCACCGGATCTCCCTGGGTAAAATCAACAGAAATTACCTTCCCATATTTCACGCCATTTGCTGCCCCGGTATCAGGATCCGTAACCGCCACAGTTACCTCCTGACCGATCAGGCTGCCTGCATATGTCTGAGTTGTAACAGCAGCTGATGTATTTAATGACTCTGTCATGGCAGTAAGTGACTGGACCATTGCCATATTTGTCATCTGGGACATCATTTCGCTGTTATCCATAGGGCTTGTCATATCCTGATTGGAAAGCTGTGCTGCTAACAGCTTGATAAAGCTGTTTACATCCATCGTGTTCTTGCTGTTGGATCCGGCACTGTAAACACCTGCCTGATACGGGTTTGCAGTGCTGCTGACTGTTATTTGATCTGCCATATCACTTTAATCCTCCTTCTAGGTCAGTCCCAGCCTTAGCTGTTGGGCAAAGCTGTCATCCTGCTTCTGGCGCTGCTCTTTTTGATCCTGCCTGCCGTTTCTGCCATGACCGGTATCCTGATCCATGTTTTGCCTGTTTTCAGTCTGTTCCGGTGTATAAATAACGGTAGGAGTTCCTGTTTTTTCTTCCAGGATCTGTGCCAGATGACCTGCTTCTTTGCTTAATATCTCCAGTGTTTTTGCACTGGTTGAAAAAATAGTGACCTCTGTTTTTCCTTTTTCATACTCCAGCCGGATAGTCAGCTTTCCAAGCCTTTCCGGCTCCAGGGAAAGCTCCAGCTTTCCTTTTTTTTCACTGATCTTTGTATCCAGGTAGTTTCCCAGATCCTCTGTCAATGTATCCTGGGCTGTTGGCAGCCGGTCTGCCGGTCCTGTATCAACAGCAGCTGGTTTTGCTGCTGTGCCAGCTGAACTTTCAACAGTTCCTGTATAACCGGGCGATGCCAGGGCTGTCATTTCCTTTCCGGAAATATGTTCCTTCTGGTCTGGTATTTCTTCTTCCCGGTTCATTTTGGCAGTTTGCTTTGACTGCCCGGCTTCTTCTGCCTCTCCTGATTTTTCTTTCTCTCCAGTCTGGTCCGATCTGTTCCGGAGCTTTAAGTCATCTGCATGGACAGCTGTTTCTGTGTGGGGGGATTCTGTGTGGGGGGATTCTGTCTGCTGTATGGTACTGACCGCTGCCGTCTGGTCCTCCATTCCTGTTTCCACCGTTGTCTGTACAGCCAGATCTTGTATTCCATTTATTTCATTGTTGTAAACAGCAGGCGTTTTACTATTTTCTGCTGTTATCTGTACAAAGGTCCTGTAACAGGCTTCAGAAGCATAGGCAGCTGCCAGTTCCTGCTCCTGCTCTTTTTCTCCATCCTGGCTGTTCTTTTCGTCCTGTATGTCCGTTACTTTTATTTCTGCTTTTATTTCAGCTGTTTTTTCGTTTTCTCCGGACTGCCTGCCATTAACCTGTTTTTCATTTCCCCTGTTTTTGGTTTCTTCTGGCTGTGTTTCTTTATTTTTTGTTTCCCCTGTTTCTGCTTTTTTTGTTTCGTCATCCTGGGCTGCTTTTTTCTTGTATTTTGTCAGCATCGATGCAAAATCTGACCCATTCTCCACTTTTTCTTCTGGGTTCGTACCTGACTTCACAGAATATCCTGTTTTTATCTGACCGGTATTTTCAATCCTGCTCAACCTAGATTACCTCCCTGTTTTGAGAATATCTGGCTGTTCTTGAAGCAAATTCTTCTATAAACAGCTCCTGTGCCTTTTTAGCAGCTTTTTCATACTCACTCTGCCGCCTGTCCTTTAACTTTTCATAACGGGACGTATCTATCTTTGCAGCGATCACCTGTACTTTTTTCTTTTCTTCTTGCTGCTGTAAAAGCTTTAACTGTTCCTGTTTTTTCCGGATCTGATCTTCCATTTCACTGATATACATACCATAAAGACAAATATCTTTTATCTGTACATCCTGTTTTTTCAAATCATCCATCTTATTCTGGGCAGATACCAGCTTGTTCTCCAGTTCCTGTATCTCTGCTTCTTTTTTCCGGATCTGTGCCAGAAGTGTACCATGTTCTGCCTTAATGCTGTCCAGAATCTGTTCCTTATAATGAAGTACATTTTCAAGACTGTATTTAAATCTCTTCATCTTAAGTATCATCTCCTATAACTGCTAACCCACGATTTTTTCCATTCTCCTTATGCTTTCCTCATAAGGGATATTTTCATTTGTTTCCTGTTCCAGAAATTTATTCATATCACCTATGCGGTCAACTGCTTCATCCAGAGCACTGTTTGCACCTTTTTTGTAAGCGCCAATGGAGATCAGGTCTGCATTTTTCTGATAAAGACTTAACATGTTCCTGAACCTTGAAGCTGCTTTCCTGTGTTCTTCCCCGGCTATATCATTCATAAGACGTGAAATACTTGCACTGATATCAATAGCCGGAAAATGGTTTGCATTAGCCAGCTGCCTGCTTAAAACAATATGACCATCCAAAATACCTCTGACTGTATCAGCCACCGGCTCATTGGTATCGTCTCCCTCCACCAGTACCGTATAAATCCCGGTAATGGAACCTTTTGCAAAATTCCCGCTTCTTTCCAGAAGCCTTGGAAATTCTGCATAAATAGAAGGTGTATAACCTCTGGCTATAGGCGGTTCTCCAATAGCAAGACCGATCTCCCTCTGTGCCATGGCATATCTGGTAAGAGAATCCATCATCAGCAGCACATCTGCTCCCTGATCCC
>ENA-OOZY01001768-OOZY01001768.1-human-gut-metagenome-genome-assembly--contig:-NODE-1768-length-12378-cov-2.590035_pt1 | contig 12378 bp, 9 predicted proteins | sample MGYA00241047_ERZ501410 | MGnify/ENA primary metagenome ERZ501410 (study PRJEB25962, sample SAMEA2042621) | human gut metagenome | biome: human gut; feature: human-associated habitat; material: faeces... | reverse complement strand
CTCCTGAATCATCTCCAAAAGCAGGAACGGTACAATGAATAACATTGAATGCATCAGAAAAGTTATCTATAATTGTTTGAAAAGGAATATCTTTATTTTCTAAAAAACAAATTTAAAAGAATTGTTCCTACAATACTGATAACTAAAGATGAGACGACAGGAAAGAAAAACTTCGTCTTTCCCCAGGACCAGTGAATATCCCCCGGCAACTGCCCCAACAAGAAAAATTTGCTGCTGAAACCTATTGCCACACCTGCTATGATCATAAAAATTCCGAAAACAATCAACATTTTTCCAAAATCCATTATCCCCCCTCAAACAGTTCGTCTTGAACCGTTTCTTTACTCCATATCGCACCTAAATGGTCATAAGCCGCCTTGGTTGCGATCCGCCCTCGCGGTGTACGGGAAATGAATCCGATTTGCATCAGATACGGCTCGCATATATCTTCAATAGTAGCCCGTTCCTCACTAATTGACGCAGATATTGTGTCAATACCCACAGGCCCGCCATTAAATTTTTGTATAATTGCTTTTAATACTTCCCGATCAATCAAATCCAATCCGATATCATCCACATAAAGCGCAGAGAGAGAGTCTGCCGCAATCTCCTGTGAAATAACGCCTTCCCCTTTTACCTGTGCAAAATCGCGAATACGTTTTAATAATCGGTTCGCGATTCTTGGTGTTCCCCGGGATCGACGTGCAATTTCTTCCGCTCCCGTCTCTTCGATTTCAATATTCAAAATCCCTGCTGCACGAATCAGTATATGCTTTAATTCGTCTGCCGTATAAAACTGCATATGATTAATAATACCGAAACGATCCCTAAGCGGAGCCGATAAAGCCCCAGCCCTGGTAGTCGCGCCAATCAAAGTGAATGGCGGCAGCTCAATGCGTATGGAATTAGCACCGGCACCTTTCCCCATGACAATATCCAACGCAAAATCTTCCATGGCCGGATAGAGTATTTCCTCTACACTTCGATTTAAACGGTGAATCTCATCAATAAATAAGACATCTCCTTCCTGCAGATTATTAAGAATTGCCGCGATTTCTCCTGGTTTCTCGATCGCTGGTCCACTTGTTACTTTCAAATGTACACCCATTTCATTTGCTACGATCCCTGCAAGTGTTGTCTTTCCTAATCCCGGGGGGCCGTAAAACAGTACATGATCTAAAGATTCTCCTCGACTTTTGGCTGCCTCAATAAAAATCTTTAAATTCTCTTTGACTTTTTCCTGTCCAATGTAATCACTTAACATTTGTGGGCGCAGATGATTTTCAATTTTGATATCTTCTTCCACAAGTTCTGTGGAAATCATTCTGTTTTGCATAATTACCCTCTATCTATATCATAATATTCTTCAATGCTTTTTTAAGAAGTTCTTCTGGGGTGAGATCTTTCGCATCTTCCACCTTGTTAACACACAATGATACAAGCAATTGGTCATTAAAAGGTGGAAGATGGAAGATCGAAACACATTTTCTGTAGGAGAAGGATAAAACGATCTTTTTTAGAACTTAGAACAGGCTCCAGGCAACAGTCAATCCCGCCATGACGATAGCAACCATGCTCATCAGTTTAATCAGGATATTCAGGCTCGGACCGGACGTATCTTTAAACGGATCACCGACAGTATCACCCACCACTGTAGCTTTGTGTACCTCGCTGCCTTTACCGCCAAAGTTCCCTTCTTCCACATATTTCTTCGCATTATCCCATGCTCCGCCGGCATTGGCCATGAAAATGGCAAGTACAAACCCACTGCTCAATCCGCCAATCAGCAAGCCTAATACACCGGGGACACCAAATATCAACCCGGTAAGAATCGGCGCAACGATGGCAATCAGAGAAGGAACCACCATTTCACGTTGTGCCCCTTTCGTAGAGATAGCCACGCAACGCTCGTAATCCGGTTCGGTCTCTCCGGTCAGGATACCTTTCATCTCGCGGAACTGACGTCGTACTTCATCTACCATGTGTCCGGCCGCACGACCGACTGCATTCATAGTCAGTCCACAAAACAGGAATGCCATCATCGAACCGAGGAACATACCGGAAAGTACTTTCGGATTCATCAGGTTTACTTCATAGTAATTCATGAAGTCTACAAATGTGGCATTAGCCGTAGTAATGGTATCTCCATTCGGTAAGGCCAGTTCCAGATTACCCAAACGGGTCAGTCCGATACGGATCTCCTCAATATAAGATGCCAGCAATGCCAATCCTGTCAGAGCCGCCGAACCAATGGCAAACCCTTTTCCGGTAGCCGCCGTTGTATTTCCCAGCGAATCGAGCGCATCGGTACGTTTACGGACCTCTTTACCCAAAGCGGACATTTCTGCATTGCCACCGGCATTATCTGCTATCGGGCCATAAGCATCCGTAGCAAGCGTGATACCCAATGTAGAAAGCATACCGACAGCAGCGATACCGATGCCATAAAGCCCCATTCCTACATTGTCGAAGTCGAAACCGGAAGCCAGCAAATAGGAGGCAATGATGCCGATCACCACCGCAACCACCGGAATAGCCGTAGATAACATACCAAGCCCGATACCTGAAATAATAACTGTGGCGGGACGGTTTTACCGCTTTCACTCAACTTCTGAGTAGGACGATAGGATTGAGAAGTATAATATTCCGTCGAACGACCGATGACAATACCCACAACCAGCCCTACAACTACCGCACACGAAATCCACATCCAGTTGTCCAGTCGCAAGAGCCATAGGATGAAAAAAGTAGCCACTACAATCAAAGCCGAGCTCAGATTTGTTCCCCAAGCCAACGAACCAAGCAGATCCTTCATGGTGGCATTCTCCTTGGTGCGGACAGAGAAAATACCGATAATGGAAAGAATGATACCGATAGCAGCAATCAGCATCGGGGCAATCACAGCTTTAAACTGCATCACCGTATCACCCGTATGAATAAAGGCGGCAGCACCCAAAGCAGCAGTTGCCAGAATAGAACCACAATAAGATTCATACAAGTCGGCACCCATACCTGCCACATCGCCTACATTATCACCTACATTATCGGCAATGGTAGCAGGGTTACGCGGATCGTCTTCCGGAATGCCGGCCTCAACTTTACCTACAAGATCGGCTCCCACATCAGCGGCCTTTGTATAAATTCCCCCGCCTACACGGGCAAAGAGCGCCTGTGTACTGGCACCCATACCGAAAGTGAGCATCGTAGTGGTAATGATACAGAGTTTATGGGTAGGTGTCAGTGCATCAGCGGGAATCGCCCAGTTAAGCAACAAATACCAGAAAGAGATGTCGAGCAACCCCAACCCTACTACCACCAGTCCCATCACAGCCCCACTTCGGAAGGCAATCCTAAGTCCGGCATTCAGTGACGTACGCGCAGCGTTAGCAGTACGTGCCGAAGCATAAGTGGCAGTTTTCATTCCCAGAAAGCCCGAAAGTCCGGAGAAAAAGCCCCCGGTCAGAAAGGCTATCGGTACCCAGGCATTCTGTACCTGAAAACCATAAGCCATTACAGAGAACAGAATCACGAGTCCCAGAAAGACCCAGCCAACAATCTTATACTGTTGCTTCAGATAAGACATAGCGCCCCGACGTACAGCAGCGGCAATCTTAATCATTTGTGGAGTACCTTCGCTCTCCTTCATCATTTGCTTATGAAAATAGAGCGCAAAACAGAGAGCCAGAACAGAGGCAAGCGGAACAAGCCAGAAAAGGATGCTATCCATAGACGTACAATATTTAAAGGTTTAACGAAAGCCTAAAAGTATTGAATCTAAACGAGATAACCAAATATTTTTGCCTTTTGCTTCTGCCAGCCCCGAAAAATGGGAGCAGATACAAAACGCTTCATCTCTCCTGCTTCTTTAAATAAAACGCCGGACAACGACTGTTCAGAAAAACAATTTTCCCTTCGCGGAAAGTCAATTTGCCATACTGTTTGTAAAGCCACTTCCGGTGTTGCTCGTCGGAAACGCCTTGCCGCTCTATCAATGAATCAGACATTACAAATCCGCCACTGCTCAGCCGAATAGTATACCACGTACGAGGATTCTTATCTCGTGTTACCCGTCTTTTATTTACCCGATAAGTTTCCGTACCGCTCGTGACGCGTTTCGTGGAAATATGCACAGTATCCCGGTAATGGAAACGTAATCCATCATAATATATCTGCTCCGGCTTTCTTGAGGAGCTCTTTTTCTCCCACAACTTAATATCATATACCGAATCATTGACCGGATTAATCGCTAAACGATAGTCCTGGGTCATGAAGCCGTCAGCACGGTGAATCCTATGCTCTCCTATCATCTCATCGGGAATCGGTCGCCTGTAGAGATTGCAGGCGGTAATCAGAAAAAGAAGCACAAGCATAGCTCCCGGAATTAGTTTCAGACTTGTTTTCATCCTCCTTTATTTTTAGCTCTCCAAAATTACACAATTTTATGTTATGCAAAAACAAAGTAGCGGAACGATAATTCCCGCAATAAAGGAATCTGCCCTGAAAGTTGCACTACTTGCCGGAGAACCACTTAACAAACAGAAGTATGGATTCCCGTTTGTTTCCTTTCGTTTCATTTGTGAATATAGCGAAGTTTCCTTTACTTTGCATGCACAATGCATATTTTATAACATCAATAATAATACCATGAAAAAATTACTTGCAACACTATTGGTTCTTACAGCCTGCCTCCATGTAAGTGCACAAGAATCGAAGCAGATTCGCATCTCGACAGAACGGACAGACCTTATTTTAGAAGTCGCTCCGAACGGACGTCTATATCAGGCTTATCTGGGTGACAAACTATTAAACGACCGGGACCTGAGCCACCTTTCAGGGCGATCCCGCGGATGGGAAGTATATCCGGGATCCGGTGGGGAAGACTATTTCGAACCGGCTGTAGCCATTACAAACAACGACGGTAACCCCAGTACCATCCTGCGTTATGTGTCCTCGGAACAGAAAACAGTAGAAGGAGGGACAGAGACCATCATCCGGATGAAAGACGACCAGTATCCGGTAGATGTGACGTTGCACTATGTATCTTATCCTAAACAAAATGTAATCAAGACATGGAGTGAGATCACGCATCAACAGAAGAAACCGGTCACTCTATGGCGTTATGCTTCAACGATGCTTTATTTCGCAAACCAAAAATATTATCTCACCGAATTCAGCAGTGACTGGGCCAAAGAGGTACAGATGAGTACACAACAGCTGCAACCGGGCAAAAAAATTCTCGATACAAAATTAGGAAGCCGCGCAGCCATGCACATGCAACCTTTCTTCGAACTCGGACTGGAACAGCCTGCACAAGAACATCAGGGACAAGTAATATTGGGTACCATTGGCTGGACAGGCAACTTCCAGTTTACTTTTGAGGTAGACAACGAGGGGAACTTGCGGGTAATCCCTGCCATCAACCCGTATGCTTCGGATTATCAATTAAAAGCAAACGAAATATTCACTACCCCGGAATTTATCTTTACCCTGAGTAACAACGGTACGGGAGAAGCCAGCCGCAATTTACACAACTGGGCACGCAACTACCAACTGAAAGATGGCCAGGGAGACCGGATGACTCTCCTCAATAATTGGGAGAACACTTATTTCACTTTCGATGAAGAGTTATTGGGTAAATTGATGAAAGAAGCCAAACATCTGGGTGTAGATATGTTTCTGCTCGACGATGGCTGGTTTGGGAATAAACATCCACGCAACGACGATCATGCCGGCCTGGGCGATTGGGAAGCAATGAAAAGCAAACTTCCCGGAGGTATCCCTGCATTAGTAGAGAAAGCGAAAGAAGCCGGTGTCAAATTCGGTATCTGGATAGAACCGGAGATGGTGAATCCTCAAAGTGATCTGTTCGAAGCACATCCCGACTGGGCAATCCATTATCCGAACCGTGAAACTTATTATTACCGCAATCAATTGGTACTCGACCTGAGCAACCCCAAAGTACAGGATTTCGTATTCGGCGTAGTCGATAAGATTATGACGGAAAACCCTGATGTAGCTTTCTTTAAGTGGGATTGCAACAGCCCCATCACCAATATCTATTCTCCCTATCTGAAAGACAAACAAGGACAACTCTATATCGATCATGTACGCGGTATATATAATGTATTGAAACGGGTCAAAGAAAAATACCCCAATGTTCCGATGATGCTATGTTCCGGCGGTGGTGCACGTTGCGACTACGAAGCACTGAAATACTTCACAGAGTTTTGGTGTTCGGACAATACCGATCCGATAGAGCGTTTGTTCATCCAGTGGGGTTTTTCACAATTCTTCCCTTCCAAAGCCATGTGTGCCCATGTTACAAGTTGGAACAGCAGGACGAGTGTAAAGTTCCGTACCGATGTTGCCAGCATGTGTAAATTGGGATTCGACATCGGTCTGAAAGATATGAAAGCGGACGAACTGACTTATTGCCAAGAAGCCGTGGCAAATTATAAGCGCCTGAAGCCTGTCATACTGGATGGTGATCAATACCGCCTCATCTCTCCATATGAAAGCAATCACATGGCGATTATGTATGCCGCACCGGATGCTTCGAAAGCTGTTCTCTTCGCATATGATATCCATCCCCGCTTTGGCGAGAAACTGCTCCCGATTAAGCTCCAGGGACTTGATGCCGGAAAAATGTACCGGGTGAAAGAAATTAATCTAATGCCGGGCCGGAAATCGAATCTACCGGGTAATGAAAAAATCTTCTCCGGTGACTATCTGATGAAAATAGGATTGAATGCATTTACTACTTCACAGACCCATAGCCGGGTAATAGAACTGGTGGCAGAATAAACTAACCCACAAAACACAGATGCAAAAGGCGGGGCACTTTGACAGTATCCCGCCTTTCATTTATGGTTAACACAAAACATGCAAATAAAAGCAGGAAAAGTTAATCCAACCTTTAAATACCACATATTATTAAATTGAAGAACGAAAGAATGTAATAAATATTAAGAAAAGAAGTTTATATTTTATATTTTTGCAGCACACATATAGCAACCATTACTCTATATATGAACAACGACATCGAATATATCAGCAAGATAAAGAAAGGAGAAGAAGCTTCTTTCCGTCATTTTGTGAATAGCTACTCGAAAGACTTGTTCTACTATGCACAGTGTTTCGTACGAACCAAAGAAACTGCCGAAGAAGTAGTCAGCGATGTCTTTCTGGATGTATGGAGGCACCGGGAAGAAATAGAAGAAATCAAGAATATAAAAGCCTGGTTGCTTACTTTAACTCACAACAAAGCCATCTCGTATCTGCGAAAAGCGGAAAATTCAAATGAAATAACCTCCTGGGAAGAAATAGACAGCTTCCAGATAATCGGAAATCTGCAAACTCCCGACGAACAGATGATCAGCAAGGAAGAGATAGCCCAAATCAACAGCCTCATTCAAACACTTCCTCCCAAATGCAAGGTAGTCTTCGCTCTTGCCAAGATAGAACGCCTACCCTATAAAGAAATAGCCGATATGCTGAATATCTCTGTAAAGACCATTAATGCACACGTTGCCAAAGCATTAGAGATCATCTCGAGCGGCCTGAAAAAATAAATCAGAAAATAATTTAAAAAAAAAATAGAATTGGAATAGGAGATTCTTAAAGAAGTTGCGTCTTTATTTATGTAACCCTATTAAAGTAATGAGAAAGAATAAGTTTAAATTATTTGCTTCCTTCCTGAATAAGGATGGTGATCATCCGGAAAAGAAATCATTCGCATCTCCGGAGGAACAAGCCGAATATGATAAACTCGACTTTCTTTGGAACCAATGTTTTCCCCCAGAAACAGAGGAAACGGATATATGGGAAAAGGTACAAAACAAAATAAATGCCGACAGTACATCTGTCAGCCACATCAAGAAAAGCGGCAAGTCCATACAATGGTTCAGCATCATGAGGTATTCATTGGCAGCTGCATCTGTAGCTATGTTAATAGGGATTACTTGCTTTCTTTTGATGAATGATGAAGAAAGGCACGACTTAAATAAGATAGCGCAAAGCCTGCAAACAGAAATACCTCAAGATATAAAAGAGGTTACACTGGTTGTTTCGGACCAGAAGAAAATAGAATTGGATAATAATGCCCAAGTCACTTATTCTGCTACCGGACAAGTACAAGTCAACTCCAATAAACTTACAGAGGATGACAGCAAAGAGGCATACAACCAGATTATCGTCCCTAAGGGCAAACGTTCACAAATTGTTTTGGCCGATAACAGCAAGATATGGATTAACTCCGGGAGTAAAGTCATTTACCCTCGTACATTTGAAGGAAAGTACAGAGAAATTTATGTGGAAGGAGAAGTATATCTGAAAGTAGCCCATGATGCTTCGAAACCTTTTATTGTGAATACCTCCGGATTTGAGGTAAGCGTATTGGGCACATCTTTCAACATATCAGCCTATAAAGGTCAAGAAAAGGCTACTGTTGTACTGGTAGAAGGTTCGGTAAATGTGAAAGATCAGCAGAACCGCCATATCAAGATGGCGCCTAATGAAAAGGTAGAACTCAGCCAGGCAGGCATAACAGGTAAAGCGAAAGTAGATGCCCGTGATTATATCAGCTGGATTGCCGGAATATGGACTCTACAAGGAGAAAGTCTAAAGCAAGTTTTGCAACGGTTACAAGATTATTATGGTCAGAATATCCGATGCGATGCTGCTGTAGAAAACGAGCAAATGTTTGGTAAGCTCTATTTAAATGATGATTTAAATCAGGTAATGAAGTCGATTCTGTCTATTTTACCTGCTGAATATACAATGAAAAACAGTGTAATCTATATAGAATAATACAAGTTTTAAGTAACCAATGTTTAACCTTAAAAAAACACACCATTATGTAGAAAGAAAACAGATAAAAAAAGAAAATCGGATAATACGCCCATATTATCCGACTCTAATGACTTTTTATTAAATCACAAACTTTAATGATTAACTAAAATCAATGTAAATGTATGAAAAAGAAAGCAATTCCTTGTCATAAGGCAGGGAGGATTACGTCCTTTTTTTTATTAATTAGTATTTTTTTACTTATACCGAGTATCACTACTCCGGTTCATGCAGCAAAGACTTATGCTCAACAAACTGTTTTCACACTCCACGCAGCCGATAAAACTGTAAAAGAAGTGCTGGAATACGTCGAAAAGAACAGTGAATTTGTCGTTTTGTACTCCAAAGACCTATTACCGATACTACAAAAGAAAGTATCGGTTTCGATAGATAAGCAGAACGTAGAATCTATTTTGAATATCCTGTCAAAGGAGGTCGGATTGAAGTATACCATCAACGATCGGCAGATTACAATCACAAAGGCACCGACCGAAACACCGCAACAGGAAAAAAAAACAAAAATCACTGGCCAGGTTCTTGATGAAAACGGTGAAGGAGTTCCGGGAGCCAATGTTACAATAAAAGGCAATAACTCGCTGGGAGCTGTAACCAACATTGAAGGAAACTTTACACTGATGGCTCCCGAAAACAGCACTTTGATTGCCTCTTTTATCGGATATACTCCCGTTGAAATTCAGCTAAAAGGAAAAAAAATAGTTGTTTTCAAACTAACTCCCGATGCACAGGCATTAGAAGAAGTAGTAGTGGTGGGCTTCGGTACACAGAAGAAAGCCAGTGTAGTAGGTGCCGTACAATCCATCAAACCAGCAGAGCTTCGAGTACCCTCCAGTAACCTTAGTACATCATTCGCCGGACGTATCGCAGGTGTCATTTCCATGCAGCGCACGGGTGAACCGGGTGCAGACGGAGCAAACTTCTGGATACGTGGTGCCGCAACTTTCAGTGGAACAACTGATCCGTTGATTTTTATCGACGGTGTAGAAGTTTCAGCAGGCGACATGAATGCTATTCCTTCTGAAGCTATCGAAAACTTCTCGATACTAAAAGATGCTTCGGCTACAGCCCTTTACGGTGCCCGTGGTGCCAATGGCGTAATTCTGATCACTACCCGATCCGGTAAAGACCTCGAAAGAGCACGTATCAATGTACGCATCGATAATACATTCACTGCACCGACACGTACACTCAAGTTAGCCGATGCTGTGACAGCTATGCAACTGAGAAATGAGGCCATCCTGACACGTAACCCGGATGGGACACCTGCTTTCTCCGCTGATAAGATACAAGGAACACTTGAAAACAGAAATCAATATGTATATCCCAACGTTGACTGGTTCGACTATATGTTCAAAGATTATTCTATGAACCAATCGGCCAATCTGAATGTAATGGGTGGTACAAAGAAAGTAGATTATTTCATCAGCGCTTCTATCAATAACGATAACGGTATGCTGAAAAAAGACCCTAATAACACATTCGACAATAACATACAGAATCTTCGCTACTCATTCCAAAGCAATGTAGGAGCATGGCTAACTTCAAGCACTAAAGTAAATGTGAGAATAAACTCACAGATTGTCAACTATAATGGTCCGTCAACAAGTATGGACGACCTGTATAAGTATGTAATGGAAGCACCTTCCATGTATTTTGCACCTGTATATCCTAATATTAACAATGAAGACCATACCATATTTGGAAATAAATCAGGCGGTCCTATCGGAGCCGGAGGATTCAGTATTTATCGTAACCCTTATGCAAGTATGGTTCAAGGAAGTTCTAAACAAAGCGCATACAGCATTAATACCGCTTTCGAACTGGAGCAAAAGCTTGATTTCATAACTAAAGGATTGAATTTCAAAGCACTGGTATCTTTTAAGAACTGGTCAAAGACCACTGTAAATCGCTCCTTCTCACCCTACTTCTACGAATTGCAGAATCCTCAGCAGCAAGAAGACGGAAGTTATATCTATGATTATAATTCTATCAGTAAAGGGCGTACAGCACTTGAAACATCTACATCAACCACAGGAGATCGTTTAATGAACCTACAGGCTACATTAAATTATCAACATACATTTGATGATAAACATGACGTCGGAGCAATGTTAGTGTATCTTCAACGTGAATACAACCTAAACAATCCAGACAACAACTATTACAATACATTGCCAAAACGCAATCAAGGTTTAGCGGGTCGCTTAACCTACGCTTACGACGGACGTTACCTGGCTGAGTTCAATTTCGGATACAACGGTAGTGAAAACTTCGAAAAAGGGAGCCGTTACGGATTCTTCCCCTCACTTGCTGTCGGATATCTTATTTCTAACGAACAATTCTTTGAACCATTGACTAAAGTCATTTCCAACTTAAAAATTCGTGCTTCTTATGGATTGGTAGGTAATGCAGATATTGGTTCCAACCGTTTCCCATACCTCACGAAAGTAGACTTGAGTGGAGCCGGATTCGTATTTGGTGACCAATGGCAAACGTCTTCGAATGGAGCTACTATTACTACTTACGGAGCAGAAAAAGTGACATGGGAAATCGGAAAGAAATATAATGTTGGATTCGATCTGGGGTTATTCAACAAATTAAGCCTCAACGTAGATTTTTTTAGAGAAGACCGCAAAGATATCTTCCTTAGACGTAATACAATCCCTGCGGAAAGTGGTATAACCGGAGATCTCCGTCCTTATGGTAATTTAGGAAAAGTACGTAACCAAGGTGTTGATATGTCATTGGACTACAATCACGCTGTCAACAAAGATTTCATGATCTCAGCCAAAGGTACCTTCACTTACGCAAAAAACCAATATGTAGAAATTGATGAACCAGATTATGAATTCTCATATATGTCCCAAGTAGGGCGTCCACTGAACCAGTATAAAGGTTACATTGCATTAGGGCTTTTCAAAGATCAAGAAGAAATTGACAACAGTCCCAAACAAATATTGACGGGAGTGGTACAACCCGGAGATATCAAATATGCGGATCTCAATAATGACGGAAAAATCGATGGAAATGACCAAACCTATATCGGAAACCCAGAATTACCTCAGATCAGCTATGGTCTCGGAGTCAGTATCCAATATAAGAAATGGGATGCTTCTATCTTCTTCCAAGGTGTAGGCAAAAGAAGTATCATGTTAAGCGACATCCATCCTTTTGGAGGAGAATCTTACGGAGTTATGCAGTTTGTGGCCGACAATCGTTGGACAGAAGCAAATCCGAACTCCGAAGCGATGTATCCAAGACTGACAAACGGAAAGAACAACAATAACAATCCCAACTCTACTTACTGGTTGAGAGACGGTTCGTATATTCGACTTAAAAATGTAGAATTAGGATACTCTTACAAATTCTTACGTGCTTATATCAGTGGTCAGAATCTACTGACATTCTCTAAATTTAAATTATGGGATCCGGAACTCTACACCTCAAACGGATTAAAATATCCGACTCAAATCATGGGTTCCATCGGTTTACAGTTCACTTTTTAAAAATCTG
>ENA-OOZY01001767-OOZY01001767.1-human-gut-metagenome-genome-assembly--contig:-NODE-1767-length-12384-cov-2.255252_pt1 | contig 12384 bp, 7 predicted proteins | sample MGYA00241047_ERZ501410 | MGnify/ENA primary metagenome ERZ501410 (study PRJEB25962, sample SAMEA2042621) | human gut metagenome | biome: human gut; feature: human-associated habitat; material: faeces... | reverse complement strand
TCTCAAAAAAGTCAGCAACTGAAGTAAGTGTTTCTTTCGGGATACTTGTTTTATTAACATCAAGGGCACAAAAGCCACTTGATTTATATTATAAATACCATGCTTAAACCTTGTATGTTTTTAAAGTTAACTAATTAATTTAATTATAGTCAATGAAAAACAAAACTCTGTTTCAAAGACCCAAGCTGCTCAAAGCATCGCTGGTTATTCTTTTGGCTGCTGCTCCTATTCAGTGGTCATTCACATTTTCGACTCCCCGCACTACATTGGGGCAAGTGATCAAGACAGTGCAATCCCAATCTAAGTATCAATTCTTTTATGACGATCAATCGTCGAACATGCCGATTGAGAATCTGGAAGTAAAGAATGTAAGTCTGGAACAACTGCTGAACGCTGCACTTAAAGGCAAAAACCTGACATACAAAATCGAAGATAACATTGTTTATCTGTCTCAGGCTGCCAAACAGCAGGATCCGGCACAAACCCCGATCAAACGGCAGGTCAGCGGTACGGTTGTAGATGCCAACGGCGAAGCACTGATCGGTGTAAACGTATCCGTAAAAGGTACCAGCACAGGAGCCATTACCGATTTGGAAGGTAAATACACCCTGACGGTCAACGATCCGAAAGCTGAAATCGTATTCTCCTATATCGGATACAAACAACAAGTACTGCCTGCAAAGGAAAGCATCCTGAACGTAACCATGAGTGAAGATACCCAGATGATCAGTGAAGTGGTTGTGACGGCTTTAGGTATCAAACGTGAAAAGAAAATGTTGGGATACGCCGTACAGGAAATCAAAGGTGACCAACTGAACCAGACCGGAGACCCTTCGGTTACCAGTGCATTGCAAGGTAAAGTAGCCGGTCTGCAAATGAACACGGCCGGTACAGGTCTTGGCGGTTCTACCAAGATCACGATTCGTGGTAACTCTTCTCTGGCTGACAACAACCAACCACTCTGGATTGTAGACGGTGTGCCGTTTAGCGATAACAATAACTCGGATGCTACTTACTACGGCGGTGTTGACCGCGGTGGTTCTTCCGTCGATATCAACCCCGAAGACATCGAATCGATTTCTGTACTGAAAGGTCCGAATGCCGCCGCTCTTTACGGTTCACGTGCCGGTAACGGTGTTATTTTGGTTACTACTAAGAAAGGTAGCAAGAAAGACGGTTTCGGAGTGCGCTATAGCGGTAACTTCACTTGGAGTCAAGTAGCCGAAACCCTCGAGATGCAGGATCGCTATGGACAGGGACACATTGTGACCCAGGATGAGAACAAGAATCCGCTGTCTCAATATTACGCGAAATATGATCCGACAGACTCCTCAAGCTGGGGACCGGTATTGGACGGAAGCATGCAGAAAGCCTGGAACGGCGACACATATGCTTTCTCCAAATACGGAAACAAACTGAAAGATTATTTTGATACCGGCTTCGCACAGAACCACAATGTATCTGTAAGTAACGTTACAGACAAATCACATTTCCGCGCTTCTTTTGGTAGTTCAAACAACAAAGGCGTATTCCCGAACGAAAAACTGAACCGAATCAACCTTGACCTGAATGCCGGAATGGAAATGAACAAGTATCTTTCTATGGATGGAAAGATTTCACTTTCACGCACCAAAGCAGAAGACCGCCCCTATTTCGGTACATACGGAGCCATCGCTCAATTGATGGGTATTCCTAACAATATCCGTCTGGACGATCTGAAACAATACTCCACAGCCGACAATGCACACGTGAACTGGACAGGTCCTACTGCCGGTATCCGCAATCCTTATTACGTTCTGAACCAACGCCACAACTCTGACGAACGTTGGAGAGCCTTCGGTTACTATGGAATGAAAATCAACTTTACCGACTGGTTGCACCTATCCGCCAAGTATGCATTCGACTATTATCGTACCCGAATCGAAGAAACTAATGCGGGTGACGGTATCAACGGCGAAAGCAGTATCAAAGATATCACAGACGATGAAATGAACCGTGAAGAACAGAACTTCTTCGAATCGAACGCGGAAATTGTATTGATGGGTGACAAACAATTGACGGACAATTTCCGTCTGGGCTTCACTGTAGGCGGTAACTTCATGTACCAGAACTACGAGTCACTGAATGCCGGTGTACGCAATATGCTTGATAAAGGGCAGTGGATTTTCAATGCAGCCAATATGCTGAACACAGCGGGAGAAACGGGCCATGAACGTGCTACTAACTCTGTCTTCGGATCTCTGCAACTCTCCTGGAAAGAGTATCTGTCACTGGACCTGACTGCCCGCAACGACTGGTCGTCCACACTACCAAAGAAGAACAACTCTTTCTTCTATCCGTCTGCCAATTTGAGTTTCGTCGTGTCTGATTTTGTCCGTTCGCTGGACAAGACATTACCAAGCTGGTTAACTTTTGCCAAAGTACGTCTGTCGGCAGCACAAGTAGGTAAAGATACAGATCCGTATCAACTGTATAACACCTACGGATTCAAGTTCGAAAAGGGTGAACTGATCCCAAGCAAATCGAACGTGAAGATGAATGACCAACTGAAACCGGAAATCTCTTCATCCTACGAAGCAGGTCTGGATATGAAGTTCCTCAACAACCGTCTGGGATTTGACTTTACCTATTATTACAGCCGTACGAAAAACCAGATCATGAAAGTGCCTGCCGCAGCTCCTTGGAGTGGCGGGAAATGGGTAAATGCAGGTTTAATTACCAACAAAGGTTTCGAAATGATGATTTACTCGACACCGGTACAACTGAAAGACTTCTCTTTCGACTTAAATGTCAATCTGGCCAAAAACGTATCGAACGTAGAGAAACTGGCTGAAGGTGTAGATTACATCTATTTCAACGGTGACTCTAACTTCCCGATCAACGTAGGTGCACGTCCGGGTCATAAACTGGGTGAGATTTATGCTAAGACCCTTTACAAACGTGACGAACAGGGCAACATCATCATCAACAAAGAAAACGGTCTGCCTATGACTACTACTGACGCTGACGAACGCCTGGCAAAACCCATCGGAAATATCCAACCCAACTTGCTGATGTCCGTATCTCCGTCATTCACCTACAAAGGCTTTACACTATCGGCCATGTTCGATATGAAATTCGGCGGTGACATCATCTCTATTTCTGAAATGAACGCTACAGGCTCAGGTATGGCCAAACGTACCATGAATCGTGGTGAAAGCGACAACTTCATGATGATATTCCCCGGAGTATATGAAGACGGAACGCCGAATACCCAAAAGATTTCAGCTTCCAACTATTACGGTGCTTTGAACGCGGAAGACTTTATCTATGACGCTTCTTTCATCAAACTGAAAGAATTGGCTATCGGCTATACGTTCCCTAAAAGCATGTTGAAAAAGACACCGATCAACTCGCTGAATGTATCATTCGTGGCACGCAACCTGGCTTATCTGTTGAAACACACTCCGGGAACAAGTCCTGAAGGTGGTTACGATACGACCATGTTCTCACAGGCCATCGACTTTATGGCCGTACCTTATACCCGTACATTCGGATTCTCAGTTAACCTTGGTTTCTAATTTTATAAATAAAGATATAGTATGAAATTCAAAATATATAAATCACTTGCCATGTGCACCCTCCTCTTAGGACTGGCTGCATGTAATGATTTCGAAGAAATGAATACCGACCCCTATGCGCCGGTATACGATCCGGAAATAATCGGTGCCACCCCCGACGGAATCGATATTGACTACGAACTGACACCAAGCGCGCTGAAAAGCCTTCAAGGAACGGAAAGTGCCATCGGTTCAGTATTTGCCAACCTAACTTACGAAGGAGTGTATAACGACTATCAGGTTACTACCAATCTGACCCATGACATCTACGCCGCTTACTTTGCAAACAATGTCAGCGGATTCGTAACCAACTCACCTACTTACGGATATAACGACGGATGGTCCAAAAAACGTTGGGAACACTTCTACGATAATCGTACAGTAGAAGAGTACAGCCAGTTGATCAAAACATTCTGGTTCTGTGGAAAGGAACGCTATCATAACGCATTCTATATCACCCGCATCTACTACGCATTCCTGATCTCTATGCAGACAGACACTTATGGAGCCATTCCATTGGAATACTACGTAAAGGGTGCAATGCCTACAGACGAAAAAGTGAAGTATATGGATCAGAAAGATGTATATGACGTCATCTTTAAGATGCTTGACCAAGCCATCACTGCACTCCATAACACCCCATCTACCGCACAATACAGCTTGGGTGAAAACGATAAGTGCTTTGGAGGTGACAAAGACAAATGGCTTCGTTTTGCCAATACCCTTCGCTTACGATTGGCACTGCGTGTATCGAATGTAGATCCTCAACTGGCTAAAGAACAGGGTGAGAAAGCAATGACTGATCCTGCCGGATTGATGCAAAACGATGACGACAACATGAAGCAGACTCCCAAGTATTCATACATAACGGGTGGCAACGAAAACATCTACACACTTCTGTACAACTGGAGTGCCAACGTAGTGTTATCCAAAGAAATGGAAAGAGCTTACAAAGAACAATCCACCATTCTCGACCCGCGTTGCGAAATCTTGTGGTGGAGACCGACTGCCCTTGAAAATCTTAATCTAACCGAACCCAAAGAGGATATGACGAAAGATTTCAATGGTTGTGAAAATGGTGAAACTTCATTGGGAGGTAGCTATACAACCACTTATTCTCCGAGTCGCGTATTCATCAAGCAAGACCAGAAGAAACTCGACCGTAAACATTGGTGGTGCTACGCACGTGAAATTGTATGGCTGGGTTACTCCGAGAGTTTATTCCTTCGGGCAGAAGCCGCTCTCCGCGGATGGGCAGGTGCAAATGGAACAGCTGAAGAATTATATAAGGAAGGCATCGAAGCTTCCTTCAACTACTATCAGATTGGCGCTGACGAAGAAGGTCAGGAGAAGATCAACAAGTATATGGAAGGACTGAAAGGATTACAAGCTTTCAAGAGTGGTGACAGAGAAGCACAACTGGAGCAGATCATCACCCAGAAATGGATTGCCGTATATCCGAATGGCAATGAAGGGTGGGCAGAGTTCCGCCGTACAGACTATCCCCGCTACATGAAAACACCTAAAGGAGGCAACAACTCAGGGGGTGAAGTCGCAAACGGCAAGTTCATCAAACGCCTGAGATACCCGGATAGCGAAGTGTCCAACCCGAACCGTCCGAAAGATGTAGATACACAAGGAACTCGTTTATGGTGGGACGTAGCCGACACCAATGATGATGGAGGCAATTACGTTACTCCAAACAATTTCCGCTAAACAACGAGATTAATATTCATGCACTGACAATAGATTAGGTTACACAAGAGAAACAGGGAGCCCGAGATGGGTTCCCTGTTTTTATGTATACTCCTGTCACTCTATTTGTTCTTTCGGATAATTCACCAAATAGAGTGTCTTCGATGCACGTGTGAAAGCTGTATATAGCCAGCGGAAATAATCCGGCGTCAGATATTCATCCGACATATACCCCTGATCGAGAAAAACATTCTGCCACTGCCCGCCCTGTGCCTTATGGCAAGTCACTGCATAAGCATACTTTACCTGCAAAGCATTGTAATGCGGATCTGCTTTCATCTTTTTCATTCGCTCCCGCTTGACAGTAATATCCGCATAGTCCTCAAGTACGGAATAAAAAAGCCGGTCATTTTCTGTTTTGGGCAAGGCAGGGGCATCCGAATGGAGTGTATCCAGCAACAAGTTTGCTTCAATTTCAAAATCATTATAATCCGGGAATGAAAGAACCACTTCGGCAAACCGAAAACCATACAGTTCACGAGTACGTCTCACCCGGCGAACCACGGCAATCTCTCCGTTCGCTATGAAATCCATTTCTTTATACCTCTCAGTCCAGTAATAATTATTCTTCGCTATCATTAGCAAATCACCCGTATTCAGTTCATCTTCCCGGTAAAGAATCTGGGCACGTATACCTTTATTATATATATTGGCCCGCTTATTGGAACGACATACCACAATCGTCTCGTCCATGCCATCTTTTTCGTAACATCCGGTCAGGGTCTCAATCAGCTCGTCACCGGGTACTACCTTTATATCCGGAAATCCACTCACTTTTATCTTAGGCAACGAGTAACACTCCTCTTCAGCAATTAACCGGCGTATTTGAGTCGCATTCCATAATATACCAGATGCCTGTACCTGACGCACCACTTGTGTCAGATCGACCTCTGTCACATTCAGTCCGTATCCTTTCAATGCCTCTGTAACAAGTGCAGGACTTTGCTCTTCCCCTACCGGAGGCAGCTGGGCTGTATCTCCCATCAACAGCAAACGGCATCCTGCACCGGAATAAACAAACTCGACCAGATCATCCAAAAGCCGCCCCGTACCAAACATAGATCCCGACAAACCTTCATTCGAAATCATGGAAGCTTCATCTACAATATATAATGTATGGGTGGTAAGATTATCATTGATTGAAAAATTACTTACTTCATTCGAAAATGCCTGCTGTCTGTATATCTTTTTATGAATGGTAAAAGCCGGATGTCCCGCGTAAGCAGAAAATACCTTAGCTGCCCTCCCCGTAGGCGCCAGCAATACTGATTTCTGTTGTAACTTATCCATCGCTTTCACCAAGGCTCCGACAAGAGAAGTCTTTCCGGTTCCTGCATATCCACGAAGCACAAAAACCGTCTCATTAGCCGTAGAAAGTAGAAACTCTGAAAGAGATTTTACAGCTATTTCTTGCTCAAAAGTTGGCTGATAAGAAAAATTTTCCTTAATTTGCCGCTCTAAATAGTTATTTATCATTTTTGTACGAGAAAAAAGTTACAAGAACTATCGTTAATTAGATTTATTTATTTTATTTTTGCGCTACGAATATAAACTAAAAAAAACATATTTATCATGAAAACAGTATTTAATATCGTACTAGGTCTATGCGTAATTGCTTTGGTTTACATTTGCTATGCCAGCATCATGGGTCCTATCAACTTCGAAAATGCTAAAAAGCACAGAGACAAAGCAGTTGTTGCCCGCTTGATCGATATTCGTAAAGCTCAGGCAGAATATCGTAATATCTACAAGCAGTACACTGCAAGCTTTGACACACTGATCGATTTCGTTAAGACACAAAAGATTCCTTTCGTATCTAAAGAAGGCGTATTGAGCGACAAGCAGCTGGAAGACGGTATGACTGAAAAGAAAGCTATGGCTATGATCAACAAGGCTAAAAAGACTAACAACTGGAAAGAAGTTGAAGCTGCCGGCTTGATGGGCTTCAAACGTGATACAATATGGGTTGCCGTAACAGATACTATCTACGATAAGTCATTCAATGCAGACTCTTTGAGATACGTTCCGTTCGGTGGCGGTGCACAGTTTGAAATGTACACCAGAAACGATACAACTAAATCAGGAGCTCCTATCTTCCTGTTCCAGGCTAATACTCCGTATGATGTATACTTGAACGGACTTGACAAGCAAGAAATCGCAAACTTGAAAGATGTTCAAACCAAACTGGGTAAATATCCAGGCTTGATGGTAGGTTCTATTGACACTCCGAACAACGGCGCAGGTAACTGGGAATAATCCGAATATGCCCGATAGAGCAATTGCAGAAACGATTGACTTTAGTAAATCGGAACAATATACATTGTCCATCCGTCTTAGTACGGATGGATTTTCTTTTTCTATCTACAATCCGATTCACGATAGTTCGCTCTCTTTCTTTGAGAAAGAGGTCGAGCCTTCATTATCTCTTACAGCCAACCTCAAAAAGGCTTTTCGTGAATTAAACTTTCTGAATCATACTTACAAACGGGTAAACATCCTGATGGCGGACAAACGTTTCACACTAATCCCCCTTGAACTGTTTGAGGATGATCAGTCCGAAATGGTATTCTACCACAACCACACTCCCAAAGAAAATGAAACAATAAAATACAATATTTTAAAAAAGAATAATGCCGTAGTCATCTTCGGTATGGACAAAAGCACTTATCAATTCTTGTCCGATCACTACCCTGAGGCAAGATTTTATTCACAGGCAGCCCCATTAGCAGAATATTTTTCAACAAAAAGCAGATTAGGCAACAGTAAAAAGATATATGCCTCTATCCGCCACAATGCCATCGACTTTTTCTGTTACGAACGCGGACATCTGCTTCTTGCCAATTCATTTGAATGTCGCAAAACAGATGACCGAATCTACTATCTCCTCTATCTTTGGAAACAACTGAATTTCGACCAGGAGCGAGACGAACTTCACCTGACAGGTGTATTTGACGATAAAGAGAAACTAACGCAGGAATTACATAAATACATTCAACAAGTATTCATAATGAACCCTGCAAGCAATATTGACATGCAAGCCTTATTAACATGCGAGTAATCAGCGGAATATATAAAAGAAGAAGATTTGATGTGCCCAGAACATTCAAAGCACGTCCCACAACAGATTTTGCCAAAGAAAATCTGTTTAACGTTTTATCCAACTACATGGACTTCGAAGACGGCATTGTTGCCCTTGACCTCTTTGCCGGTACAGGCAGCATCAGCATTGAACTGGTGTCGCGCGGTTGCGACCGTGTCATCAGTGTAGAGAAAGATGGTGCCCATCATGCTTTTATCAGTAAAATAATGAAGGAAGTGCAGACGGATAAATGCCTGCCTATACGTGGAGATGTATTCAAATTCATTAATGGCAGTCATGAGCAATTCGACTTTATTTTTGCCGACCCTCCTTATGAACTGAAAGAACTGGGAACAATCCCGGATCTGGTTTTCGAAAACAATATGTTGAAGGAAAACGGACTTTTTGTCCTGGAGCATGGCAAAAAGAATAACTTTGAGGATAATCCCCATTTCATTGAAAGAAGAGTATACGGTAGTGTAAACTTCTCTTTTTTCAGATAAACTGCAGAAGATACACTTTACAGCAAAGGAGCGAGCAAACGGACTACGGACTCCATCGCTTTCTGCCTCCAGGAACGCTTCTCCCAGTTCTTCAAGAAGATCTGGGTACTTTCCCGTTGATCCTGTAAAAAGATCTCCCGCATCTGTAGGGCAGTCTCCATATCGTACATAAAGGCATTTACTTCGAAATTGTGTTCGAAACTGCGAAAATCGAGATTGGTAGACCCCACGGTTGAAAGCATATCATCTGAAACCATCAATTTGGAATGCAGGAATCCCTTTTTATAAAAATAGACCTTGACTCCTGCCCGCAAAGCATCTGCCAGATAAGAACAGGAACCTAAATGCGTCACTCGGTTGTCTGCATGTTCAGGCAACATCAACCTGACATCTACCCCGGCTAATGCCGCAGTCTGCATAGCAACCAGTATCTGTTCGGTAGGCAGGAAGTAAGGAGTCTGCATATAGAAATATTTCTTGGCACCGGATATGGCAACCGTCAATCCCTGCATGATTTCTTTCCAGGGGCCAATGGGTTCACTGGTAACCACCTGAACTAATGAACTTCCACAAGACTCTATCTTTGGGAAATAACGTGAAGCTGTAATCAATGTACGGTCAACGAAATACCAGTCGAGCAAAAAGGCCGTTTGCAGACCATGCACAGCCTTTCCTTCTATCAGAATATGGGTGTCACGCCAAATCCCCCATGAGAAACCACGCATATAACGTTCTGCCAGGTTCATACCTCCCACAAAACCGATACGTCCGTCTATCACGACTATTTTTCTGTGGTTACGATAATTGACCCTGCTTGTAAACAAAGGGAAGCGTACTTTCAAGAAACTCCTGACTTCAATACCTGCATTACGCATTTCCTCGAAAAAGCGATTAGGTACATGCCAGCACCCCACATCATCATAAATTACTCTTACTTCAACCCCCTGAGATGCTTTTTCGATTAGTACATCCCTTACCAAACGTCCTATAGCATCATCTTCAAAGATATAGTATTCTATATGAATGTGTTGTTTCGCCTTTTGGAGCTCACGAAGCAATGATTGCAATTTGGTATAGCCTTCCGTATAGACAGCAATACGGTTTCCCTCAAATGGAAAAGCTTGATTGGTATGCTGGAAAAGTTGGATAAGGCGGGCATATTCTTCAGGTACATCCGAACAGTCTTGCTATTATAACATAGTTTGAACTATTTCACAAAATAAACATATTTTGATAACAAATTGACCACAAACCTTTTCTATACTATAGCCATAAACAAAGAAGAAATAAAAAACAAGACCGACAATTGGGAGGAAAAGTAATATGAGTATCCATGCCATAGTCTTCACCGGATTCCGGTTATCAAGAATGATAACGACAATCGTACTGATAATGGCTCCAAAATAAACGATATCAAAAGCAACCGTAGCTATCTGGCTAACTAGTATGTTCCAGTCAATCATAGGATACTCCTTTTTTATATGGATACTGAACAACAAATATAAAGCAAATTATCGGATAAACAAAAAAGTCCCGATGGCAAGTCATGTTAGTCATGTTCATTACCATCGGGACTTTCCCGTTTTCATTCAGAGCTAGTCACAATTTAGAAACGCATAGGTCTGCCACCGCCGCCAAAGCCATGTCCTCCTCTAGGTCCACCACCCGGTCCACGTCGATTTGGTGACTTTCCACCCAACGTATTAAAGCGATATACAAAATGTACCATGAAATAACTTCCTAAAGTATTATATTCAGTATCACTCATCATTGTTTCGCTAATCGAACGCGACAAACTACTTTGTTGTTTTAAGATATCATATATTTTAAAACGAATTGTACCCGAATTATTCTTTAAAAAATTCTTCGAAATTTGTGCATTCCACATCACTTCGTTATTATTAAGCCCACCTGTATATCCATCTTTAAATCGACAATTAATATCTGTGGAAATCGAGACTTGCCAAGGAAGGTTTACATTGGTATTACCTCCAATATAGTAGTCGAATGTTTCTCGATTACTATTTTCTTGTTTACTATTTCTGACCAAATTATAATTAACAGAACCACTTAAGGATATATCAAAAACTTCACTACGATAACTACTGGTAAACCGTTCTCCTAACCCTAAATTATGCGTTGTACTTAGTTCCTGATCTGCATTTTTAGAACTTCCGACACTTGTATAACTTACAGCATCACTAAATCGTGCATTTGTATTAGATGAAATTGTAAATTTCTTGTTCTTCAACGGTGTATTGAATGAAAAAAATCCTCTTGCTTGCCAATTACCATTTACATTTTCTTTCTTATAAACCCGAGCACCCGTCTGTGGATCATATGTCATTCTATTTGCTACAGAATTCAATGTACTTGTATAATACAAATTAGCAGAATAGCTACGCATAGATTCCGGTACAAACTTTCTATAATCGAGAGTAAAATTATTATTAAATGATGGTTTCAAATTCGGATTACCATATCTTAGGTTCATCGGGTCGGTTATATCAATCACCTCCTGCAGGTCCTCAATGTTAGGTGTACTGCTTCTTCCACGATAACGGAACATTAATACATGTTGTTTATTAAACATATAACGGAACATTACTGAAGGAGCCCAATTCAAAACATTCTGTTCTGGAAGATTCTTCTTATAGTTCGGACCAATTGTCGTTTTACTTAAGGATGACTGAGGAGTCACCCCCACTCCTACGCTATACATCATCTTAGGGTGAATACCACGTACAGAAACATCAGCAGTATGAGTATCATAGAAATTCTCCACACGTGTACTTAGTTCATTATCATACCCACGCTCTATATATTCAGGATACGGATAGTAGTTAATACTATCATACACTAATGATTGTGATAACTGTTTGCGATGAGCAAATTCATAACGCAACTGCAAAAAGTGATTTTTAAATACAGGTTCTGTATAAGAAGCTGATACACTCCAGTTACGACTATCACTATTTCTGTCTGTATAGCGCGAAATATCAGAAATACTATCCTTTTCGAAGAACTCAGTCTTTGAATCAGAATAAGAATCGGACTCGCTGTCACTATATCCGAAACGTGCACCCAAAGACAAGTTTCGTCCTTTATTGTTCAATCTTCGAAAAGCCATCAAGCTACCATTAAAAGATGCATTATGACTTTTAGAAGAAGAAGCTGCCTCTTTTTCATTAACAGGACTATGCGAGTTATTTTCTGTCTTTGACCAAGAACGACTGCTAGATTCTGTTTGTGAATAACTACCGTTAGGACGGAAAATAATCGTAGTCAATGTGTCAGGTCTCCACTCCAAACGGAAATCAACGCGAAAATCATGACGATTACGATTTGAAAAGTTCTCACTTTGAGCAAAAGAAGATGTTTCCCCCAGAAATGTTTCTGAAGAGGTTTTGCGACGAGCGTCATTATCAGAATGTCCATATTGTACATT
>ENA-OOZY01001763-OOZY01001763.1-human-gut-metagenome-genome-assembly--contig:-NODE-1763-length-12404-cov-2.351607_pt1 | contig 12404 bp, 10 predicted proteins | sample MGYA00241047_ERZ501410 | MGnify/ENA primary metagenome ERZ501410 (study PRJEB25962, sample SAMEA2042621) | human gut metagenome | biome: human gut; feature: human-associated habitat; material: faeces... | reverse complement strand
GTTTCAGCCCGATATAATGATATTTCTCTAACAGGTCGATATTACTGTACTTGGCACGCCCACGCTGTCGGGACATATACGAAAGGCCGTTACAAGCCCCTGCAGACACCCCGATCGTATAAGGAAAACGAATATCATGGTCCATTAGATAGTCCAGTACCCCACAGGTAAACACTCCGCGCATACCTCCGCCTTCGAGCACCAGACCGGTTTGATTATCAATTGTCATCTTTCAGAATAATTAATCGTTAGAAATTAGTAGTACCTTAGTTTTTCTTAGGCCGCCGGATGACTAACAAGGAAGGAAAATCACGGAACACTTCTTCCTCTTCGGACAACTTCGTATAGGACAGGTGGCTCATCACAAGCAAGCCGTCCTTTGCTACCGAAGCCAGATCGACGGCGCTACTAAAGGATTGCGTTCGTATCCGGGAGGAATATTTGGCCAATATCGGATCTGTAGACTGCCGGAAAGCCTCATCATCCGTATCGAAGAGGAAAAGATGTACCTGTGCGCCCCCCTCCAGCATACTCTCAAGATAAGTAAGCAGAAAAGCATCGATCACCCCACCCAACACAAAAGAGACGGGGACGTTTCCGCTATAACCACGGTTGACAAAAACGGCTACCGGACATTTCACCTGTTCCATCACATCATCTATCTTATCACGAAACAGAGAGAGCCATAACACTCCACTGCCTCCGGCAGCATCCGGTCTGTACTTACTTCCTGCTCCCAGCAGAAACATGTCAGGACGCTCTTTTCGTGCCAACCGGATCATATCCTGCACCAATTTATCGGTCACCCGGTAACGGTTTTCAACACTAAGTCCCAACTCGGAAGCTTTTTCGTCCACCAGCGAGAAACTATCACGGGCATATTGCTCTGCATTCAATGGGTTTAAGTCCGTCCCCACCGTAAAATGGGCAGCGACCACATGGGCAGCTTTCATCTTTTTTCCAAATAATAAGAAAAAGACGGAAAGCAGGCTGCGTCCCGACTCCGGTCGTCCAAAACAAAAGACCAACTTCAACTTAGCCGATAAACGTTCTTCGCGACGGGCAAAAATCTGTTCAACAAAATGCAGCAACGGGGTGGTCATGAAGGTAGTCACCAGAGCCATAATGACCAGGATTACAAAAATAGAAGGTGGAAGCACTCCCATTTCGTATCCGATGTTTAGTGCAACCAACTCCATCAATCCCCGTGTATTCATCAGCGTACCGATAGTAAAACTGTCTTTCCACGACTCTCCCACCAAACGGGCGGCAACGGCGCAACCACCCAGTTTTCCTGCCACAGCAACCGTAATCAACAACAGGCAGACTCCCCAAAGCGCCGGACTGTTAATCAATCCGATCTCCGTACGCAACCCGGTAAAGGCAAAGAAAAGCGGAAGGAAAAAGACAAGAGCAATGTCTTCCACTTTTTCCATCATCACTTTACGGAATCCCAGGCTGGGAGGCATCACGACTCCTGCCATGAAGGCTCCGAACAGGGCATGAATACCGATAATCTCGGTAAGCGTAGAGGAAATAATCAAAATCAGCAGAATCAGGGCCACAAATGTTTTATTAATCACCTCCTGATTGGCATACACCTCTCCTACTTTCTTGAGAAACGGCCGTACCACCATAAACATGATTATGATATAAAGGGCAGTCAGCCCGATGGCATAAAGAGCGCTGGCAAATGTTCCGGCCTTGGCAATGGCTATGACTACAGCCAACAAACACCAGGCAGTGACATCATCATTGGCAGCCGAAGCTATGGCCAAAGTTCCCAAAGGAGTTTTCGTCATATTCCGTTCCTGAATGATGCGGGCCAATACCGGGAAAGCGGTAATACTCATAGAGATACCGATGAAAAGGGCAAACGGCAGGAAACTTGTCTGGGCAGCGGCATATTCTTCATAAATCCAATAAGATGCGACGATGCCGAGGAAGAACGGAACCAATATACCTGCATGGCTGATGACCAATGTTTCGTTGATCTTGTTTTTAAGTACACTGAAATCGAGTTCCATTCCGATCACAAACATGAAAAGTACCAGACCGACCTGGCTCAATAATTCAAGATTCGTAAGGGACTCCGGAGGGAACAGGGCCTGGAATACATCCGGAAAGAAATAGCCCAACACGGAAGGTCCCAACACAATTCCCGCCACAATCTCACCAATCACCCCCGGCTGCCCGATATGTTTAAACAGAAAACCAAAAAGCCTCACCATCAACAAGACAGCGATTATCTGTATCAACAATATACTTAACGGATGATGCAGGTTGTCGGTGACAAACTGACAAAACATAGCGAAAGGAGTCTCCTCCGCAACAGCTGATGATGCTACCACATGGTGTGAAAAACGGTCACCTTCCTCGATAGCCATGTAAATAAGTGCCCCGAAAAGGAGCAACATGATCACATAAATAAGATAATTTTTTTTGGCTCTCTGCATACAAGCATATTTTTGTGTGAAGTGTGTCTATGCAAAGATAAAACAAACCAAAAGAAAAAATAGTTTTAGAGCGGGTTTAAATATTGATTCATATAAAAAGGCACTGAAAAGAATATATGGACACTCTGTTTACTTTCCTTATTTCCGCTTCAAAGTTCCTGTTTGTCATCAGTAAAACGAAGATACAGAGGAATAAGAAAGAATAAAAGAGAAAGATAACCAACAGGAAAACAAGATTATAACAACACACAAAATTGATTTAAAACCAAAGGCTTGTTGATTTAAGAGGTAAAACCCGTTAGTTAAAAACCCAGAGGACTTTGGTTTTAAACTAACGGGAACATAGTTTCGAATGTATCCTAAAACACCTGTTCACTAATCGCCGGTAATTCCCTGCCCCTTCAGGTCGGCAGCCGATATTGTAAAATCATTTCCCTGCTTGATCCGTTCCAATACCAGGTTGCCTACTTTCCGGGCATCTTCTTCCAAAGCAAACCCTTTCCGCCCCGGAAGGGAAGGTATGTATGGTTGGCAGATCACTACCCGGTCGCCACAAAGAATCTGATAACCATATCCGTTCCCATTTTCTGTTTCAATTACTTTGAGACGATACGTACAAGCTTCATGCCGATCATAGAAAAAGAGGACTGAAACAGCGCAGGCAACGCATATCATACAAAGCAGCTTCTTATTCCTCTTCATATTCATAAGGTTTCAGTTCCCAGGTATCGTCAAAGTAAGAACTCGAACCACTGCCACCCGTCGCAACAATACCCCGGGTCCCGGTAGAGAAGCAAACAGCATGGATACGGGTACTTCCTTCAAACGCCGTCAGGTCGTCACCTTCCCAAAGATCGGTTGCCGGATCATAAATCCAATAATTCGAATAATAGCTTCCTCCGGCAGTGGAACCCAGAGTCAGATAAGCTTTTCCATCGATCACAAAACTGACTCCATAGGAACGGACAATAGATGTATAGTCATCATCATCACTCGTATTGGCGATGTCTCTCAGTTGTGTCCAAGGTGTAGCAGCGGAAGGGTCGAAGCACCAGAAGTCCGATACATCGGAATTATTGTTCTGCCCTCCGCAGACATAAGCTTTCCCGTCGATGACAAATGCCGTACCTCCCTGACGCTTTTGTCCTCCGAAACCATTCACGATAGTCCATTGTGAACCGGCTGCGGCAGTAGGGTCGAAACGATAAAAGTCCTTCAGGTAATTATCGTTGTAACCGGTTCCCACATAACCATAATTATCAATGCCGAAGCCAAGGGCATAATAGCGGGCTCCTCCCTTGAAGTCGTCCATCTGCCTCCAACTATTCGTTTCCGGATTATACTCCCACGTATCGGACAGGTATTTCTGATCGGGATTGTATCCGGTAGTGACATACCCTTTGCTACCTACCGAGAAGCCGGTGGCAGCATTGCGGACCGTACCGGGCATATCGGCACGCTGAGTCCACCAGTCATTGTCGATATCATATTCCCAAGTATCAGCGAGCCGGGTCGTTTTTCCGTTATAGCCTCCGCAGATGTACCCTTTGTTGCCAATGGTGAAACCGGCAGCATCGGTCCGTGCTACCCCGTCAAAGTCCGAACGCCGGTACCATACTCCGGCCGTATAGGAAGCATCTTCCGTACAGGCACACAAACAAAAGAGTATGGCACAAAGCACCAATGCTCCGGACGCGGATTTACTCGCTACAGTTTTTTCTATTCCAGTCATTCTTTTATTCTGTTTTTTAATCGTTAATTACTGACCGCAAATGTAGACGACATCAGTAAGGGTGAAAAAAAGGATCGACTAACAGGCACATTCTCTCTACCAACCAAAATGCAGTCGATAAATCATTCCGGTTAGTCGATAGTTTTTTTACAGGGAAGAGAAATCGACTTCTTTTGCGGCAAAATTATCCGATTAATGAAACAGAAAACCCTATCATTTTTATTCATCACTCTTTTAATATCCCTCCTTGCCTCTTGCCGGGACGAACTGTCAACAGTAGGAGGCAAATGGGTGGAAAGTTCCCTGCGGACGGTGCAGACCGATACTTGCACGGTCCGCATCAGCACTATCCTGAGTGATTCTCTTGCCACATCGGGCGACACAATCTGCCAGATAGGAACCATTGACGATCCCGTCTGGGGCAAAATAAAAACCGCTTTCTATGCAGAATATGACGTACCGGGAGTTTCATTCAGCGAAGACGCCGATTATGGTTTCGATTCCATTACCATCCGGTTCTACTCTTCGGGCAACTATCTGGGAGATACTCTGAATCCGCAACGCATCTCACTGCACAGCCTCTCAGAAAATCTGTCGCTGGACGAAGGATACTTGTATAGTAAATCGACAGTGGCTTACCATGCCACTCCCTTAGCTTCGTTCACCTTCACTCCCACTCCGGGCGAAACCACCCGGGAACACGAAATCCGCCTCCCCGACGAATGGGGACTCGAGTGGTTCGAACGTTTCCAAAACGGATCACGCGAGATGGAGTCACAGGAATACTTCCGCGACTATTTCAAGGGCATTGCATTCATTCCCGAAGAGGGAGGAAGTTGTATCAACGGTTTCATGGTGAATGATTCAAGCCTGTGCATCACACTTTATTATCACCAGACAAAAACAGACGCAACGGAACTGTCCGCCAGTTTCCCGGCCAACAGCGACCTGAGGTTCAACCAGGTCAGTTGTGACCGTAGCCAGACAGCCCTCTCCTCCTTACAAAGCGGAATCAATAACGGGCTTCCTTCGGAAAAGTCCGACCACCAGGCCTACCTGCAAGGACTGACGGGAATGTATCTCAACATCGACTTCCCATTCCTCAATGACTTGCGCGCCGAAGGCAGACTGGTAACTATCGAAAGTGCGCTCCTCCGCCTTTATCCGGTAAAAGAGACGTATGGCGAACGGTATCCTCTCCCCGAATCGCTGACACTATATACAGCCGATGAAAACAATGTAACGGAAGATGTCGTGACGGATATTTCAGGCAGTTCGGTACAAACCGGAAGCCTGGTAACGGACGAAATGATGGGAGAAGAGACCTATTACTCTTTCGATATTACCTCTTTCCTACAAAGCAATCTGGGGACAGTGGGATACAACCGGAAAATCCTTCAGCTGATGCTTCCGGACAATTTGTTTTTCACCACCCTGAGTGGAGTCGTATTCGGAGATGCCGGCCATCCGGACAGTAGCCCCGTGAAACTAACCATACTTTATAAAACATATAACCCATGAAAAGACAGCTGATTCTACTGCTTACGCTTTGTCACTCCACCTTATTAATATATAGTCAGAACACAACCAATTCCCCTACATCCATGTTCGGCCTGGGCGAACTTTCAACCGGAGAAGGCGGACAGTACGCCGGACTGGGCGGAGCGGGAATCGCCCTGCAAAGCTATAACTTCCTGAATACTGCCAATCCTGCCTCACTTACCGCCATCGAAGGACAACGTTTTCTGATAGACGCCGGACTGATGGGGGCATACAAAATCTACACCCAAACCGGAACAAGCAATCATTCGGTAGTGGGAAACCTGAATAACCTCAGCATCGGTTGCCGTCTCACTCCCCATTGGTACGGGGCTGTATTTATGGCACCGGTCAGCGGTATGGGATATGCTATCACACTGGATCAGGACATCACGGGAACCGGAAATTCCACCGTATCATCACTTTTTGAAGGAGAAGGGGGGCTATCTAAAATGGGTATCAGTACCGCCTACCGCCTTTTCAAAGGTTTCTCTGTCGGTGCTAATCTTTCGTACGTGACCGGAACCATCAAACAAACAGAGACCCAGGGAAGTCTCAGTGTGGAAGAGAGTTCTTACAAGCATGCTTTTTATGTCGATTTCGGCGTGCAATACAAGTTTTCTCTAAACAGGGATAAGTCCATTGTAGCAGGACTTGTATACGGATACTCACAAGATCTGGCACAAGACAACAATCTGTCGGTGAGCAGTTCGTCGGGCAGCGAGTCGATTGATGAAAGCCAACGTTATGTGCGCCAATGCCTCCCGCAGTTTATCGGGGCGGGATTATCATACAATAGCCTCCGCTGGATGCTGACAGCCGAATACAAATATACGGATTGGAGCCGCATGAAGTCTTCAAAAAGCAACGTCCGCTTCGAAAACCAACACCGGTTATCGGCAGGTATGGCCTACACAGCAGGCAATATCTACCGCAATCCGGTGAAACTGTTACTCGGAGCGGGCGTCAACAATTCATATATGGTCATCCAGAAGAAGAAAGCAACCAACTACTACATCAGTGCAGGAAGCAACTTCACTCTCTATAACGGAAATGTCCTCTCGTTAGGAGTGAAATACAGTGATCAACTCCATCTGCCCAACGGTATGCAACGGGAACAAGGGCTGGCACTCTTCTTCAACTTTACCTTCTCGGAACGGACATACCGGGCGAAAATACAATAGACTAATCACGGAACACTTCTTCCTGCTTCAGAACGTAAGCATCGGCCAAAGCACCGGTAGCAGGTTGTTTCTCATTGTTCAGCATCACCAGGCTGCCCTCCTGCACCTTAAAGTAAGAGACTTCGCCTCCTTTTTCAGTAAGTGTCAGCAGATTGTCTTTTACCGTGAATGTGCCGGTTTCATCAAACTCGGCATCTTTGCGATCAATGTAAAGCCAGTGGTATGTATAAGTGCGGTCCTTTTTCAGGGTCAGAGTCAGTTCTATACCCGGACAATCGGCAGCCGGAGTCGTACCTTTGTAAACTCCATAGTAATCGAGAGAGGTTTCGGCTGTATGCATATCTACCACTTGTGTGGTATCGTTGCCCGCCGCAGACACATCGGCTTTCTTCGCATTTGTACAACCTACGGCAGTTAAAGTGATGAATGCTGCTGCCATCCAATAAAGATTCTTTTTCATCGGTTTAAGTTTTTATAAATGAAACATTAAAATATGATAGCAAAGATAAGCGTTCATTTCCATATTTAAGGATATTCAGCTATCTTTGTCGCATAAATATTAATAAAAACGACATAATAATGAAAAAGACAATCCTCCTGGCCGCTTTAGGCTTGATCAGTCTGAGCGCATTGGGCAAAGACAAACCAAAAGAAGAAGGCTTCGTTTTCACGACAGTGAAAGAAAACCCGATTACATCCATCAAAAACCAGAATCGTTCAAGCACTTGCTGGAGCTTCTCGAGCCTCGGCTTCCTCGAATCGGAACTGCTCCGTACGGGAAAAGGCGAATACGATCTTTCTGAAATGTTCGTTGTACACCACACAATGGTTGACCGCGCCGTTAACTATGTCCGCTATCATGGCGACAGCTCCTTCTCTCCGGGCGGAAGCTTCTATGACATCATGTTCTGTATGAAGAACTACGGACTTGTTCCGCAAGAAGCCATGCCGGGAATCATGTATGGTGACTCACTGCCCGTTCACAACGAACTGGATGCAACAGCGGAAGGTTATGTAAACGCCATTGCCAAAGGCAAACTGAAGAAACTGACTCCGGTATGGAAAAAGGGTCTTTGCGCCATCTATGACACTTACCTCGGACAATGTCCGGAGAACTTCACTTACAAAGGTAAAGAATATACTCCGATGACTTTTGCACAGTCTCTGGGTTTGAATCCGGACGACTATGTATCTCTGACTTCATACACACACCACCCCTTCTATTCACAGTTTGCCATCGAAATTCAGGACAACTGGCGCAACGGATTGTCATACAACCTGCCGCTTGACGAATTCATGGCTGTAATGGACAATGCTGTAAAGAACGGATACACGTTCGCATGGGGTAGTGACGTCAGCGAAGAAGGATTTACCCGTGACGGTATCGCCGTAATGCCGGACGCAGCCAAGGGTGCTGAACTGACAGGTTCGGATATGGCCCGCTGGACCGGAATGACCGCCGCTGACAAACGCAAAGAACTGACTTCAAAGCCACTGCCGGAAATTAAAGTTACTCAGGAAATGCGCCAGACGGCTTTCGATAACTGGGAAACAACCGATGACCACGGAATGATTATCTACGGTATCGCCAAAGATCAGAACGGAAAAGAATACTTTATGGTGAAAAACTCTTGGGGCACTAATAACAAGTACAAAGGTACCTGGTATGCTTCTAAAGCTTTCGTTGCTTACAAGACTATGAATATTCTGGTTCACAAAGACGCGCTTCCTAAAGATATCGCAAAGAAACTGGGAATCAAGTAAGAAACTACAAGTTACAGAGCCACGGGCTGTAGTCTGCAAGGTGTAATCCACTTGTAGATTACAGCCCGTTCTTATGGCCTGTAACCCGACCTTAACTGCTGATACAAATCTTGTTGATATATTCTGTAAACCTCTCCTTATAATTGTCGCCGACAGGTATGTATATATTCTTATTAAAAATGATGCGCAACCGTGAGACCTCCGTTATTTTCCGGAGATTGACGATATAGGAGCGATGTACTCTCATAAACATTTCTTGCGGCAGACGCTCTTCCAGTTTTCTCATACTCAGCAGAGTGACTACCGGCTTATCCGCCATATTCGTGTAAATGCGCACATACTCGCTCATGCCTTCGATATAACAAATATCCGCCACATTGATACGGATAATCCTGGATTCGGACTTCACAAACAACGAACCGTCCCGTTCCAGCAAATCCGGTTCTGCCCCTCCCCCGTAATCCTGCAAATGATACTCAAACTGCCTGCGTGCCTTATCCGCCGCCTTCAGGAGATCCTGAAACTCGAACGGCTTCAACAGATAGTCCACCGCATCCACTTTAAAACCTTCAACAGCATATTCCGGATAGGCGGTAGTAAACACAATCAGAGGTTTCACTACCAATGAACGCACCAGATCGAGTCCGTTCAGGTCCGGCATATGAATATCGACGAACATCAAGTCAATTTCTTCTTCAGAAAGCACCTGCATGGCACCGAAAGCATCCTGACAGGAAGCAATTAGTTGCAGGAAGGGGACACGTGAAATATAACCTACCAATTGTTCAAGCGCCAACGGCTCGTCATCAATAGCAATGCATTTTATCATAACAGAGGAATGATTAATAAAACGTTAAAACTACCCTCGCGCTCGTTAATAGACAGAGTATAGTCCTGCCCGAACAAAAGCCTCAACCGCTTACGGACATTTTCCAATCCGATGCCATGATTCTGTTCACCGGATTTTCCCCAATTGCTGTTGGAACAGCGAAACGCAAGTTTCCCATCTTCTACAGTCATGGCAACCCGTATGAACGACTCTTTCTGATAACTCACTCCATGCTTAAACGCATTCTCTACAAAAGAGATAAAGAGTAAAGGCGGTATCTGTACTTTTGGTATTTCGCCGGGCATGTCGCACATGATGCAAACCTTATCGGTATAACGAAGCTTCATCAGGGTAATATAGTTATCGAGAAACTGTATCTCACGCGAAAGCAAAATCGTTTTATTACTTGCTTCGTAAAGCACATAACGCATCAGTTTAGAAAGTTCGACAATGGTCTTCTTGGCTTTCCCGGCATCCATATCGACCAGTGCATGAATGTTGTTGAGCGTATTCATAAAAAAATGCGGATTGATCTGATACTTCAGATATTGCAATTCCGATTGCAGATGCTGGTGTTCCAACTCTTTCAGTGCCTCTTCATCCCGCATGGACTTGAATAGAAGCTTGATAGCCACATTGAACCCCACTACCAGTAAAGCCAGTGAGAAACGTCCAAAAAGATAACCCGGCAAAGGATAAGGCCCCTGCCGGAGCGGATCCATCACTCGCTTGGGCATGGGTGGTTGAGACGAATGTTCTTCATAAATATAACCGGGAGGAACGGGCATCGGGTTGTTGAACTGCCTGTGCCTCGGCCGGCTGAAGGAGGGATATAAGAAAAAAAGCAGAACAATGACTCCTATCAACGAAAATGCATACTGCCAATATCGCTTCCGAAGCAACAATCGGGGGGCGAGTAAATAGTTGTTCACTACAAAAAGCAGAAAAAAGGGTAACGTCAACAGCCATGCCACCCGTATGGTCTGCCAGCTGAAGGTATGTATCGAACTGATGGATGAAAACAGATAGTCGCCCACCAACGGTACGAAGATAACAGTCAGCCAGATGACGAGATAAACCACCTGCTCCAGTAATTGCTGCTTATTAATCTGTTTCATTATGATAAAGTCTTTCTGAAGATTAGTCCACAAAAATACTCCCTTTTGTCCATACCCGGCAAAAGAACTCGACAAAGAGGGACGTTTTGACGATAAAGCATGGTAAATCATGAACTTCCCTTTTCTCCGCCGGTGCATTTATTCGTTACCCTGAAAAGATCGATGCCCCTCAGCCACGAATTTTGCCAGTAATTGCCTATCTTTGCAGCCCGAAAAATAATCCGCCATTTTAATGAAGAAATTAGCCATACTTGCAGCTTTCATCCTTTGCCCCTTTGCCATACAGGCACAAGAAGTATTTATCAATGCCGACCTGGTAAGCAGTTACATCTGGCGTGGAATGAAGAATGGAAATGCTTCCGTACAGCCTACTCTCGGCGTAGAGTGGAAAGGATGGACCCTATCGGCATGGGGATCGACAGAATTCAGAAACGAGAATAATGAAATAGACCTTACGTTGGAGTATGAATATAAAAACCTCCAACTGTGCCTTAATAACTACTTTTACCAAAGTGAAGACGAACCATTCAACTATTTCCACTATACTCCCCGCACCACAGGTCACACCTTCGAAGCAGGAGCTGTCTATACCATTAGTGAAAGTTTCCCGTTATCGTTGGCCTGGTATACCACCTTTGCCGGAAACGATTACCGGGAAAATGAAAGACGTGCCTGGTCCAGTTATTGCGAACTCAGCTATCCATTCACTGTAAAGGGAGTAGACTTGGCTGTCGAAGCCGGGTTCACCCCATGGGAAGGAGAATACGCTGATAAATTTAATGTAGTTAATGTCGGGCTTTCGGCTACCAAAACATTGAATATTTCATCCGGATTCACTCCATCTGTTTTTGGTAAACTGATAGCTAATCCATACGAAAACCAACTCTATTTTGTTTTCGGAATAAGTTTGTAGAGCAGTATCTTCTACACAGCACTAAATATAAAGCCCGGATCAAACAGACTTGCACCGCAATCTGTTTACGCAAATCTGAGATACTCCGGATAATATACCTGTGAAGTTTTATACCTATTTCAAAATTCCATTTTCATTTTAGTTTAATACTTTAACATGCATCCTTAAATCTAAATCCAATACTGGACTTAACCCGTAAGTACGAACCACTGCATCTTTATTCCCACAGGTAAAGAGCAGCACTTCTCTTTCAGATATCTCCCGATATTCCACGAAAAATAAAATAATCCATCTTTTATTCACGAAAGTACATTGATTTATTAAGCTATATGCTCTTTCTTTACCCAATAATATCATAAAAAACAATGTATGAAAAACAAGCTGACAATTCTCTTACTTTCTCTCTGTTTTACCGGTTTTGCCGATGCCCAGCAGGCAGAGATAAATCTTGGCATAACAACCGGACAGCTCTGTCTGGAAGTTACTTTTAAAGGCGAACAGGTCATCAGTGCGTCACCTCTGGGCATGAACATTGATCATATAGACTTAGGTAAATCAGTATGTATAAAATCTGTACAACAAAGAAGCGCGGAATACAAAACATATACAATAGAAAAAAAGGACGGAAGTGTCTACTACCTTGATACCCGTGAGTTTAACGATGGGATAGCCTTGAGATATCGCATCCCTTCCACCGGCAGTTGTTGTGTATATGGCGAGGAAACGTCTTTCACTTTTCCGGCCGGAACCCGGGTATGGTACGCCAGTGGCCCTTTTCAATACGGATGGATACAAGCTTACCAAGATCGCACCACCGACAAAATAGAAAACGAGCTGTTGGCTCCTCCCGCCACTTTCCATCTTCCCAA